>Ga0228711_1005995_pt1 | contig 18285 bp, 20 predicted proteins | sample MedpolnodulmetaG_2_FD_177996 | JGI IMG/M metagenome (GOLD analysis project Ga0228711, IMG submission 177996) | Root nodule microbial communities from Medicago polymorpha collected in Santa Monica, California, United States - brown nodules | ecosystem: Host-associated > Plants > Roots > Nodule...
CTTATGAACAATTAAGTTATGGCCAATTAATTGCTTATATTCAAAAGGTGGCTTTAAAGATCTGCCAGGATGATAAGATCCAACAACAGCTTGCTAAAGAAAAGGCCCAAAATCGTAAAGACTTAGGTTCTTTTTGTGAGCAATTTGGTCTACCACCTTGTTCTAAGAATTCTAAACCTAAACCTAAGAAGACATTACCCAAACCCAATTATTATAACAATAATCGTAACAAACCTTATAATAAAGGTTACAATAAACCTTATAATAAACCTTTCAATTCTAGCCCCCCTTTCAAAAATATCCCTAGGAAACCAAGAATTGGAGGTCGTTGCCATAATTGTGGAAATTTGTGCCATATTAGCAAATATTGTAGGCTGCAAGGTAAAATTAAGTCCCTTAACCTTGATCAAGAAGTTGAAGAACGTATTAATAATCTGTTAATAGAGTCAACTGAAGATGAATCAAATAAAAAATCTTCTGAGGATTTAAATCAAATTCAGAATGATGATTTATCTGAGGAAGATTCACGTTCCTCTTTTGAGGAGATCTTTCTTGTTAGGGATAGATCATTCTGAATAAATCATCATTCTGAATTTGATTTAAATCCTCAGAAGATTCTTTATTTGATTCATCTTCAGTTAACTCTATTAACAGATTATTAATACGTTCTTCAACTTCTTGATCAAGGTTAAGGGACTTAATTTTACCTTCCAGCCTACAATATTTGCTAATATGGCCAAAATTTCCACAATTATGGCAACGACCTCTAGTTCTTGGTTTCCTAGGGATATTTTTGAAAGGAGGGCTAGAATTGAAAGGTTTATTATAAGGTTTATTGTAACCTTTATTATAAGGTTTGTTGCAATTATTGTTATAATAATTGGGTTTGGGTAATGTCTTCTTAGGTTTAGGTTTAGAATTCTTAGAACAAGGTGGTAGACCAAATTGCTCACAAAAAGATCTTAAGTCTTTACAATTTTGGGTCTTTTCTTTAGCAAACTGTTGTTGGATCTTATCATCCTGGCAGATCTTTAAAGCCACCTTTTGAATATAAGCAATTAATTGGCCATAACTTAATTGTTCATAAGGTATATCACCACTAGGGTTTTGGCCTCTAAGTTTTTCTATAACTTTATCTCCTAGAGACTTAGGTAACTCGGCTAAGAATTTTTCTTTCCAGAAAGGTTGTTGACTGTCATCTCTAATGTAAACCCTAGTAAGGAAAGTATCTTTGTACCATCTAAAATCTCCTAATGATTTACATTTAAGATTAGAAAGTAATTCTCCAGATCTATCTTTGATTAAAGATGGATCACCAATAAAGTGTTGGGTTATAGTAAAGATTAAAGAGTTAACAGCGTCAGGGATGATCTCACTGCCATTCATTAAGAATGGGATTACCGTCAGAATATGTTTTAACTGCAGTAAGAACTGCAGACTTTTCTTCTTCAGTAGGTAATTATCCCACCAACCCTTTAATTGGCCAGAAAAGCCAACAACTAGGATTTCAACAATAACTGTTTCCTGGCAGTTATTAGAAGTCTCATAGGCAGTAGCTACCATAGTCATATTTTGGAGTACCTTGGTGATAAAATACTCATTTTGACCATCTATGTTCCATTCGTAAACATTATTTGCACTGAAACTTTAGAAATTAGAATCCTTTCCTTCTAAAAGGAGGTCAGGAGCAATAGCCCTGGGGTAATAGAGTTTGGTTTGGTTTTTCTAATTAACTTTAGGGACGGTAATGACAGGATTGATGTTCATCTCAGAATTTTCATCTTTATCAGAATAAGACTGTGATTGTATCATATTAAGACCTTTTGTAAAAGACGGTTGAGGTGTTTGAGGACTATCATGGATAGTCGTATGGTAAAGTTTTAATTGCTTATTAACCATGTCGAGAAGCTCATTTTTAGCTTCTTCCTTTAATTTTAGTTTTGGGTTAGAGTGTTGCAACTCTTTTTTAATTTGTTTAGACAATTTAAAAGGTTTAAATAAAGGTTTTTCTATCAAGGTAGAAGAGGATGTTGAGGCCTGATTAGAAGAGTTTGTTCCTAAAATTTTTCCATTTATTAGTATAATTAGATTGTTCAATAAGGTTTTTAATATCAGTTGAGTTTATAGGTTCACTTTCAAGTTTAGTTTTGAAAGGAGAAGCCAAAACAGGATTATCACTTTTACTTTTAAGTTTAAAGGGAGCATCAGGAGGAAATTCAGATTGGATAGTTTTATCATCCCTCAAATGCCAACTACTTATAACATTAGTAGTTCTATCTCCTATTAAATCAGTTTGAAAAGGATAATCTATATTGTTTTTGATGGTATAAGCATGAAACCAATCAAAAAATGGAATATTAAGTTTTACTTTGTCAAGGAATTTGTAAAAATCATTTTGTATCATACTCCTTTTGTTTCCCTTGTACTGGTGAAAGAACCATTCTCTTTGAGGAGATCATTCCTCATAATAGAATTCTTTCTTAAGGGATTCCTTATCGATAGTGAACTTATATAACATCATAAGGTTCATTGAGGGAGGAGAAAATTGGAGACTGAATAGATATTTGATCTTCTTCGTCTTTATGATGTGTTGCTCTAACAGGAGTTGTGGTTTCAATTCCTTGTAAGTGGATTGTCGACCCATCATGGGATGGTTCAGTTTGGGAAACATACCTATGAACAGAAAAAGATCTTCTAGAGACATTGGTTCTAAAGTCTTCTATTGTTAGGTCATTAGGTTTAAGAGGTCTGTGAATAGAGAACGAGTTTCTTCTATCAAATACCAATTCCACCTTTCCTGTTTGATGTTGGATTATATTATGAAAATCAGGAGTTACACGAGGTAAGGCTGGTGAAGCTTTTTCAAGAGCCCATTTTTCAGGGAGAGTGATATCACTCCATTGGATTATTTTTGGTACAATAACATTGGTTTTGGTTTCATCAGTAAGGAACAAAGTCGTTTCCCCTGACTTATCGCATTTTGTTTTGAGGAAATTGGAAGTAATATAATTCATAACCTTGTATTGGACTCTATAAACCAAAGTAATAGGGACAAATCCTTCTTTCATGTCATAGCCATGCAGCTTAACATTGAGGAATAAGACATCAAGGATATTTTTATCATCCAGACTTACCGTTAAATCTGGAAAGCAATTGAAAAAGATAGGTCCATGACTCAGGCTGGATTCAATAGTTCCTAAGAGAGAATCATAAAATCGATTGTGTCTTTTATCCCTTAAACAGAGAAGAATAGCTACGTCAAGAGAGCCCCTCGTGAGAGGCTTAAGACCAATTTGAACACTACCGATGTGTAAATAATTATATTTTTTGTTTATATGTTCATTAATACTTTTTTTGTGAGAGGAGATGAATTTCTTCATCGTCAGATTTTAATTTAAATTTTTATTCCACGGTTCTAGTAACATAGTCAGATTTGTGGAAGAAAGATCTACTTGTTTTATACAAATCTTTTGGGGGTATCTTAGGTATCTCCCAATTATCTAATTCTTGATTAATGTCTTCAAAGTGAATTTCTTCTTTAAAGATTTTGTTGGAAAAAGATTGAGATTGATGATCAGTAATAGAAGACGAAGGCTGAGAGGATTTACAAGACAGGCGTGAGGAAAATGATCGAAGCATAATTTGAAAATATAAATTTTCCTCACCCATTAATACTAGTGCCATCATTTGGTTTAATAGAAATATAATTATTAAAATATGAATTAGTATTTATTCTCTAAATTATTCTTTAGAAACGATCTAAATTGTTTTTTCTAAAACATACTAACGACGTTAAAAAGCTAGTTTAGATTTGATTATCTAAAACAATAAAGTTTAGACTTATAGCCCAACAAGGGGACTTATCGCCACAGTTGTTTCAAATATCCAAATCTTAAACCTTACCCATAAGGATAATGAATAGTAGTTTTGATTAAACATCATAAATTAGATCATCCGTAGAGAATAACTTACATAAATAAATAGAAATTCATAAATTAATAACACATTCCTACTTCCCCATCAGGCTCTAATACCAAGAGGGGTTCGGAAGCGATGGTGATAGAATACTCATACATATATGATCCAAGCATATATATATTTTAAGGAAAATAGTTTGACTCGATGCATGCTGACATTTAATCCTAACACTGCTCCATGGAGACTAATGTTGTCAAAGTTTGTCGATATGGCAATCAAGTCGCGCAACTCATAATTAACGAAACCTCAAACGGTAGTAACCATATTGGTACTCCTTGGAATTCTCATTAGAGTACTCTGCATTGATCTTGAATTAGTTCAGTGGAGTGTCGGAGTAGATATGTTGGCTAGTGGGATTATCGACAATCAATGTAGCTAATCACCGAGCCATTGGTACATGCCCCACTCATATCTAACCCCCCATGGCCCTCACTTTGCTAATCTCCTAAAAAGGCGATCCAAATCTCAAACGACAACGACTATGATTTGGATGGAATTGTTGTCCAACGGACAAACAAGGAAACAAAAGTTTATGAATAGTACGGTACCAATTTTTTTTAAAAGAATACAATTTTTAATAATGGAAGGAATAAAAACCTTATTTCAAAATATCTCGACTCAAAGCGAGAGGATAATTGGTACCGACCTTTAACTCATCCAACTCTTCCGGATCAATGTCTGAAAACAAATGCACATAATAAACAAGACCCTTAAACGTGTAGACAATTCGGTTTAACTCCAGGCTATACTTAGAGCCTATTACAAACGAACTAGAATGATGTCAAGCGTCCACAATGTCCTTGTGATTAGACATTACCGCAACAATTTACGTCACCTAGTATTCAAACAACACATAAACATAATTCAACCAAAACTAACAAATAATGCACAACATAGTTTAATACTACAGAAAATAATTCATATAAGCAAATATGCTAACCAGCAAATAAACAAACAAACAACCACACAAACAAGCAGCAAGCAAACAGTGCCAAAACTACACAAATACAATATCTTCCGCCACCTTAAATTTACCGATTTTGCTCAACCGTAACCGCAAGGTAACACCACTTCTGCCCAAAATCCAAACCGCAAGGACAAGTTCCTCCAAGCATAGGAAGTTCACGGCGAGCAAGAAAAGAGCATAAAAATCCAATCAATGAAACAACACTCTCAAATTAGAATCAATTCGACGAGTATATTAATTGAAATCAAGTATTAAGATAAATTTATTGATAATATAAAATACTAATTTTGTCAATATAAATTATAAAGTGACATGTTTTAAAATAGAGGAATTAAGCTTTTTCATCAAAATCTTGAGTCAAAAGAAATGCAGCTCCATCTAATTAAAAGAACTACAAATTAGATCAAGAGACCAAAGTCCAATATATTACTAAACAAAACTTAAGTAAGGACCAAAAGATTCTACTACTCCAAACTCACTAAAAGTACATCAATCCCATGCATTCTTGGAGTCTAATAGCAGCAAAACACACAATCACCTTAATTGAAAGCACCACCTAACTACAAGCCATAATTTGTATCTAAGCTTAAAGTACCTGATCTAATCTAATTTAACTTGGAATTTTTTTGTATATTTTCCAATTACAAATTTAACTTATCAAGAGCATCAAATACTAGAATCGTCTCTTAACTATATACATAAGCCTCTATGTAATTATCCTTGAAGCATCTCAAATCTCACTCAGCTGATTTAAACTTTAGCATATGAACCGAAATGAATTTAACTTATAATAAAATATATCCCATACCTTACTAGTTTAATTAGACTATACTCATACACTTCAGTTCTTGTTACTTTTGGATAAAGTCCTAAAAATGTCTTTTGGACAAAGCTCTAAATAAGCCTTATACTTATCGTTTCCACACCAAAACAACATGCCTAACCATAGCACTAATCTAAAATTCAAATTGACTTATTTGATGCCAACTATAACCTCATCAACATCTCTCCATAGTAACTTACCAATCGAATTCAAATGAATCTAGTTTCCAACAGCAACTAAGTTCAATATATGCACCAAGACCCTACTAAGAAGCTTAATATCATCAATATAACAAAAACAACATGCTTAATTTGAGTCTTACATCAAAAATCCGAAAATAAAAATAAATAACTACAAAATATAATTTTGAGAATAGAAGGAAGATAGAACTCACCCAAAAGAAGAAAAAAGAGATGAAATAGTCGTGGGTCATTTTTCCGGCGCGGCGGAGGTGAGCTCCGGCACGGTGGTCATAGTTAAAAGTGCTCCGATTGGGAAACTAATTTAGGGGTTTTGTTGAGAAACCCATGGAAAACAAGATGGTCAATTTCGTTTCTCAAAATAAGGGTCGTGGTGGCCGGAAAATGAGAGGAAAGGTTAAAATTGAGATTTTGAAATTTCACTAATCTAGAAAACAAATGGGTGCTTGTTGAAGAGGAAGAAGAGAGGAATTCGTTGGTGGTGCTGGGGTTTTCAAAGGAGGTCGTATGAAAGAGTTATGGTGGCTGAAAGTTGGTGGTGAAAAGGAAGAAGAAGAACGTGTTTCTTCTTTCAACTGGGAGAGAGAGAAAGAGAAATTTGGTAATGGTAAAAGAAGGAAATAAATTTGTGGTGGGGTGTGTTTGTTTAAGTGAGAGACAAAATATCAAATATCAAGCAATTAAATAAATAAATTTAAAGTAAATATATTATATATCATAGTAATAAAAAGTTACTACATTAGGTGTACTCTCAGTTAATAGTTGATATCATACTTTATAAAATAAGACCAGCAAAAATATATTTGAATCAAAGAGATTAAAAAGGAAGGTTTAGAGCTAAAATATTCTAAAATGATTTATTCTAGTACTGATACCAAAAAAAAATATTTTCATGTATTACATTTAGCAAATTCTCACAATACAAACACATGTATAAGCATAAACGATTAATAATATCAACAACAATAATAATAATAAAATAAGGAATTAAAATATTAGGACGTTACAATAACCAAATCATTGGTGATTATCAAGCTTCAACAACGACTCTTTTGATGTGCTGACAATCAACAATGTCTATTTCACACCTCTATATAAAGGAATGAAGACTTAAAGATTTCCAAGAGACTCACAACAATTTACAAGAGCCAAACCACTGCTGAAATTGTTCCACATCAAAGTTCACTTAGAATTTCTTAACAACTTTCATATCTTAGAAATTCTAGACTCTTAAGAGTCTTATCTAATTTGTATTTGTGAACACCACTGATTGTATATCAAGTGTTCATCCTCAAACATTTTTCTTTGTCATTCTATTTGAATAAAAGTCTCTTGCACTTGTGCTTGAGCATAGGAAGTCTTTTGATTGTGTTCTTGAGCATAGGAAATCTCTTGTAGTTGTGCTTGAGTAGTTTGAAGTCTCTTTCTATTTTGTGCAGTGAGCATTTGTAATCAGATATTGATTTTAGTGAACTCTCATTGGAAGTACAAGGAGAAGTGGACTACTTCCGATTTGTGGAAGGAACCACTATATATTGCTTTGTGTCTTTCTTCTCTCTCTCTTTTTACTTATCCGCTTCACTTTAGACTGTGAACATCACTTCAGAAGCTGAACTCTATCAGGTTCTGAACAGTGAATTTAGTTTTAAGAGAAGAAAAAGAAACCATAATTCAACACCCCCTTTCTTGTGTTTCTATCACCTTCATTAAATACTTTGCAGGCTCTACTATTTATAGAATAACCAAGAAAAATGCCTCCATCACTCTTAGGATCCATTTTTCTTCTTTGTTCTCTATCAGCCAGTGAGTAACATTTACTTCCAAAGACATGAAAATATTTAACAGTAGGTTTTCTTCCTTTCCACATTTTATAAAGAGTCGATGTTATGCCAATTCTCAAGGTGACAAGATTGTGAATGTAACATGTAGTGTTCATGGCTTTTGTGCAAAAGTGATAGGGAAGTTTCTTTGCATGTAGCATTACTCTTGCTGATTCTAGTAGAGTTATGTTCTTACGTTCAACAACTCCATTTTATTGAAGAGTAATAGGAGAGGAAAATTCATGACAAATTCCTTCTGAGGAGCAAAAGTCATGGAATTTGGCATTCTCAAATTCCTTTCCATGATCACTTATAATATTTATGATACCTGTTTCTTTTTCTCTCGGAAGTCTTTGATAGAGTTCCTTAAACACCTCAAAGGTATCAGATTTTTCTTTAATGAAGTTTATCCATGTAAATCTTAAATAGTGATCCACAACCACAAGAGCATATGTCCTACCACCAAGGCTTTCTACCTGCATAGGACCCATAAAATCCATATGAAGAAGTTCAAGAACTTTTGTTGTGGTCTAATGTTGCAACCTTGGGTGTGACATTGAGATTTGCTTTCCAATTTGACATTCTCCACAGGCCTTTCCTTCTTCTCTCTGAAATTTTGGTAGTCCTTTGATATCCTCTTCTTTCTTGATCCTTTTCATACTCCTAAGATTTAGATGACCAAGTTTTTGGTGCCATAGTTTGACTTCTTCATCTTTAGATATTAAACATGTGGAAGATTTTACAATTTCTTTAGGAATCCATGAGTAGCAGTTATCCTTTGACCTAGTTCCTTTCATGATAACTTCACTATGCTCATATGTGACCAACCATTTTAATTTGGTGAAGTTAACTTTTAATCCTTGATCACATAGTTGACTAATGCTAATCAGATCGGGCGTTAACCCTTTCACTAAAGAACATCATCAAGTTTAGGTAGGCCAGTGCGGGCTAACTTCCCAATTCCTAAGATTTATCCTTTTGCTCCATCACCAAAAGTGACAAAACTAGTTGAATAGGATCAAATATCTTCCAAGTAATTTTTGACACTAGTCAAATGTCTGGAACATCAACTGTCAAAGTATCAGTCCTCTCTAGAGGAAGCTCCGAAAGATGTGTGTGCTATATGAGCAGTTGTAGTATTCTTGACAATCAAAACTTTTCTAGTCAAATGATAACTTCTTGGATACTTCAGGACTTTAGGAAACCCATACAGTTGATAACAATAAGGTTTTATGTGTCCATTTTTATTGCAGTAATGACACTTTCAAAGAGGAAACTTGCCATTATTTTTAATTCATCTATCTTTACTTAGGTGTCGAGACAAGTTGTCTGACATTGTGATATCACAATTTGTTTTAGAAGGTATGAATTTTGTGACTTGAGTCTTTCCTTGCTTGTTTAGATTCTTGTGATTGAATCCTATCCCTTGGACATTTCCAGCCTTTTTTCCAACAAGTAATATCTCATCAATAGTTTTAGACCCACTATTGAACATTCTAATGGTCTTTGTCAGGTTATCAAGCTTAGAAGATAGAGGAGTTAGCTCATTTTGAAGATCAGAATTGGTTGACATTAATTTGTGTTGGTCTATATGGCTAATTAGTTTGTAAGATAGAGGGGTTGAATAGCTTTTTGAAAAGTTTTTCCGGAGTTTAACAAAAAGTGAGTTTAACGAAATCGACTATTGGAATCGTGTGCGAACAATCACAACAATTTAAAAAAAGAGAAATATATGTGCAATAAGATTTAATATTAGAACTGAGAGATTCACGATACAAATCTTATTATACAATCAAACTTTGATAAACCTTGAACAAGGTACAAATCTTTTAGACAATTTCAAACCAAACTTATATGAACAAAATTACTAACCTATCAAATCAAAATACAATACATGTGAAATTGAAGAATTGAATTGATTTTGCAATCAATTGATCTGAGCAAATTATTTGAAACCTAATTCAATGAATTAGATTATTTTTTTCAATGTGAAACAACTTAGATCAACACTAGCAATTATTCTAACAATTATTTAATTAATCACATGTAATAGTAACAAAGTAAAGATGATAGGGAAGAGAGATAACACCGATATTTTTATAGTAGTTCGCTCTTTGTCGTCCTCGCTAGAGCTACGTCTACTCTTCTTGATGAAGTACGCCTTCACCAAGGTCATCCTCTAAGTAACAAATGTTGATTACAATGTGTTTACAAGAGTTCCTTGAAATTAAACCTAATTCTTCAACCCCTATGCAACCCCTAAACCTAATTACAAGAGTCTCTTACTATTTTGTGCAGTGAGCATTTGTAATCAGATATTGATTTTAGTGAACCCTCCTTGGAAGTGCAATGAGGAGTGAACTACTTCCAGTTTGTGGAAGGAACCACTATAAATTTATTTGTGTCTTTCTTCTCTCTCTCTTTTTACTTATCTGCTACACTTTAGACTCTGAACATCACTTCAGAAGGTGAACTCTATCAAGTTCTGAATAGTGAATTCATTTTAAAGAGAAGAAAAAGAAACCATAATTCAACCCCCTTCTTGTGTTTTTTCTCACCTTCCATTGGTATCTAAAGCCTTGGTATGTTGTCTTAACACCTAACAGTGTAACAGATAAAGATCCGAGAAAAACATGGCTGAAGAAGTTCCCATTCCCGAAAGGAACAATGTTGTTCATTAAGATTATGGTACTTCTGAGGACAAGAAGTCTGACTCTGGCAAAGCTCCAAAGTTCAATGGGAATCCTGAAGAATTTTCTTGGTAGAAAACCAACATGTATAGTCTCATCATGAGTTTAGATGAAGAACTATGAGATATTCTTGAAGATGGTGTTGGTGACTTGGCCCTTGATGAAGAAGGAGCTGCTATTAATAGAAGGAAATACACTCCTGCTCAAAAGAAGCCTTACAAGAAGCATCACAAGATCAGAGGAATTCTTGTTGCCTCTATACCTCTCATAGAGTACATGAAGATGAGTGATAAGAAGGTAGTAAGAAGGTTAGAGAAGCAAAGGCTCTCATGCTTGTTCATCAGTATGAGTTTTTCAAGATGAAAAATGATGAAAGTATTGAGGAAATGTACTCAAGATTTCAGACTCTAGTCTTTGGACTTTAAATATTGAAGAAAAGTTATGTTGCTTCTGATCATGTGAGCAATATACTGAGAAACTTACCGGGTAGATGGAGACCTAAGGTTACTACTATTCAAGAGGCAAAAGATTTAAACACTTTATTGAGCAGAAGATCAGAGGGTTGCTTCAATTGTAAGAAGCCTGAACACTTTATTGTTGATTGCCATGATCTTCAGAAAGAGAAATAAAAGGAGAAGTCCTAGAAGCCAACCTTCAAACCAAGCAAGTTGAGGAAGTAGATTAAGTTGAGGAAGTTGAGAGAAGTCTATGTTCCTTACCCTAACAATGAAAGAAGGATGAAATGTGAAAATTGGAGGCAACCAAGTTGAAAAATCATTGGTACAAGAACTATTTGTAACTCTTCTATCTCTATTATTAATGTGTGGTTGGTAGATGGTCCTAGACATAACCTACTAAGTATTAGTCAGTTCTGTGATAATGGTTATGATGTGATGTTTGATAAGACCAACTACACAATAGTTAACAAAAATGATAACTCCACAGTATTTAAGGGAAATATGATAGATAATGTCTATAAAATTAACTTCTTTGATCTGGTTGATCAAAAGGTAGTTTGCCTACCATCAGTGAATGATAAGAAATGGGTGTGGCATAGAAGGTTGGGACATGCTAACTGGAGATTAATCTCTAAACTTAGTAAGTTACAACTAGTCAAAGACTTATCAAATATTAATTATTATTCAGATGCACTTTGTGGTGCATGTCAGAAAGGGAAGATTGTTAAACCATCTTTCAAAACTAAAGACATTGTATCAACCTCTTGACCCTTAGAATTACTCCATATTGATTTATTTGGACCAGTTAACACTGCATCTTTATATGAAAGTAAATATGGATTAGTCATTATTGATGACTACAGTGGATGGACTTGGGTTAAATTTCTGAGAAGTAAAGATAATGCATATGATGTGTTCAGTAGCTTCTACACTTAAATACAGTCTGAAATACAGTCTGAAAAAGAAATGAAAATTTTAAAAGTTAGAAGTGATCATGGTGAAGAGTTTGAAAATGAGCCATTTGAAACTTTTTGTGAAAAACATGGAATTGTCCATGAATTCTTTTCTCCTAGAACTCCACAACAAAATGGGGTTGTAGAGAGAAAAAATAGAACTTTACAATAAATGGCTAGAACCATGATTCATGAAAACAACTTGGCTAAACATTTCTGGACAAAAGTAGTGAATACAACATGTTAATTCCAAAATAGAATCTACATTCGACCTATATTGGAGAAAACTGCATATGAACTCTTTAAGGGAAGAAGACCCAATATATCTTACTTTCATCAATTTGGATTTACCTGTTACATTCTAAATAATAAAGTCTACCTAAAGAAAGTTGATGCCAAGGCCCAAAGAGGAATCTCTCTAGGTTACTATGAAAGGTCAAAGGCATACATAAAGTATAATTCATAAACAAAATGTGTTGAAGAATCAATGCACATCAAATTTGATGACAAGGAGCCTTGAAATAAAATTCCAGAGCAAAGTGAAAGTTTTGCAGATATACAGGTGCCTGAAGATACTTCGGAACCTGGTTAGATTACTGAATCTGAAGATAGTCCAGAAGTTGAACCCACTCTAGAAGCTCAAGATGAAGTAGATTCTGATGAAACTCAAGATGGTTCTGAGCAAGCTAATTAATCCAAGAATACATTCAAGTACAAGTCTTCACATCTAGAGGATCTAATCATTGGAATTAAAGACAGTCCTAGAAGAACAACATCATATTTCAGACAAGAAGAGTCTATGATGGGATTATTATCAGAAATAGAGACTGTTATTGTTGATGAAGCAGTTTCAGATGATGGATGGATATTAGCTATGCTAGAAGAACTCAATCAATTTCAAAGAAATGATGTGTGTGATTTAGTACCCAAACCTCAGCACAAGAACATTATTGGAACAAAATGGGTATTCAGAAACAAGCTTAATGAACAAGGAGAAGTAGTCAGAAATAAAGCCAGACTTGTTGCTCAAGGTTATAGTCAACAAGAAGGCACTGATTATACTGAAACATTTGCTCTAGTTGCAAGTTGGAAGCAATCAGGTTACTTCTATCCTATGCAGCAAATCATGGAATTATATTATATCAAATGGATGTTAAAAGTGCATTTCTCAATGGAGTGATATCTGAAGAAATGTATGTCAAGCAACCTCTAGGTTTTGAGGATCTAAAGCATCCTGACCATGTGTATAAACTCAAGAAATCAATTTCTGGTCTGAAACAAGCTCCCATAACTTGGTATGATAGACTAATTAATTTCTTGATTGAAAATGATTTTAAAAGAGGTCAGGTGGACACAACACTCTTCAAAAGGACTCTTGAGAAAGACATTCTTGTTGTGCAAATTTATGTTGATGATATAATATTTGGTTATACTAATGCATCTCTTTGCAAGGAATTTTCTAAGTTAATGCAGGATGAATTTGAAATGAGCATGATGAGAGAATTGAAGTTCTTCCTTGGAATTCAAATCAATCAGTGTAAAGATGGAGTGTATGTTCATCAAACAAAGTATACTAAGGAGCTTATGAAGAAGTTCAAGCTTTAAGATTGAAAAGTGATGAACACACCAATCTAACCTGCACCTTAAGAAAAGAAGATACTGGATCAAAGGTTGATCAAAAGTTGTATAGAGGTATGATTAGTTCTTTGTTATATCTCATTGCATCTAGGCCAGATATTTTATTCAGTGTATGCTTGTGTACAAGATTTCAGTCAGATCCTAGAGAATCTCATTTAACCGTTGTTAAGAGAATCTTCAAGTATCTGAAAGGAACAACAAATCTTGGACTCTTTTACAGGAAATCCTTAGATTATAAGTTGGTTGGATTATGTGATGCTGATTATGCTGGTGACAGGACTGAAAGAAAATCAACCAGTGAAAACAGTCAGTTTCTTGGTGAGAATCTAATATCCTGGGCTAGCAAAAGACAAGCAACTATTGATATGTCTACAACAGAAGCAGAATACATCTCAGCTGCAAGTTGTTGTACACAACTACTTTGGATGAAACATCAGTTAGAGGATTATCAGATTAATGCTAACAGTATTCCCATCTTTTTTGATAATACTGCTGCTTTTTTGATCAATGAGCTGATATATTTACTTAGCCTTTAATTGTTGAAAGATTTGATTTTATAAAGAAAAATTTGAACATGCACTTTGTGTCTAATTAAATGCTTGCCTCTGAATAGGAATTTAGGTTTTGAAGTTATTTAGAAGCTATAGTCCATCAGAAGCTCTTCATGGAGGTTCTGAGGAAAATATGCTTCTAATGACATCAACATCTGAACTCCAAATTCTTGACTTTTTGCTTCTGAATAGCAGTAAAGTGGAATCGTTGGAAGTTACTTTTTAGTAACACTTGTCCCACTAACATGGCAGTTACTTTGAGAAATTCTAATGTGGCTTATGTGTATTGACTTATAACTGTAAAGGGCAATGATGAATTTTGTCTTAAAAGTACTATCTCGGCCCCTAATGTCATTAATGCTGTGTTTGTTTGCCCCCTTCTGAATTGCAATCGTTTTTTCTAAAAGCACTTAGACAGAAACACACACTTCTCACTTCACTACTTACACTTTCTGATTTTAGACCGTATCTTTGAAAATATTCCTTTTTCAAAATCAAAACCTAAGAACCCTAAAATCTTCATCAATCTCCATGGCAACCTCAAGTTCCAGTTAAGCAACTTCCATGCAATTAGATTCTGGTGAAACTTAACAAATTAAATGAAGAACTATGAAGATGGAAGAAGACGAGCTAATAGTTCAAGTTGAGAATCCAATGGATTTCATTTCACTAACTCATCACAAATGTGATCTCACAAGTTACCTGAAGTATCAAGATTTGAATGGTTACTTCAATATGCTGAATGGTCCAACTTATGAGAACCTGGTAATGTACTAATGGGTTAGGGCAGAGATTTATGACAAGCATACTGCTAAGTTGGAAGAAGATGAGAAGGTTCTGATTGATCCAAGCCTTCAAGGGAAAACTACAGTAGAAATGGGTTTGAAGGAATTCACCAGGACAGAGATTCGCTCAATCATAATGGGAATTCCTGTCACCATTAATGAAGAAGTGATTGGAAAGGCCTGCAGAAGAGATGTTGATGGAGCTTTCTAATGGAATATTAACAAGAAGACAAGCACTTGGAAAGCAACTATTCGTGAGACCTTATTCAATAACAATGTTAAGGGGAAGTGCAAAGGCATGCAGAAAGAACACAAGGTTCTTCAGAAGTTGATGCAAGAATGTTTCCTACCCAAGAGTGGAGGGTTAGATACATTATCATTAGAACACAAGGTGTTTTTACACTTCTTTGTCAGTTTTGAGAAATTAAACCCGCCAAGGTACATTTTCCATCATATGCTTTGGACATTAAGGGAAAGCCAAGACAAGGAAAGGAAATTTGTTCCTTATGGAAGACTACTGTCAAAAATCTTCCATCAAGGAGGAATTCTCGAAGCTCTCAGATTGTCTAATCTGATTACTGATGAGCACTTGGGCACAATAGTTGGCGAATACATCAATGCTAACACATTGAAGCACATATATTTGGTAGAAGAGGTTACAAAGATACCAACTAATCTGAAGGAGTATATGATATCATCTGACCTTATGGTTGATTTTCCCCCAATCTCAAAGGAAGATCCTCTTGAGGTACGTGTTTCTTATGTGTATGAACACTTTCAAAAGACAGGAGAGATCATACAGTACAGTTCCATACCAGATACCATGTATTGCATTCCTCTGAAGATTGCTTCCAAGAAGAGAAAGTCCAAGAATGCTTCTTCAGAAGCTGCTGAAGGTGAAGCTTCTGAACCAGAGCCTAAGAAGGCTAAGAAGGAAAAAGCAATTCCCCAAGAGAAAATAGTTGGTCATGATCTTCCAACTATTTAAGAAGAAGTTGAAGACTTAGAGCTAGTGAAGGTTCTTGATAAAAGAACTAGAGGAAGCAAATATGTTGGTTCTTAAGGATATATACCTGCTCAACCAAAGATTAAGAAGAAGAAGAAGAAGAAGCACATTAGGAAGATGAGAGTCTCGGACTATGTGATTCAAGAGGATACTGAGATTGAAGCTAGTTTTGATCTGGTTACCAGGATGTATATATATAAGAAGACTACTGCAAATGCATAACTATTGAATAAGGCACTTGTCATTGCAAGTGAAATAGATGTACCTGCTGAATCACTTATGAAGGAATCAACTGCTGAAGATGCTCAGAAGGTAGTTGAGCTTGCAGAAGAGATACAAAACCAAGTGACTGAGGAAACTGGTGAGATGCTGAAGGATGTTCAAAGGGAAGAAGCTGGCACTTCAGAAGCTGATGCTTTAGAAGCTACTAGAGGTAACAGTTATTCTCACATTATCTCTGATAATATAACAGATTTAGATGCTTCCTTACCCTCAGATAAAACCTGAACCCCATCACCAACTACCTTGAACCAGAAACAGCCTGATGATGATGTCTTTGTGCCAATGTATCCCTCTGTTATAGAAAGGATAGGTCAAATGGCTTAAATGAGGATTGATGTGTGTCAAAGATTGCCTACTAATCATCCTCTACAACCACCATTCATTCAGCCACTTCAAACTATCCCTGGTGATGTAGAGTTTGCAAGTGAGCAAGCAAAGCCTGAGTCTGACATCCCTGAAACTTCTACATCATCTCAATCCAAACCTTCATCCCAAATAAGTGACCCATCTGTTCTTGAGGAATTGGCTAATCACTACAAAGGTGAACTACCAGATTTTGAGCCAAATCTAGAAATAGCCTCTAAAATAGTTCCTGATATGCCTGTTTCAGAAAGCTCCCAACAACATCAACCAAACTTAGAAATGGCCATCAATACCTATTCTGAACTCATTATTCACCCTAAATTCAAACCTTACCACCTCAATGCAACACATTCTAACATTTCCTTTAACATTGCTTTGAGAAAAATAGCCAACAAAAGATCATCCTTTCATGAACAATCTATTTCTGATAATAATCCTTCTTTATTAGGAGAACCAACTTTTGTTGTGCAACCCATAAGTGTAGCCTTACCTTCAGAAGTTACTCTTACTTCTCAACCTACACATGAAAACTCTACTGGACCTGAGTTTATGATCAAATCAGACTCTGATGTTGAAGATGAGCAAGCTGTTCAAGTTAATCAACCCTTAAACTCATCTTCTCCTTTTGTCCTACAATCTAATCATGATCCACCATATGTTGCACCGTACCAAACTGATGTTTCTGAAACCATATCCACATATATACCCAACTATTTAAACCAAATCATAACTACAATTGTCTCACCCCCCACCTACACTTTTACTAGACTATGTTATATTAAAAGAGGTATGTGAGAATATCTTTGAAGACCTGAACAAGCTGGTGCAGACCAGAAACAACTTTGTTCATGCTGAGAATTATGAAGAGAAGTGGACTGCCTTAAGAGAAAGAGTTAATACTGTTATGTGTGAAGTTCAGAAGCTCTCTCTAGAATCTCATAAAGAGTCTATCAACACTCTCCACATATGGTTCAAGAATGTTGTATCCAGCAAGAAGGAAGTAAAAATCAACAGAAATCAAGAGAAGCACAAGCTCTACATTTCAAACTCTCCTTTCTATCTAGACGCTTCATCAATAATCACTGCCAATATTCATGAAGACTTGAGCCTAAATTGGTTAACAAAGCTTAAAGTTCATACTGATGTGGAAATTATTGCCAAGTTAGAAAATGATTTCGAACAAGAGCAAAAGATCAAGAAGCTAGAGAAGGAACTGTTTGAACAGAAGCTCATGTTTGAAGAACTCAAGAGGAACATGGCTCTTTGATGTAATATTTTTACATGTCATAAAACTATTTACACGTAAGTATAATAGGATCGTATCCGCAGGGAGTTGCGTATTTCTTCAGTGTTTTCACAATATTCATCACGTTAAGTGTTTGGGTATAAATTGTTTGTTTGTGTAAAATTATTGTTCTATTCGACATAAAAGTAAAACAAGAAGAGACAGGGCTATTTCGCTTGGGGTTAGAGACATCAACCAAGCGTAACAGCTGCAATCTCTCGACCAAATAACGGATTCTAGCCTTTTTAAACGATATTATCACAATCACTCGACAATATCATTCGTGTCCAAACGATATTGTTATTTCTAAGGGATCGTTTAAACATCGATTTCCCAAACATTTAAACGATCACAAAGTTGATCGGGTAGTTTAATCGACGATTTCCCAACCGATTAAATTACCCAAAAGCATTAAGTTCTAGATTAAAAGTGATTATCAAATATTACCATCCATGTCTAGAGTGATAACTTAAGATAGATTGCTAT
>Ga0228711_1005998_pt1 | contig 18278 bp, 5 predicted proteins | sample MedpolnodulmetaG_2_FD_177996 | JGI IMG/M metagenome (GOLD analysis project Ga0228711, IMG submission 177996) | Root nodule microbial communities from Medicago polymorpha collected in Santa Monica, California, United States - brown nodules | ecosystem: Host-associated > Plants > Roots > Nodule...
ATAATGTGTTTGTATGATAAAAAAAAAAAAACATTCTCTCACAAGCAACAACTCTGAAAGTAAAGATACATTGAAGATTCGTGTATAATGTTATCAATGCTAATAAAACAGGAAAAGATTTTGCAGTATGTGAAAAAGCATATATGCTTGTAAGATTGACCCTTAAATGCAATGGGAATAATGACTGTATTGTGCCCCATACTCTGATTAAGAATAGACATTTTGTTCAAGACATGATCATGAGACAAACCTCCATTAATTGGATCGAATAAAATTGAAAGAGAAGGAAACAAAAGTATGATGTTATAAACTATAATATTATATCATTATGTTTAATAAGAATCCATGTGATGCTCTACTCATGTAGGAGTAGGACAATGACAGGATTTCTCTTTCCATTGTTATTATTATCATTATTAATTTGTTTAAACAGAAGGCACATGATGTAGGGTGGGTAAGATCTTTATCCTTTTTCACAAAATATAAAAGGAAAAAGAGCATGACTTTTCTAGCATGCTAGATCTACAATCTGAACTTCACCCATTCTAAAAAGGCAATAATTTACTTATTTTATTTCTTTTGGTTAATTTTCTTTCATTAAGGAGGTGCCAGATTATTTTTTTCAATTTCCATGTCCGTAGTTTTCAGTTTGTATCTTAGCACTGGATTCAAATCTTTCCTTGTGTAAGCTATCTTTTGTTCAATGACTCCACATGCAACTCACAAAAATCCAACAAGGAAGGGGTGGAGTGGAATAGAGCTTGGGGTTTATTTTGGGACCTAAATCCTTGAATGTGTCCCATGCTATCTTTTGTTTTTACAGTTGTTTCATTTTTGTAGTTTTGTATTTTTATTCAATTTTTCATGATTTGATCATGTAATAATATTTAATACAATGAGCTAAAAGTTTGGTTTTGGTAAGTTCCATGACCAAATTATTCAAAGCAACCACCATGATCACAATGGTTCGATTTGGTTAAGTCATTTATCTCTAATCAAACTGGTCCAAAGTTTATAGTCTCAAATCCAAATATTCTTTCAATTTGAACCAACCCAACTCAAAAATCGACTATTCCAAGTGAAATATTTCGAAATGAGCTTTGGAATTTTATTGAAATTAAGATTTTCAATGGCTTTTGTTGCAATTTTGTAAACTACCTACTCCCTAATTTAAAATCAATTTTTGGATTAGAAGTGAAGTTCTGAGCGGGAAGCATGTCTGGTTTGCATTCATTATGTAGATTGCTCAAACATTTCCCGGTGTCATTGTCCCCTCATTAATGTCTCCACTTGTTTTTATAATGTTTTTTATTTTTGGAGTATTGCAATTATATACTAGTGATTCGTTAAATAATGCTAAATAATCATGCAAACTAGGCTTGGATATTAGCAATCCCACCAAATTTTGAATGGATAAGTTAGTCATCTCATCTCATCTCATTATTTTACATTTGAATCCTATTATAGTAACATGCAACTCTTCCGTCTTAAAATATAGTCATTTTAACAAGTGACACATAATTAAAATATTATTATTTTTAACAAGAAAAATTATTGCTTACTATAGAAAATTATCTTTTATTCATTAATACCTTTTATTGATTATGATTTTTGTTAATAACATTTATTAATGTTTGTTCACCAAAAATAACATTTATAAATAGTATAAGGAGAAATTAAAAAAACTGAAAAATAGAGTAAATAGTAAGAGTTAAAAATCAATATTAATATTTGATTGATATAGTAAAACATATAAACTGATGTAACATATTTTTTTCAATAACATATTTTATTGTGAGACGTAGGAAGTATTATCTTTTAATTATTCTTTTTCCTCCACATGAGTGTTTCCACATCATAAGGAATTCAAATTGATACTTTATTTTATTTTTTTAAGCCAAATTGCTACTTTAAACATAATTTTGTAACAATTTCTTATCTAGTTCTTGTCAACCCTAATGTGATGGCGCCTACGTAATACACTCAGATATTCATTCTAGTTATTCATTTTAGTTATAAGACCAAACATTCAGAAGACATTAATTGATGAATCAGTACAACCGTTTGTACTTACTTGTACACCGTTTGTTTTGTCCAGATTTGTTGACTTCTTAGTCTTCTAGGTCAAAGAGTACTTCGAAGTGTATGAAAAATATTTTCTTGTCCTGGCTTTGCATAGTAAATTTCTCGTACTCTTTATTTTGTCCCCATTTATCTGTAAAAAAAAATCTCTCCTAAGACTCGATTATACCAACACATCACATTGGTAGATTTAAACTTTCAGTCAAATTATACAACAGATTATTATAGATGAATTCCTTAATGATATAAAAAAACAATGTATTAAAGGATGGTAAAAGTGAATACTAAAAGAAAAGTAGTAGATAAAAAAGGTTGCTTTGCAAGTCACTAGTGAAAGGTAGGTTTGAGAAAGTGGTATTTAAAAATCAAATATATATTCTGTTCACGCATCAAGGTACAGATCCATTATGAAACTACACAACATATGTCTTTCTTTAGCATTAGCAGCGTATTGCACCGTTAGTACCAATAATTTTTAAATAAAATTCTCCGTCGATGATGTAGTTCGAGAAATGCTATTTTGTGGGCACATGACATGATTCTTTTGACACCTTTTTTCAAGAAAATACTTTAGTGTATACGAGGGTAAAATCAAACTAATAATAGATCTATCAAATGAACTCATTCGACCCATTTCATATTGATGGACAAATATGTGTAAATAGGTTAGATCGATTCAGCTCATTTACAATAAAAATTGCTCTTTATGCTATCATTGTTTTCTTCCAGCCATCCTAAAGAGACCATAGTACCTTCAAGATAGTTAATTGTTGTTTGAGAGACTTTTTAAATCGACCTAATTTAAATAGTGACTGAACTAATCTAAAAAGTGTCGAACGACACTTAACTATCGATCCAAAATGTGTTGAACGCCACTTAACTACCGATGAAGAGCCAACAACACTTAAGTGCGGCTCGATGAAGGATAAGAAATTTTTTGGAAGCTTTAAAAGTAACTCTTTTTACAATATTAGCTCCTATTTTGAGTCAAGCTAAGTTATTATGGGCTATGTGGGTCAATGAATTAGTTTGACCAATTTTCAGTATTACCATCTTTTATTTTAAAAATAAATAAATATGCAAAGCAGTTATTTTCTAATATCATAATATACTACACTAATTGTTGATTAGTGATGAGACCAATGTGTAATATTATAATGAAAAATACTTACAATCTCATGCATTTGTTAAGAATTTAAATATAGCCGACCTAACAATTTATTTTTGTTGTGCACTGCTATTTACAACGAGAGAATTATTCACGAAGGACTCATGAACATCTAATTAGCTAATCAAATCTCACAGTTTTCGAAAATCACAACATGTCTATCGTGAAATTTTTTAAGCCTACAACTGTGCAACTTGAGTTGCTCGCTCCTGATGTTGCCGTGATCAACCAATTCGCAATACTTGGTATTATTCTTTCTTTTTTTTTCCTTAACAAGTATCTCAAAAACACCGGTTAACATGACGCTATTATAATTTGCAAAACTCTTGACAAATTGGAAGAGAAAAGTAACACCAACATTATTTCTTTGTATGATTGAATTTGTGACCACAGCTTAAATGAAACATCGACCAAGTTTTTCAGGAACTTAAAAACAAAATTTTAATAGCATATTCAACCTTTTCAATGGACAGAGCATTGACGGAGTTAGAAAATATATAAACATAAATTAAAGTTGTAATAAGTATTAAATACGAAGTTGAAATGACGGAGTTTAACTAAAAAATTAGGGTGGATACTTAAATAATTACATATTTAACGACTATTATAAATTATGAAACTTTTTTTGTACATTACAACTGTTAATTAACTGAAAGAATTTTCAGTTGACAAGACAATATACGAGAGATTTGAAACCCATGCAAATTCGAAGGTCTATAAGCCTTCGCTAATATGTCAAGTATAAGCATCACAAAAATCACGTATGCCACTTTTGAAAGCGCAGAAAACTATAACCATTGAAAAATTGTTTAAAGTCTCGCAAAATAGACCTATAATTGAATTATTTAAATTTTTCGGATGGGCCACTAAATAACTTATGAATTATTCAACATTTTTTAGAGCCCGTTTGTTATAGCTTTTTTTAAGAAAAAATCGCTTATTTTAAACAAATAATCACTTTTAAGAGTTTTGCATTCGTTTGTTACAGCTTTTTAAAAAAAATCAGAATTTAAAAAAAAATCTAAAAACAGTTTCAAATAAGGAGTTGTTAAGAACAACTTCTCAAAAAATAGATTTTTTTAGAGGAGAGAGAAAATATTTTTTAAAAGATTGAACTAACTTTGTAACAAAAAATTTCTTTTATATAGTTCGTATCAAAACAAACCAGATTATTTGTTTAAAAAAAGTGATTTTTATTTTGGTAAACAAACGCAAAATAGATTCAGATTTTTTATAAAAGCTCTAAATATAATCTCTAAATTATTTTATGTCAAAATCACTTTTATTTTAATCCGTAACAAACGGGCCCTTAATACTACAACTACGAATTATTGTGAACAACTTATTGTGTCTAGTACAAATGTACAATTTAGTTCCAACAGTTTGAAACAAAGTTGATGTTTTTAGATTTTCAAAAAAATAAGTTATGTAGTATTTTTAAAAATGTCAATTTGATTGAACTGAATCAAAATAACTCGTTCTTCATCGATCCAATTTGGTTAAAACTTCATGAAAAAAACATCATAAAAACCAAACATGCTATTTTTAATTGGTTTATTTTTTCTCTCATAAAAATTGAACCAAATTGACCCATTACACAACTGGTGTGTTTGTGCACCGGTCTAATGACCTTGTTTACCACCCTAGTTATGCAAACATCTTTTTTTTTTTCTTTCTTTTTTATATAAAAAAAAGTTGTATATCTCAATAGATATTTTTCTATACATACCAATTAGAGATTGAACATTTGAATTATATGTATGTTTAAAATGTACAGGTTTCTCAATTTTTTTTAAAGATTAGACCAAAGGTAGAATCGATGAGACCTTTGGTTCACGGTTTAATCTATAAATAGGTTCAACAACTAATTTTTTTTAAAAAGTATTAAAAAATTATGAATTAAAAATGCAAAAAATAAAATCGTGAATCATTCATGATTCAATCATAATTTGATTCAATCTAACTCTCGTTTAACTCGGTTCAACAAGAATACATGATAATCCAAACCAATCTAAATCAACAATCTAGTTGAACAAACCGGTTCACTCAAATTTTATAACATTGAATTATTTCCAACCGTACAACACCATTTAGTTGTCAATTTCAAACCATGTGCACAAGTAGTCGTTTAGATGGACTCAATCAAAAAACCAAAAGAAATAAAATAAAACAGCTCGCATGGCCCTATGTTTTTAGCTCGCATTATTGAATTGCAATACTCCAAACGGAAAGGACATTTCTTTTTTATCATCCTTCCAAAACAGAAAAAATTGGCAAATTAAGGCACAACATATTCAATCTACTCAAATTCCATATAGGCTCACGTAGGTTAAGCTTAGCTTTCAAATGTTAATGAAATAGCATATATAACTTTGTCCTAGTTATCCTAAATATAGCCATTAATTAATAGCTTAGCATAAATGACAAAACAATATATTATAAATTATATAAAGGCTTAGCTAGTTTGCACCACTGTATTTGTTTTTCTCATATATTTTATCTACTATATATAATACTATTTGAAACAATGTTAAATATGAAATATGTCGTGGTAGCTTCATGCCTCGTTGCTGGACTGTGTTGGAGTTCCGTCGTTTGTTCATCCTTCGATTTGGATAACGATTGAATTTGTTTGTCTTAAAAGGGTGTTTATGACTTGCTGTTTAAGGAGTTGTTGGAACTTGAATCGTTTTTGTGTTGACAAACGATTCAAACGCCTATTTAGATGCTCTAAACATTAGCACTGTGTTTTAATCAATTCGGTTTCGCGTCCACACGTGGGTGCGCTGGATTGTCCATGGTAGTCGATGTTTTGAGTTTTGCTTTTTACCCTATTGGGTTGTTTCTGTGTGATTTACTAGGTCAGGTTCATGTCTCCCAGTCTTGTACTTCCTCTTTATTTTATTTTATTTCTATTTCGCTTAAAAAAAACTATTCAATCATAATTTAAATATGAATTCAATCATATTATAGAAGACTAACCTCTTTCGTCAGGTGAAACCCTCGTTGGTATACCCATTCATTTCTTAGTGAATGTAATTTAACAAATTATAACAATTTTTTTTTTACCAAACAAATTTGTTAAATACACCTTTATTTAGACCAACTAGAAAATTAGTAAGGTCAAATTAACAAATTCAAAGAGACTTGTTAATTTACACACACTCATTTTTTTAGTTGTTTAAATTAGTGAGTTGTAACTAAAATGTCGTAAAATACATTTTAAGGTGTAGCTTGCAATCATACACCCACTAAAATAATAAATAGGTGTGTTATGTAAGCATAAGTTAGATGGTTAAAGACTACAATGATATTTAATATCTTGACAAATCAGAAAGATGCTTGCATGTGACAATCTCCACTTCTATGCACTTGATGTGTCTGTATAAACTTTGCTATTGGACGTTTTGAGGAAAAAAATGTGTGGTGTAAATGGGTAAATCGATATATACAATTCAACCATTGCATATGTTGTGTTCACTTGAAACAAGGAAGATGTCTACATTGACTTGCTAGTGGTGATAGATATTTAAAAATAGACAACTACAAAAGTATAATGCAATGACGTTTGAATCACAAAAAGAAACAAAGAATTGTCCTTAGTTTAAAGTAGATGGGCGGGATGACAAAAATAGGATGCGATATCAAAACCTTATACAAATTTTGGGTCACTTTCTTAGTTATAGTGATTAGTCACATTCATCAATATGTCTCAAGAGTATGAATTACACTTGTTGTGAGATTTGAGTGCTAGCTTAGGTCAATTCACCTAATCCATATCAACTTTCTTGATTTTCAGCCATGAAATTAAACAAAAAAAATTCAGGTACACCTAATGACCTAAATAAAAAGAAATTCATAGCTGTGTCCACATAATAATGTACGTTATTTTAGATATTTTGCTAATAAAAACTATATTTAATTAATATTAGTGAAATAGTCAACAGCCAGTGAAATTATTATTATTAGCTATTTGTTAAAAAAATGATAATAGACTATTCTTTTGGCTATTCTTTAGTACAAGTGCATAATTTGTGCTAAAGTCTAATATTTTTCAATACTTTTGATTATAAAACAATGTCCGGAAGTCAAGATCGTATAATTAAGATTCCTTGTTTATAAATATTGGTCATACGACAAGCACACATATTCAAAATTAGTGCAAATGTTGGACATAAAGAAAGTAAACAGAATATATTTATACATTATGGTCACAATTCAAAATTAGCTAATGAATCCTCAAACCACATTGGTAAATTTTGTTAAATTATGAACATTCTAAGATAAAGAATGATTATTTAGATTTATTGGTTGTTAAGGAAGTTCGGGTGATTATCCACATTAAATTGAGAACGACAGATAAATGAGTTGACCATCATAAAACTTTAAGTTTAGATTTATGAATTATCTGACTTATATGTTGTTTGACGTTACCTTTTCTAATCAAACAATCTCCCCTTAAAACGTGAGTGCACTTTATTCAACACGTTATGTTCTTCCTCAAAGACGTAAAATCAAGATTGTATATAATTAAAACCCCTTGTTTAAAACTGTATGTCCTATGCCCAACAGGTATATAGCATTACGAAAATAAGCAGAATATATTTATTCATTGTGGTCACAATTCAAAACTAGCTCATAATTCATCATGAAATTACATTATTAGCAATTTTTACCTGTCCTCAATTAAAAATCAAAACCTTTCGCAATTTCACTTATGAATAGCTAATAACTACGTATATGTGATAATAACTGGTTAAATAAATTTTGTTGAATTATGTCCATTCTAGAGATAAATAATGACAATTTAGACTTTATCAAACCTTGTGGCTTATATTGAAAAGAATGTCAACCATCAACATTCATGGCTTATGTAATTCATATATATGTTCATTTATGGTAAAAAAAGAAAGACATGATCATATAAGTTCGAAATGATACTTTGATATTTCCTTTTTTGGAGGGAAGATAATTCAATAGATGAAAATATTTCTTTTGATTTAGAGGGAAGATATTTGTAAATATTCAATAAATATATTTCCCAAGGAATCACCAACACATAATATTTCCTTTATCTTTCACAAACAAACAAACACATACTAATTATTAACACTATTTCCTCTTTCTCCAATCCCCGCATCTTTGTTCTTTCTTCATCACCAAAAATCATTGGCCTACCTTACTTTCTGTAAGATGCATTTTTTTTTTGTGTGAGATATATTTTAATTTAAATGGAACTAACATTTGTCAACGAAAAAAAAATGGAACTCGCATTACTTTCTAATTTGTCAAAAAAAGAAAAAAAACTAGTTCTTGTAAAATTTACTCAACTTAAATTTCAAGAACTTAACTCTTTTTTTGACAAGTAGAATTTAACTCTTGAATAATATGATATTTTAACAATATAATAATGTACTCTAAAATTCAGTTATTTCACAAATTCATGTGTATTATTTTTATAATCATTATTGATTTATATTTTCAAAAAGTATATTTCATGTTCAAATATAATTAATTGATAATTTATGAAGTAATATTTACATTGTATAAAATATTTTAACTTTAATTTACTTACTAGTTTTAAAAATTAACGATTAGTTAAATTAATAAAGTTAAACCTTAATAAAAAGTTGTCAAACAAAACAAGTTTGAAAGAGTTTCCTCCCAAAATTATAGTGAATTCACTACCACACATAGTTTCTTGTCTTCTTTCAGTTGATTATTGTATTTCCCCCTATCATTCCTTGAATGTAAGGAGTAGCATAAAAATTATTGTATGAATAACGTTGACAGAAGAGTTATTATTAAGGCAGTGAATTACAATTTGGATGATTTGCCAACTAGAAAAAAAAAAGTCTATTCGCTAAATAGTACCCTTAAAATTATGTTAGAGACTAACGTTGTTGATGATTAATTTATTTTTCGTTGAAGTTACATTTAGTGAGGTCTCTTCTCCCAACCACATTTATTCTACTCATAAGATTCAAACACAAGATTTTATTTAAAATATACGAGTTTAGTTTCACTTGCACCAATGTAACATTTGCGCCTTCGAATATAAAAAGGTGGGCAGAATTTAAGTAAAAAACTTGTATAAGATGAAATGGTTTGGCTTCATATGTATGTAGCAATTTGATATATCAGATGTTCCACCTTAAAATACCCGCACTAACCTTTTTAACTTGCATGATGTGTGAGAAAAAGACACATCTATTACTATTGTTTTGGATCAGTCATGATTATGTTCCAAATTTTTTGGTTGAATAATTCTATGGACGTAACAAGAGCAATGGGCTAGGGCTAGTGTCGACATGGAACGAAAGTGCCTTTATTTTCTAACAATTGAGTACATAAAAGTCCCTTCCTTCCTAGTTGGTTCATACAAGTATCTTCAAGTGGATGTTATTTTTTGTCCTAGCGTTCTGTGGAGTATGGATCTACGTACTTGGCTAGTTATATAAGAGAATATGTTCCCTTGAATCTTAATAAAGTTTTCTTTGCTTAATTAAGAAGGAAGATTAATGAAGTAAGATCCATAACAAAGTAGTATAATCAATAGTCTAGTTTTCCACTTTTTTTTTTCTTCACGAGATATAATCAATTGCTCCAACTGTTGTTTAATCTTTCCTAAAGGTGTTGTTTCAGTTGTAGTCGTTCCCTTTTCTACGTGCTTGATACATTGCAACAAATTTTGTTTGTTAATTAGTTTTTACCAATTTTTTTTAGGGTGATGATAACATGTGCTCCAAGGACACTGATTAAACATACCAAAAAAGGGGAAACTGTTTTTGACATTTTATAAACTAATTACACAATTTCAATGTCTTAAATACTAATTAATTTCCTTTTTAGTATGCTTAACCAATGCACCGGTGACACCCGTTAGCATTTCCCATTTTTTATAATTGTATTGTACAAAGTATTTATCATTGTTTAGGAATGATTAAAATTGTCGGATAATATATAAGACACATAATAAGTGGGTTCTCACATTCCAATCGGGTTTTTTCCGCCTCTGGTATAATAAGAGCTAGAGATCAAACTTTTGACCGTTTGGTTAAGCTGCTCGAGTCCCTCACCACTTAGAATAACCACATGTTGATAGTGTTATCCGTGTGTTACATCTCAATTAGTTACTAGTAACCTCTGTTGCACCGACACTTTTGATTGAAAGTATGTCCCAATGACACCGACACTTGTGATAACATTGAATTATATATATCATTTTCTCAAAAATTTATCTGTGTCGACGTGTCTGTGTCTGTGTCGTGTCCGGTGTCTGTGTCCCGATGACACTGACACCTCAATTAGTTACTAATAACTAATTTAAATAAATTTCAATTAGTTGGAGTAATATTAGTTGTGTGATGACAAACTCTTTGTATATGGTGTGATGTAACTTCCTTAACTGGTAATTATAGTGTTATTTTGAGTAGGAAGAATAATCAATAAGGGTAACTCATTGTACTCATTTCTAGGAATCTTGGCATTAACACCACCACTACTTTTTTTGAGGGGATTTAACACCACCACTACTCTCAGTAGTACTCGGAAAAACCTTTAACAGCACCAAGTCGTCCATTTGTATCATGATTGATATATTACCAATGATAGCATGAATGTGGTGGTGGCCCTCCCATATCTAAAACTTGCACATGTAAAAAAATGTTACAGTCATGTGAGAAAGACAAATCTATCTGTCCCATTTGCATGTATGAGCAAGCAACAAGTTACTTTGCTTCTGAGTGTAAATTTCTGTTTGCAGAAATAAATGACAATAAAACTTGCCCATTTTACTTATATGAAAATGATCATAATAATGCATGTGACGAGGTAGGTGATTGATTCTTTGTTGTGATGATTCTGTGCTTCTTAGACTGGTCTGGTTAAATCATTTATTACACATGCTAATTTTATAGCAATGTAATAAAATCCACTGTCAAGATGCAAGGATGACTGCATTACTGTAACTTCTGTTGCAAGTTGCTACATGTTCTATTTTCATATTCTTTTGAAGACACTTTTCTAAACCTATGCTAAGAGACATCAAAATATTATTTATTTTGAGAATGAAATATTAAAATTGCTCATATGATAAAATTTAATAAACAATTTTGCAATTCAAAAAGCTAATGCGTTATTTTGAGAATTATTATTTATTATGATGTTATTAAGTCTCCTTAATAAAAAAATATTTGTAGAAGACACAAAATTCTAAACATGACCATAAGAGCATCTCCATGTCCGTCAAAATGTGTGGATCTTAAATGTTATAATAGGTTTTTATGTTAAAGTGTGTGCTACCGCTTAAGAACAACATCAGTATAACATATATTATTAATGTTATCGTGGTTTAGTCTTTTATGCGATTATTTTTATGTTACAAAAGTCGTTTTTAACTTTATTCCGTTATTAGAGTAATCACAATTCATTCGATAGAAAAATAAAGGTACTTAAAGGTACTTCAAACATCTCCATTAATGTGTCAAGGTACATATTCTTATTTTTTTATATTGGAGATGCTCGAAGTATCTTTATTTTTCATTTTTCCATGTCCATTCAAAAATAGATAGTCCTTGTATACTCTATAGGAGTAATCACAATTTACTCCCAAAACTTTAATAATGGTAATGAAAAATTGAGGGGGAAAATGAAATATCCATTTCCCTTCTCTTCTCGGTTACATGTTTCTTGCTTGCACTACAATGATACAAAAAAGGCCTTGAATCAAAGATTCTTTCATATGGGCATTGTTGTCTATTCTACCTTCACATGTTGAAAAATCTCATATTTTTGAAAGTATACATTCAAACTGTACAAATTATTTGAAAGTACTCTAAACTTTAAAAATTTAATGATTTTTCTGAATGCATATATTCAAATCGATGTTGAGGTGAGAAAACTAGCCCCTTTACATTTTTAGGGTCGGTTTATGCCCAATTTAACTTGACCAAGTATAGTCCTAAGATTACTGCACTTATTATACAATACCTATTAGGCCAATAGTGGTATAGCAAGTAGAAGAATTCTCCATTTTGAAGCTTACTTCTCTTTCTTGATAGAGAAGTAAGCTATTGCCACTCTTCCCTTGCAAGTCACAATCCAAAATCACAAAACAAACCGCGGGAATGTAGAAGCAACTTTGATAAGCTGTTTACCCCAAACACTCATCCTTTTCCTACCCATTGAAGGAACAGTAGTTGAATTGAAACCTCAAAGGCCATAACATAGCAAGTTAGCCTCTTGCTTTGTTATTAGGACATAAAACCCAAACAACCTCTAAAAAGAATCACTTTATGCAAACCCCACAAGTATTCCTTTCCCTCCATCTTTCACATATATAACCTTCCACATTCATTAACTTCCAACCCAAATCTTAAACACACTCAAAAGTCAAAAATTGAATTAACAAACTCCAAAAACATCATCATCAATAATCATGTCCTTGAGTCCTCCAAGAGAGAGAATAACCAACCAACGTAGAAACTTTCAACTCTACTATTGCTTCCAATGCAACCGCACTGTCCGCGTTGCACCATATAACTCCTCTGACTTGATATGCCCCCGCTGCTTCGGCCAATTCATATGTGAAATAAACATTCCAAGACCAAGACTCGTCGTAGACTTCACCGCACATGATCCTTCCCCAGAAGCGCGTTTACTAGAAGCACTTTCCATCATGCTCGACCCACCCATCCGTCGTTTTAACCCTGAAACCCAAACACGACGCCCACGTCGTGCCACACAAGTTCCTGTGCACCGCCACACAGGAGATCATCACCCAACCCAAACACAACCCGAACCTGAACCCGGGATCCAACACCGGCCACGTACATGGGTCATTCTACAACCTGTGGATCCTTCTTCAAATTCCGATTCAAACACGTTTCAACCTGTGATTTATCCACGGGGAAGACAAGGACCAATTCCACGTGGCGTTGATTCAAGAGAATATTTTTTCGGACCGGGTTTTAACGAACTAATAGACCAAATAACGGAAAATGACCGGCAAGGTCCACCACCGGTGCCGGAAAGAGGTATAAACGCAATTCCAACTGTGAAAATCGAAAGCAAAAATCTGATAGAGAATTCTCATTGTCCTGTTTGTCAAGAAGAGTTTGAAATTGGTGGTGAAGCGAGGGAGCTTCCATGTAAACATATATATCACTCTGATTGCATTGTTCCTTGGCTTAGACTTCACAACTCTTGTCCAATTTGTCGTCAAGAGATTCCCTTTTCTTCTTCTGATGATGAAGATGAGTGTGGTGATGAAGGTGGTGGTGGAGGTAGGTTACAAAGGTGTTTGAGGTGGACAAGAATTTCGTCTCTTTGGCCATTCCATGGCAGGTATCGGAGAGTTCATCCCCAAAGAGATAATGGTTCTGGTTCTGGTTCTGCTTCAAGAATAAGGGGTGATTGATACTTAAATTAAATTAACTGCATGCTTCATAATTGGTGTTCATCGGATTTGAATCCAACATGAGGGCTTTTATTGATTATCTAACCATTCAATTTATTGGTTTCTACTACTTCAAATATGAATAATTAGAGTTCAATAAATTTTATGGTGAGATCATCAACATAACTCTCATTTTACATTCAAACACGAGAGATCTAAATTCGATTAAGATATACTATAAGTTATATTCTCTGCATTCAACATTTTTCCGCGAACGATCTAAATTTTAATATAACAGTTAATTTCTTTTAAAATATAAAAAATACTAAGATTGAAATTTGGACCTTTCAATCTTGATTCAACAAACGCCGATATGCGAAATGCAGCAAAGTATTAGCCGCAGGGGATCTTGATCCCACAAATGCATTAGTAATAATTTAAGAAAACAAATGTGATTGAATGTAACTGTCAGTGTATTGTTGTATCAGTAATGGATACTGATAGACGCTAGACACATTTTCAATGTTGATATTACATACGTTTCTTCATTATGGTGTGGTCTTTGTCATGTTCATGGTTTACTTTCAATGTGCATATGATAAAGTTCATTATATATTTCCGTAGCCAAATTAATTGATTGCAATATTTTTAGCTGGATTCATTATATAAGCTAAATCGAAGCGATGCACAAGGATAAAATAAGTGAATTTAGGAAATTTTCTAAATAAATCATTCACGTGCTTGGCCTCTGTTTTAAAATTCTCCAGATAATTTTTGAAACTTCAGAAGAAATTGAAAAGGATGCAAAATTGAATTGGAAATGCATGTTTATTATTGTGGGTTGAATCTCAAATTCATATTTGTGCTCATTTTCAGACTATAATCCAAGGCGGCAATCTTGCTGCATTCTGTAATCTGTCCAAAGATTTACTGCAACTTGAGGCTTAATGCTGATTATGATTTGCAGCAGACAAGTTACAGGCACGAGTAAGTTACAGATTCAACTTGAATATAATGCAGTTTTACTCTTGTCAAACTCTTAAGTTTTTTCATCAATTAAAAATGCCCAATTAAAGGCTTCCTTCTAAATAAAGCTTGTTTGGTAGGAATGGTATTCAAAACAAACTAAATTGTTCTTTTATGTTCCATCAAGCTCCTCTCAAAAAATAAAGTTCCATCAAGCTAAGAATCAGCTTCAATCTCAAAAGCTTCCTATGAAGTTGGACATTCGTGTAAAGCAATTATTTGTTGTCATTTTAATTTCATAGAGGTTACATTTATTCTTTATTTAAAATCTAAAAATGTAGATAGTTAAATACAAACAAACAAGAAATGGTGAGTGTAAATGTTGCCCAAATAAGATATAGGTTACCATGTTATATCAATGTGTCTGCTGCAAGTATTTTTTTTAGAATTGTGACTTTCTTTGCACGTCTTTTCCGGCGTAGGACACATTACCAAAGATATGCAAGAATGAAAAAAAAATCATATCCTTCATATATATAGACTTCACATTTCTATCAAATCTGTCTAGTTGAAAAGAAAAAAAAGGAAAAGAAAAAAAAAAGACAACTTAATCTTGCCCAGTTTTGATAAATAATGCATAAGCCAAACACGGTGTATTATTCGAACAAATCCTTCAGTTTGATCTTGACTGATTGAAGACCGTCTTGAAACCCTTCTGTATATGCAGTGTTCTTAAATGTCATCTGCAATAAAAATAATATAGTAATAAGACTTTGGTGATCTTAAACCTAATGTGCAATAAAAAAACCTAGTGATACTGATAAGAATTTGAAGCCACAATATAATATACATGGGAGAAGACTTTGAGTTTCCAAAAGGGAAAAATCTGATGGCACCTCCATATACTTACAGCAAGATTTTTCAAATCAGAGGTTAGGTTTTTCTGTAATTTGTCAGACACTGCAGTACCAAGCTGCTCTCCATGCATCTTTATAGTTTCTTCATTGATCTGTATCGCCAACATTCTTTAGCCGGGTGCAAGATGCATAACATAACTTTGAAATCAAACGAAAGTACACGTTCTTTTTTTTTTTTACCTCTGAAAGCAAAAATTTTGATGTTTTATGCAATATCTCTTCAACTAGTTTCCCAGCGTCTGCAAAGGATCCTGATGGCTGAACAGTGTTTTCCGGTGTTCCTTTTAAATTATTCCCAGCAACGGATGGCTTGACAACTTTGGCTGCACCAGAAATAATTTTATTTCATTAATACAGTCACAGGGATTTTTTTATTTCGGAGTTTTTATAACCCTCACAAAATTAGCGTAGTGATATTTGAACAACTATTTGTGACAACTCCCTTTTTCTCTCCTTATCTCCACTAGCTTTCTCAGGTCAAACTTAGATAATAACTTATTCCACCCAAGATTGCATACGTTTTAGATCCATACAAAATAACAAAGACTATTATGCAAAGAAAAAATATATTCAGTAATAATGCAGAAATACAATCCTCTCTGAATAATATACTGAACATATTGTAGAAATGACGACAACTGAAACAAAAATTAGTTTCCAAGTAAAGAACATGCTGTAAAGAACGACTATAGTGGAATTTATACCTGGAACTGTCTTGGTCTTGGTATCCACAGAAACAGCCACAGAAACAAGGTTTTCGTTCTTAGGAACTTCTGTAGATGATTGCTTTCCTGGTTGATCTGGCAAAATTATTGAACTGGAAGGAACTAGAGCGGCTAGATCAGGAGGCTGATCTTTTCCCACTGCAGGATTGGCCTGTACCGAGATGAAGGGAAGACAAATGATGGTTATCAGCAAACAATAGAATTATTTATTAGTAAAAAACAAAATCTACAATAGGTATCGCCTTAAATTAGCTCACCTCCAAATCAACATATGAGGGATCTCTTCCGATTGATTTAAGAAATTTGTCAAGACCACGTACATTTAGAGCTGCAATTGTAAAGTAACATCTTGTTTTAGTTATTGAACTTGCAGGGCATCAAAAGATAAGAGATCTTACACAGATCCAAAAAACACTATACGTGTTCAATTTTCAAAAACGAAAAATAGTAAATAGACGTGAAAGGAATTCCTGTTTGGTCTTTGGGTTTCAACTGGTAGACTCGTGGTTTCGTGAACCGTAACAGTTAGTTTTGCAACTAGTTTATTTTTTTTTATTATTAATAAGAAAGACAACTCGCTTACATATGGACATGTCATTTGACAATGGATGGAAGAAACAATGCTCCTGGGTCTTGAATCCTTGATCTAATAGCAGTGAAACATCTCTTCATAGAAGGAAAGATGTAAAGTTTTCAAAAGAAGAAGAAAGTGCATTAGTTCCTTATAAATAAATTAGCTAAGTGGGTGAGAACAGTGTTTGTGAACAGTCTAATAAGCAAACACATAAACACCTCTAAGTATAATCCTTCACCAAGCTAGTGCACAATCAAATAATTTCGCATAGATCATGACATTTCTAATCAATCAGCACATCCAGTTCATCATTCAAGAGATATGAAGGTTGAAAAGCAGCAATAGCTATTCAGAACTAGTAGAATTTTCTTATATAAAGAGGACCATTTATTTATAACAACAATAATGGTGGATATAAAAGTTAAGTTTAAGACTAAAAAGAGAAAACTACAAAACAAAAGACAATAAAAATGGATTTCAAAGTGAAACATCTTGTTACTGAAAGAGGGGGCGTGTGTTGAGTAAATAGCAAAGAATGATATTGCAATCAATTAGACAGAATAAGAAAAGAAGCATACCGTGCTGATTCATTCACTACTGCAAATGGTGTCACACAGCCCAAGGGTACCTGTAAGACAAGTAAAAACAAGACCATTAGATACGACAACAATATCAACCATGTTATTTGCAAAGTTAATTCTCTTCCTAAAATGTTTAAAAAATGACAATATAAGTTTAAAAGACCAAGAGTCTGTTTGTTATAGATTAAAATTAAAATAGAATTGATTTTGGTAAAGTAATTTAGAGATTATTTTTAAGAAAAGCATAAACAAATTTTTTAATGGCAGATGTTAGTATTTTCTCCCTTGCCAGGATTCAAAACTTGGACCTTTAACTAGTTAACACCTTTAATCCCATAGCTCAACCAAATGAACTACCCGTCCCCCCAAGAAAAGCATCAACTATTTTGCATTTTTTATTTTTGCCAATCTACTTTGCGTTTGTTTAAAATCACAGAAATAGATTTTGTATTTCTATTTCATCCCTTTAATATTAATATCATTAGTAATGATTAGTATTATGCTGGAAGTGGGGATCAAACCCTCCATTTCTTTATCACTCCACTCCTTAACTCCAACACCCTAGCCACCAATCCATCCTTTAACCTCTTCTCTCCATTAAAAATGATTTTCTTCAAACCCTAATCAAAGTGGTTTTCATTTTCAGCATTAAAATCATTTAACAAAAGGATTTTTGAAAAAAGCTTACATAACTTAAACCTCTGTTGTCAAAACGGAAATGCGGCGCGGCGCGGGGTGCGGGCGCATAGCGGGCGCTATTTCGGTGACGCGGACACTAATATATTTAATATTAAAATACTATACTGTTAAAAAAAATACTAAAATTCCTTAAACATTACTCAAAATTCATGAAGTATTCCTAATTT
>Ga0228711_1006002_pt1 | contig 18276 bp, 12 predicted proteins | sample MedpolnodulmetaG_2_FD_177996 | JGI IMG/M metagenome (GOLD analysis project Ga0228711, IMG submission 177996) | Root nodule microbial communities from Medicago polymorpha collected in Santa Monica, California, United States - brown nodules | ecosystem: Host-associated > Plants > Roots > Nodule...
GGGGGGAGAGGACACAAAGCAATTTTTAACTAGTTCCTCCCACAACACAGAAGTAATCAAGTCCCTTGCACTTCCAAGGGATTTCACTATAATCACTTTGTATTACAAATTGTTCAAGGACACTTCCAAAAGACTTCCTTGTTGATGCACACATGCTCAAGACTTCCTTGCTCTAGGACACTACCTAAAGACTTCCTTTCTCAAGGACAACTCCAAGAGACTTCATTGCTCAATCACAACTGATTGAGACTTCCTTTTGCTCAATCACAACTGACTGAGACTTCTTAGGTGCTCAAGGTTTCACCAAGAGACTTATCTGCTCAAGCACACATGCAAGAGACTTTCTAAAAGTTTACACAAGTAAACAAGTTAATTTGTTCTTACATTGGATTTAACAATGATAATGTAAATTGAACAAATGAACAAACTTTTTAGGATTTCTAAGATATGAACTTGGATACAAAAATTCTAAGTGTTTTGCGCTATTTGATTTGACAGTAAAATAGAAAAGTCTTGTTATTCTTCTTCAGGTCTTCAGCTCATTATATAGGCAGTCATTTGAATTTCTTTTGAATTTCTTTTGTTGAAAGTAGGATTATCAGTTCATTATTTGATTTGCGCTATTTTGAATTTCTTTTGTTGAAAGTAGGATTATCAGTTGCATTCTTTTTGTTCTTGAGGTCCTTTGTCTGTTTGCACACGTAGACAGAAGAAAACAAAAGAACTGTTCTATCAGATACTATGATAAGGACAGTTGACAGAATAAGAAAAAACCTACGTGGATTTTAGGTCCCTTAGGATTTTCTCAAATCTGAGGGTCATCCAAGTATGGCAGTCAGCTTCTTAGTCTGATGACCTTCACATAATATGATGAAGTAAGTCTCCAGCTTTTGTGAGACATCCTTCTTCTAAGGACGTTGACTTCTGGTTGATCTTCCTTTAGATCTTCTACCATAGTCTTCTAAGCTTCTCTTGATCCTTCTGATGCTCTTCATATGTTCATTCTTCAATGATATATTCTTTTTTTGATCTGCGCACTTGAACATATGTTAGTATTCCAATTGTTTTTCAATATTTTGTTATCATCAAAACCCTAGAGAGATTGTATGAACCATTCTTATTCTAACACATTTACGTATTGAAAAATAAATACTCTCATGGTCTCATATATAAGAAAATATATTTTTTTTAAGTTCATTGAATAATTAATGTATTTGGTCTTCATTGTAAATAAAATATAATTATTCAATGAATTTAAAAAAAAATCTTATATACGAGACAAGAGGGAATATTTGTAAATTGTTTTACGGATCTCTCAATTTACTCAAAAGCCCTTCAAATTGATCAAATTGTAATCCCCCCAATCACACAAAATCTATCAAAGTGATACGACCTAAACGACACTTTTTGTATTAGAGCGTAATTCTCGACCGACTTGTATAAGAACTTCAGCAATCCACGTGATGCATAGAACAATCATCTATATATTTAATGGTCAATTTTGTCCCTTTAGGCCCATGAGTGCCTTTATTGGAATTGGACCCACACGATTCACCTTAGAATTCACCCCTAAAAACCCTAAATTATGTTTCTTTCTTTGTTAGGGCAAATAAAAAACAACAACAATGGTTGAGCATAGCGTTGAAGAAATACCACCAAATGATTTCGCCATGGATACTGTATCAACGCAAGAACAACAAGAAGCTTCAACTGAGACAAAGAAAAACTCGTTAACCCAACAACTACCATCAAGGCAAGGTAGAAAAAGAGAGCGATCACCAGAAACAACAAGTGTTGATGTTGATCATGGTGACAAACCTAGCAAGAAGAAGAAGCAAAGGTTGAGTAGATCATTGTCACGTTTTTCCAGATCGGTTCAGCAACCGCTTCACGTTGTTGTGCCTGGAGAAGGTTTTAGGGATTCTGCTCAAAAAATGAAGGCTATAAAACTTGCAAAGAAAGCTTCTAAGAAGAGAAACAAAGCTGCTCGTCGCGGAGAAGCTGATAGGGTTATAGTTAATCTCAAACCGAAGCACACTCTTGCTGGAAAGCGCTCCAAAGGAAAGGCTCACCACCGCTGATGAAATAATCGGTAATATATTGTTCTTTGGTATCACGATGTGTTTGTCAGAATCACGGTGAGCCCGAGTAGTTTTGCAGAAACTATGCATTTAGTTTTCTTGAGCTCGAGTAATTATAGATAGTGAATTGCTTGTGGCAAAAGGATTTTAGTTAGTACTTAAATCAATGTTTGGATTTATAGTTTATTCCTACTAGTTTCGTTATGTTGAAAATATTGAGCATGTTATATACAATCAAGTTGTTTTTTGTTTTATTTATTGGGGTGATTGACAAATCGTGTTGCTACAAATTCAATGTCTGCATGTTTATCATGGTCATGAGATTTATACAAAACTGCAAATTTGTTCTGGCCTATGTAACTGAGGTTCCGCTATTCTTATATCGTCTTAAAACATTGTTGTTTATATCCAAATACTTGTTCTGTTGTGGAACATTGTATTCACAACAATATGCATGGTAATTTGGTTATCACAATAGAAAACATAAGTGTGAGTTAGAGGAGTCTTGTGAAGGAGAAACGTGAGTCGCTGCAACTCTTTAGTAGTCAAAGTACCTATATTTTGCGTCTGTTGAACAAAAGGACACTCGAGTTTTAGGTCAGAACAAAGGGGGGCGGCTCCAACTAAATCCCTTACTCATGGACCAGCCAAATTAACCCATGTTTGAAGGTAATTTTGGTCGATAAATGTAATACTTAAGTCATTTAGGGAGTTTTGTAAACTAAGGTAAATTGCGAAATTGCATATCTTTGTAACCTCCGCTGTGGTTATTTTTGAGATAAAGTGTACATCAATCGCGAACGATGCTGGTGTCTCTACCAGAAGCAGGGGACTCATTGTTCTGCTTGCGGAGATGTGGCATAATAAGAAAACAAGTGCAATATGTTGACATCAATCCTAACATGTTGATTTTGTTTCACTCAAGTATTTAACATGCTAATGATGATCTGTTAGAGGCTTTTTGTGCAGGGAAATATCGTAGGCTATTATATTTTCTTGTCACTTTTGTGATAGTTTTGTGTTTGATTGGCTTTACAAGAATGCAATAAATTTAATGGGGTGATCGTTGGGAAATGTTGTAGGCAAAAGAACGTTAACTAGTCACTGATTTTAAATCATTATGTTTCATACTAGTTTCGTTATGTTGGAAATTTGTTATATACAAGAAAGTTGTTTCTTTATTTCATTTTGTGGGCTGATTGACAAATATTGTAGCTACAAGTTCAATCTTTGCATATTGATATTTTGGTACTGAGATTACTAATTCCAAATATGTTCTGTCCAATGTAACTGAGGTTTCACTCTTCTTTCATCGTGTTAAAACATGGATGTTTGTCAATATCCCAATCATGGTTTAAAATTGCGGACCTGTCACTACCATATAAGGTACAGTTGCGGTGTGATTGTAAATCACAATAAAAGCTGCATCATAATGCCATAAACATAGTGGGCACAACGGCCTCATCAGGCCACAACAGACTATGTAATGCTCACGATACCCACAATCGTCATGGCTGCAAGTGTTTCTCCACCGGTGAGTGACGGTCTTTTACCCTATCTAACTTCGAGCTACCTCGAGACCTTCATCTTGGGGCGCCTCCTGCAGAGAATAACAGCTACCCAATTTGTTTTCAGAGACCGAGTTGGTACTGTCGGCCAATTATTGCTTTCAGTTTTCACAGTTATTATCCATGGTTTATAGCAGATAAAAGGTTTTTGCCTTTTACAGGTTCTACTAATTGTGGATACGTTTTGGTTTTTGATGTATTGTTGTTGGAATGTTTTACTGGTTGATGAGGTCTTTCACTTGAAGCCAACTTCCAAAGTTGAAAAGCAAAAGTGAGAAGTTGATGTCATTAACAGAAATGCAATTAAAAAGGGGTCCAGCCATGGATAATGTGATTAATTTATCGTTCCACTTAGGGTTCCCTTTTTAGAGATATAAATACTAGAAGAAACCTAGTTGGAGATATATTTATACTAAATATAATATACTCTAGGGGTGTTTGGACTTTGGAGTCAGGCTGGATTTTTTTGAAAGGCAGGTCACACTGTCATGGAACTATGCAGTTGAGGAAGACAATTTTATGTAACAAGCTTATGTTTTATGTGTGCTGATATGGTGTTGAAGTGTTTTATAAATGGAGTGGATGTTGGTACTAATTGACAAGGACAAATGACTTTCCTCTGTTACTGTTGGAGGCTGCAAATTGGAATTATAGGTGGGCTGGTAATGTTTTGAAGTGAAACAGATTGGTTGTGGTTTGCTGCAAGTGCAGCGTGGGATGCTGCAAAAAAGTATTGGAAATATATCAGCTGTTCCAAATTCTGGTTTAGTTTTATTCTCATGTGCTTGTGTTAGGTGACTCTGAGTTAAGTCTATTGGAGTGTAATTGTTGATGAAAACTTTGATGCTGTTTTTTATCTGTTATTTTGATCTACCTTTGCATACAACATTGTGCTTGAGAATCCTAAGGATATTAATAAAGTAGCCTCTTTGCTTTTGTTAAAAAAACTAAATATACTAACTCATGCTATAGTTAATTGCCAACCATAAGGAACTTTAATAACTTTCACTAAAACTAGTACACATCAATAGAAATTTCTATCTCAAATCAAATAAACTAAGGTAATTGTTTCATTCAAATTTGATGTTTGGCAAAGTTATACTTTAACCAAAAGAACTCCTATGTAAATCACTAAATTACAATAAGCATTTACAAGCAGATTGTGTGTTGTCTCCACATAATATCAAATTGCAAGTAATTGCTAGAGATGGATCGTTTGACCCTCCAAGGATGCCTTTTTGGGTGACTGGATAATAACAATGTTACTGATACATTTGAGATGAATTCTTTGAGCCTCCAAGATGCATTATTTGAAAGTTGCTTGAATGTGGCCACTATATTAGAATCTGTTAGATCATTCAACGTTGAAATACTTTCCACTTCAAATTTATTAATCTATTTAATAACCTTCATAGAATAAACTCTCTACATCAGAACCAAGTCTGTTACAATCTGTTAGATCATTCAATGTTAGCGCCAAGTTTGTAAGCTTATAGTTGTATCGAACTGTAGTATATAAAGTTAGGTTGTAAGAGATTTTCTTATTCATTCAGTTTAATTCATAGTTGAAGTTTGGATATGAATCATTCTTTTCTCTCTACTTTGATGGTATAAGAGCTCTAGGAACAGAATTAGAGTTCTTCTAACAGCTCTGATGCACATCACAAATGGTTCGAGCTAATGGCTCCGGTTGTTGTAATATTTGTTGTAATCTGAACTGGTTTATCACTCACACACGGATTGCTCATTTTTCTGGTACAGTGCAACTCACACACTCTCTCTCACACTAGATGAAGTGTTCTTTGTCCAACAATTTCAGACCAATCTGATTTCTATCTCCAAGCTCACAACTAACTTGGATTGTCAATTGAAATTTACATATGATATGTGTACTATTCACGGGAACCAGTAGAAGACGACTGACTCAGATAAACTTTTTCATGGTTTATATCATCTCAAGGCTGATAATTCTTTGATGAAGACAGCTAGCTGCAGCGTACCAGTCCCATTGTTGTCAATACTTTACATGGCACCAATAGCTTATCTGATTTAGCACTTTGGCGCTTAAAATTAGACCGTCTCTCACATGACTAAATGCACACTCTACACACACAGTACAATTACATTCCTGCACCTACTCATGTTGCTTGTGATATCTGTCATTATGCGCAACAGAAGAAACTTTCACTTCATTTAATTCATTCTATTGCAAATAAACCATTTGCCTTGGTTCATAGGGACATATACATATTGGGGCCATTCTATACCACATCAGTGCATTAATATTGTTATTCTCTTACCATTTTAGATGATTATACAAGATATATCAAAATCAGAAGTTGCAATGAATATCCAACGGTTTACGAGTATGATTGAGAATCAATTTTCGTCACACATTGAAACCTTTCGAACGGACAATGGTCCTGACTTCATCCTTGAAGAGTTTTATGCTTCTAAGGGTATTATGCATCAAAGAAGTTGTGTTGAGACACCCTAACATAATGGGCATGTAGAGCGTTGTCATCAACACATTCTCAATGTTAGTAGAGCACTAATGTTCCAAGCCAAACTACAAAGATTTACTGATCTTATGCTGTCATTCCTTCTATATATGTCATCAACCGCATTCTGTCTAAACTTCGGTCCAAAAAATCAGCTTTTGAGAGATTACATGGTCATATTCCTGATATTTCTAATCTTCATGTATTCAGTTGCTTATGTAACTCTAATCTTATTGATTTTGAAAATTTATCTTTTAAAAATTGATGTTTTCAAACGACAAATGTTAATATTGTTAGTAATTGTTAACATTATATTGAGAGTGGAGGCACAATCCTCAATCTTCTTATCACTTCACTTCATGACTCTCGATTTTTTACCTTATAATCTTTTTGTATTCGAACTCAACCTCCAATATCATTTCTCTAATAAGGCATAATTAAGTGTCCGCAAATTACACACTCGCCGCCCATTATGCTAAAGACACATTTTTTCCCACTTAAGCCAATGCACCATTCTAGCCTCCTCACTTCCCCAAATAAATAACTTATAGGGTATTTAAATTTAGAAATGTGCACAAGGGAGCCTTGTAAAAAGGAAATCAAATTGAAAGTACAAACAAAGCATCTAAAAATCACTCACACATGTAATTTGGATGAGCAAAAACTAAGTATGTTAACATTGCAGATCAATATTTGTACACCTTTCCATACGATAGTCCCACATCCTGTGCACTTGACCACTCACCAACTAACTAAATAAAGCATAACTACTTTCTAACTAACATAACTACCTTCCAATTGTATCAGAGTCAATATTAATTAACGTGCTAACTTGTGTCCCAAAAATTTAGAAACTAAACATATAAACTTTTTTTAAAAAATTACGCATTTAATATATTGAAAAGTTTAAAATTTTATCTTTTAAATACAATAGTTTATCTTTAAATTATCTTTTAAGAATGACACTATACCCATAATACATATTGGAACACGCTAAAGCACACACCATTGACTTATGACCTACGCAACTAACATAAAATAAGAATAATTCAAGGTTCCCCAATACAAGGCACAACCCATAAAGAACTCGTTTGTTAGGCTACCATTGATGAGGTGGTAGTTGCACTCAAACACCCCACCAACCACCTTTTCCTAAATAATTGAACACACCAAATTATAATTTACATCAAATATAAATTCTCGAAAAACATTTTTCAACACTCTTTTTTGTGCAGATAGGTGAAATTTCAAAGTCATTATAATGTCACACATAAGTAAATGCGTGGGAGTTCGAACCTTGATTATGACGTATGACTTAAAAATTTAGACAATTTTTTTATCAATTGAAGTAAGACTTATGGACTCAATACATTCTTTTATCAATAAATATTCAAATAAATTCCACATGTTTATGAAACTCAAGTGATTTTGTGGAATCAATACAAATTTTAATTAAATTCTAAAAAAAAAAATCATTAAATCTTAGTGTATTGGAAAAATATTTATTATAGAGGTTTCTAAATGATTTTGAAAATTTTGGTAGAGAAAAGGCTCCAAAAATCAATACCGGTTCAAAAATTCGCTAGTTACGTCACGACCGAATAACCCGTACAAACACCACAAACTCATCTCAACCGTCCATATTAAACACAATCAACGGCAATCACAATCGATCCGCGTGATTCATTCTCATTGGTCCATTCCTCCCCATCTCACAATATAAAACCCTTACTACCGCCAACCTTTTTCATTCACTTGAATACTTTCTCTCTCTAAAACCGTTCCCAAATTTTCTTCAAATCTCTTCGATTTCTTCATCAATGGCGGGTCGAGGAAAATCCCTAGGTTCCAGTGCTCCCAAGAAGGCTACCTCAAGGAGTAGCAAAGCTGGCCTTCAATTCCCCGTTGGCCGTATCGCTCGGTTCCTCAAGGCCGGAAAATACGCTGAACGTGTTGGTGCTGGTGCTCCTGTTTACCTCGCCGCTGTTCTTGAATATCTCGCCGCTGAGGTAATTTCCCTTCACCGTTCTCTTTCTTCCTAATTTCTCTCGTTCTATTTCAATTTCATATGCATATCGCTGGATCTAGGGTTTCGTGATTCAAATCGATTTCCCTAATTTTAGTTAAATTCATAGTTCTTGAATAATTGCGGATTAATTCAATGAAAAGATTTGTTTTTTTTGTTGTTTTCTGATTTGAATTATGTAATTTAAATTTCATATACATGTTACATGATCTAGGGTTTCGTGAATTTGCTAGTTTTCCCCAATTTCATTAAATTATTCATCTTTTTGAATAGCTTTGAATGAATTTATGATTTAATTTCTATGTCGTATACATGTGTTTGATTTTTGTTGAATTTGAATTTTTTAGGTTTTTGGATTCAATTTGTGGTTTTTGTGATTAGGTTTTGGAACTGGCTGGAAATGCTGCAAGGGACAACAAGAAGACAAGAATTGTGCCAAGGCACATTCAATTGGCTGTGAGGAACGATGAAGAATTGAGCAAGCTTCTTGGGGATGTGACCATTGCCAATGGTGGTGTTATGCCAAATATTCACAACCTTTTGCTCCCAAAGAAAGCTGGTAACACCAAGGTTACTGATGATGAATGAATGAATCTTAGATGAAAAACTTGATTTTGCAGATGCAGTTATTGAATTTAGTTTCATATTTTGTTGTTTCTGGTTTTAGTTTCAGACAGAGTTTATGATTGGGATTATTAGGGCTTGTTAGTGGTTCTGTTAGTGATGTTAATACAATGAATTTCAGATTGTTACTTTTGCATGAGAATGATGGAAGTTTCTAAAATTGATCCCTTTCAGTTTTGATTCAATTCTCCTGTCTGTTTCTAGTTTATGATTTTGGTGCAATGATCTTCGTCGGTTTTGATTGTGTGGCTGAATTTGTTTTCATGAAACATTAATAAGTAAATATCAACATTGTTAAGTTATAGTATATGAAGAAGGCTGTATTAACTAAGGTTCATTGGTTCTGATTTATGGGTAACTATGTTGGTATCTTCTTGACCAAAAAACTGTTGGTATCTTATGAGTTTTGTTCCAATCCTGTTGCCACAATTTGGATGCTTGATCACCAGATTGAGTAGCAGAATTTTTTTCCCCATTCCAAAGCCAATTCCTATTGTTCCATGCAACACTACATTTACTCCCTGTTCATGTATACTAGGGGTTAAAAACCGAATCAATCCAATAGAAAAACCGCAAACCAATCCAAACCGAAATTGCAAAAAACTGCATTTGGTTTGGATGTATTTGGATCGCTTTTTTACTCAACTGCATGGTTTGGTTTAGTTTGCAGTTTTCATTTTACGAACCAAACTAAACCGCAACATAAGAAAAACTTAAATTAAATCTATGTCATCTAGATCAATACTTGTAGAAACTTGATTTAAACTTTTATAAAATGACTTTTTTTTTTTCTTGTTAAGTTTCTTCTTTGTTTTTTATTTCAAAAATGTATTTATGTGCTACTTGAACTTTTAAAGAATGATAAAATCTTAATATTTATGTTTCTTACATAATAAAATTACTTTGTGTCTACGTTTTTAATTTCTTGTAGTGATTGTTGCTGAAAATATGTTGTGTTTTACCTTTTTAACTCAATTTTAATGGTTGAAAACAAAAAATTATATTATCTTCCTTCAAAAAATAAAATTATATTATCTCAAAAAAACCACACCAGCCGATCCAACCCAAACCATATTGGTTTGATTTAGATTTTATTTTAAAAGTCAACTGAACCAAACTAAACTGCATGTCTTTTTATCTTGTAGTTTGGATGATTTTTAGCTTCAAAACTAAACTAATCCGCACCGAACACCCCTAAAGCATACATTATCACATCCTTCACAAGAATTTTTTTGCAGATACTATTGTATAATCAGCATCAGCCCCGCCCACTCACAACATTTTCTCCTCGATTTGCACTAAAATAAAACATGCCAATCATCTTTGTTCTCTACTGAACACATTGGACACTGCACTTTCTGGAGCTGCAACGTAGTACGCATTGGTAAACAATCTTTGCGAATTCGCCATTATAACTGTCATGTACTTGGAGGCGTATTAATCTTCCATAACAAAATGCATACCACTGTGTTCCACTTCCACATTCCAAATCAACGAGTCTTCCCTAACCGAATCAAAGAGAGACACTACAAGAATTTCAGTAGCAACCTGATCTGGATACAAAGATTGAATCTTATTAAAATCCTGCCATCTTTTCACCTATAATCATTGACTGACCGACACTCGTACTATATACACATTGAGGTTGAGGAGCTTGTATCCATGAAACATCCAGGGACCTCAGCCACGGTTTGGACATCACTCTAACTTTGCTATCATCTCTAATCCACCAACTACAACAATTCAAGAGCATATGACAGGAATTCCAAATACTACGCGCCAAGAGTAACTATGAATATGAGTATATGACCAAGTTTTGCTTCAGAAAAAAGAGCTTTTTGGGAAAAACCAAGCTACTATGAATATGAGTATTTGACCAAGTTTTGCTTCAGAAAAAAGAGATTTTTGGGAAAAACCTAGCTTTAAGAAGTTTTGCAACAAACACCAGTTTAGTAACAATTCGCCGCCCTTGTTTAGCCAACATAGCGACCTTACTTAGTAGAAAAAGACTTGGTTGTTGTTATTTAGCCACCATAGCCTTGTTGAAAGCACGAAAATTCCCAGAAACCCAACCCTCCAATCGACTTTGGACACGCCATCCTCTCCCATAATATCCATCGGATTCCTTTGTTGTTACCGAAGGATATTAACAGAGATAGCCCAAAATCATAGATATAAAACTATGGCATATTATAAAATACGGTAAACGTGTACCTTGCTCATGGATGGTAATCGAGTGATGTCGTCAGAGAAGCCATGAGCAGAGTAGGGTTGAGAGATTCTTCTCTCGTTTCCTGATGCCATTAGAATGAGAGTGTGTTGAACCATTAACTAATTCGTTGAGATAGTTATATATAAGCATCGGTAGGAAGATGGACCTCTCAACATGTTTACTATGAGAAACAGTCCAACCCATCACGGTCCGTTTCTAATTACAGCTCATTAATAAATATCATTTTATACAATACAAAATTATAATTAGAATTAATAGTTGATATAATAATATATTATTTCAATTATTGACTAATGTTAATCCATAAAATCCAACAATTCTCCCAGTTGGATAACATTAATCAATTATTAAAGCATCAACTATTTATAAAAGCACTTGTTATTATAACAGTATAAGAAACACAAGTTTTTAACAATGCAGATATTGAATTCGACATGGAAAACAAAATCATACACGTTAAGCACTTAGATTTCAGATAAGGATGATGAATATGGTTTAACATTATATACTTAAGAGTATGTAATCCAATAATGGTCCAAGCATTTAAAATGCTACAACAAACTCCCACTAACCCAAAATATCATAGAACATCATGTATTGTCCTTATCATATCATGTGTTTATCATATTTGTTGGTTTTATGACTGAAAGATGAAAAACAGAGAAGAATGGGAAAGGAAGTTGCAGGTTGAGTAGGAATAGGAATTCAATTTTTCATTATGGCAGAAGCAATACACTTAAGTAATTAAAACACAAACCAAACAAAATATGTTGCCAACACTTCAGCAAGTAACAACTACTTGCTCCTAAAATGTAGGAACCACTAATTGACTGAAAATTACAGATACAAAATAAAATAAACATAAAGAAAAACCACATAATGCAGTCCTAGAAGCAAATAATTAACACTCCTCCTTGCTTTAGGATCTTCAAACTCCAATTTTCTGCCTTAAGAACTCAAACTTGCTAACAGGAAGTGGTTTTGTAAATAATTCTACCAATTGCTCTTTTGATCTGCAATAAACCAAAGTGACTTCTCCACTTTGATGAACCTCTCTTAAGAAGTAGAGCTCGATGTTGAAATGTTTAGTCTTCCCATGACATACTGGATCATTTGAAATTGCAATTGTTGTCTGACTGTCGACAAAGATTTCTGTCTTATCATTCTACTGGATATCTAAATTACATAAAACCTTTTTTAACCATAAAACTTGATATGCAGCAGCTGTTGCTGCTATGAATTCAGCTTATGCAGTGGATTGTGCTAAAATTTCTTGCTTCTTTGTGCACCATGAGAACATTCTTGAGTCTAGGCTGAAACAATACCCCGAAATACTCTTCATGTCATCAACGGATCCAGCCCAATCACTATCAGAGAATCCATACAACTTGAACTCTTGACATTTCTCAAATTTGACGCCAAAATCAATAGTACCTTTAATATACCTCGGTATTCTTTTTGCTGCTATTAAATGCATTTAACTAGCACAATACATAAACCGAGAGAGAAGACTTACAAAAATAGAATATTTGGCCTTGTCGCTGTGAGATACATTAAACATCCAATCAAGCTCCTATAATATCCTTCATCAATTTTATCAGCACCATCTTCATTGCTCAACTTTTCCTTTTGGTTCATTGGTGTGCTAACTACTTTGCACTCCTCCATCTGAAATTTCTTCAATATTTCTTTTGCATATTTTTTTTTTGGCAAATGAACACCTCATTTTCATTTTGCTTGATTTCAATACCAAGAAAGTAGGTCATAAGACCAAGATCTCTCATTTCAAAAGCCTGCATCGTTTCTTTTTTGAACTCTTCAACCAGCCTTGTATCATCTCTGGTCACTAACATATCATCAACATAGAGAGAAACTATCAGAACATTGTTTCCCTTATGCTTCACATAAAGAGTTGACTCGGATAAGCTTTTCTCAAAGCCTATGTTCAATAGAAGATCATTTATCTTATTGTACCAAGCTCTTGGTGCTTGTTTTAAGCCATAAAGGGCCTTTTTTAGTAGATAAACTTTATCTTCTTTACCTTGTACCACGAATCCCTCAGGTTGCTTTACATATATTTCTTCGTGTAAAACTCCATTTAGAAAGGCTGATTTGACATCTAACTGAAATACTTTCCAGCCCTTTTGAGCAGCGACCGCCAACACCAATCTAATTGTATCCAATCTTCACACAGGTGCAAAAGTGTCAGAATAATCAACACCGAAAATCTGTGCATACCCTTTAACTACAAGTCTGACCTTGTATTTATTGATTGAGCAATCTGCATTTAGCTTTGTTCTAAAAACCCATTTAACTCCAATGATTTTTCTATCTTCAGGCCTGTCAACTAGTTCCCATGTTTTGTTTTTTTTTTTTAATCATTGGCATCTCCTCCTCCATAGCATTTTTCCACTTTAGATCTTTTAATACTTCCTCACAACATGCAGGTTCGCATATTGCTACATTGCACCTTTGATATATGTCGGACAACAGCTTTGTGCCTCTAATGGGAGGATCATCTTCTAATTCATTCTCACACAACTCTATTGTTTGCTTTTCAAGACGATCATTTTCGATATTGTTGAAAGATCCAATTGTTCTTTGCGGATTCTTCCAGTCCCATTGTTGATCTTCATTAAAATGCACATCGCTAGAGACAGTCACATTTCCACATTGAGGATGATACACTTTGTAGGCTTTGGAAACTGAACTATAGCCCACAAAGATGCCCGAAATTGCTTTCTTGTCAAGTTTGTCACACTTATCCTGTGGAACATTTGCAAAACAAACACAACCAAACACTTTAAGAAAGGATAGTGAAGGCTTATACCCATACCAAGCTTCAAAAGGAGTTTTTATCTTTCAAAGCCTTCGAAGGAAGTCAGTTTTGAAGAAAGACTGTTGTGTTTGCCGCTTCTGCCCAAAAATGTTTAGGGATCTCCTTTTCATGCAACATACATCTAGCCATCTCCATTACATATCTACTTCTCCTTTCACTAACTCCATTTTATTGTGGTGTATATGGTGTTGTGAGTTGATCAATTCCAGCTTCTTCACAAAACAAATTGAATTGTGTTGTAGTATACTCCTTGCCATTATCAAACCTCAAAAATTGAATCTTGTAACCGCTTTGATTTTCCACCATTTTTTTTAACTTTACAAATACTCCAACCACTTCATGCTTGAATTTCAAGAAAAAAATCCAGCACATTCTTGTAAAATCATCTATGAAGAGAATAAAGTAGAGACTACCTTGTAGTAACAAATCTCCATGGCCTTGGCCATTTCTTTAATAAGTGTAACCAAAACAACGCTTTGATTTGATGAGTGGGGAAGCATTCCTTGGTTAACAGATTAACTGCAGTGAGCGCATCCGACTCCAAAGCCATAAACTTGAGGCCTTTACCAATAGCTCTATCCTGCCCCGAATGCATAGACTATAATTCAGCTTGAACCACACTACATAATCTTTCCTGCAAAACCCCACAAGAATTGTCCGTTATGATAGCAAGCCAAACCTTCCACGCGAGAAGACCACTTAATTGCCTTACATAATCATCGCAATTAATTTTAACCATTTCCATATCCGGAGCAGACCATTTCGGACGCAAAACAAATGACACATTTGTCACTCTCATAACAGTAACAAATTCCTCCTCTTTAGCCCTCTGAATGTCTTCAACATGGTAGTAAACTTGAAAAATGGTATTACCTTGATTAGAAGTGATGGCTTTGAAAACCAACTCATTTATTGCACCAAATTCTTTCTAAAATAACAGCAAACACAGTATTCCAATTCCAAGCACCATAGGAATTTTGTGCACAAGTTAAATTATACCTAAATCAATTTTCAAATTAGACCATAGAATCGTTGTCAACCTGTCTGAAATATCTTTAAATCTGCATCGCCTGCCCATGGTCTCTGAACACGTGAAGGAGCGTCTCAGATTCCAGATTGCAGATCCGGCACAAGTCATTAACCAGTCACGTTTCGCCTACTCTCCAAATGATATTTTTATTCGGCCACCCTTTGCAGATTCCCTGCCAAGAGTTCGAACCAGGTCTGATTGTAGGCACAATATCTGAACCACGCCTATATTTAGATTTGATAGTTTTAACCCACCACCCATTACTTCTATGACAAAGAGACCAACCTGCTTTCAACATTTGAAATTACTATGACAGGATGAAATCCATGGACCTTAAGGTCCATATTAAGACGAACGGTCCAAATCAAGACTAATCGTCCTTATGAGCCATAGTCAATAACCGCTTAATTCCTAACTCCTCTAGGCGAAGAACTTTCTTATCTGCAAAATTTCTATCTCCTCTTTGAGAACTCTAACAAATCATTAGCAGGTGAGTGGATAACAGAGAAAGTATTATAAGAGTTACACATCATTGTAGCTATTCTTACAAACACGCTATGCTACAAATATTTTAAGCAAAAAACACAAGAGGTTGTCACTAGTCACAACACTAAAGAATCAATATGAACTCCAAAAATCATCAATCCATAGAATGAAAAGAAAAGAAAAGAAAGAACACAGGTGCAGTTTATTGCATTGTACTACAAAAGATAGACAAAAAAGAGTAGGAAGTGTATGCTTACATAAATTCACAAAGGATCACAAAAGTTTTTATTGCTTGGAAATATGAAATGTTGCTCTAATAGTAAGACATATTATTGATAGAGGTGTGGGTGAAGTATAACATTTACAATATGTTTTATAATCATTTTAACGATATTTAATATAATATGTATCACGATTCTCTAAAAATGATTAGTGTTATTTTGTTGAAAAAAAACATATTGGCAAAAGCAGTTCATCAATTTCACTTTGTAGCTTCTTCGTTATGCTACCATGCTGATCTTTCTTTATTTCTTTAAAAGATTAGAAACAAATTGATTTATAAACAAACAAATTCATACTATCATTTATATCATTGTTGTTTTTGAATTAAAAATATTTTTTATGGGGAGTATAAATTATTATGTTCCAATTCATCATCAACATGATAAAGAACGCTAAGGATAACTTAAGATAATATGATCAACGCCAAAATAAATTTTTCAAAGCGTCACAAGTAAACGTAATAAATAAATAATTTGGAGCTTCGTAAATAAAAACAAAAACTAACATTTTTTTTTTAGAATTCAAAAGCAAAATCACATCAAAAAGTATAGATGACGTTCCAACTAAGTTGGTACCCTACTATAATATTTTGCCAATTGTTCATATACGTTATTAAAAAAAAGGCAAAAATTACGTAAAAACTAGATGACATAAAACCCGACCCAGTTAATCCATGTGAATCAACTCTAACAGGTAATACAACAAAAAAGAACAACACAATGGATCCAGCCCTAATTTATTCCAACAAAACGAACACCATTAATGATAACGTTTATGAGTATCAAGCGGGTCTAGAATTTAGCGAATGAACCGATCATCAACAAAGAAACGAAACACGTACCATCAACTCACTGCAACCACGACAACAAGCATTAACGACTCTTTCAAGACCACACAATCCTGTGTCAAACATAAGCATATGACTAGGATTATCGCCGCCTAATATATGTGAATTTATTATAATCATATACTTTATTATCAATTTATTCTGTTTCTATTCTTGTCCATAGACTACAACAATAATTGCATTTTCCCTTTCTTTTTAAAAGTTTTTATATCTCTCATACCATAATATATGCCATCCTACAATTACGGTGAAATAAAATTAAACCTAAAGTTTATTTGAGATTCTCGTAAATAAGTTGTGATTCACCCACACCTTTCAAATATTTCATCGCATGAATCAACACCATTTATGTTGCCAAAAGTGTGTTCCTTATCTCCTTTTCTAAGTTCTTTTCATTAATTTTTTTTTGAAGAGGTTACTATAATGTTTATTAATATTGAAATTTAAATTTTATAATATACTTCAATAGATTAAAGTAGAAGACAAATTGAAATACCATGGATAAAACATTAGAAATTATAATGAGAAAACTAGTGTATCAAAACTTATTTATAACTCGTTTAAATCTTCACTTGTAAGGATGTGTTCTTGAAAACACATCCATTATACCTAACTCAATCAAACATCTTAAATATAATAAGTCCAACTTTGTTTTCAATTTTTATTGTTGTTCAATTTTTTTTGTATGTCTTGTATGGATAAAGCAACATGTTGTCTGCTTTTTTCTTTGCCCTGTAGTTTGATTTCATATCGTAATTTCTTGTTTAAACTTTATGTTTGATTTAAGAATGTTAAGATCTTGTAATTAAGTGACTATTAATTGATTGTGAAACAATTTATCAAATGTGAACATTTTGTTTAAAATTGATCTTGTGTCTACATTGTTTTATCTGGATTATTATAGTATTCTCAATATCGTTTAAATAGTCATATATTTGTAAAACCTTTCTGAAAACTCGTTTCCGCATGCAAAATTTTAAAGGGAATCTGTTCACCCCCTCTAGATTTACATTGTACTCGTTACATCGACAAAAAAAATATCATTAATGTTTGAGTTGTGAGTGGATGCAAATAGAGATCTAGATTGAGAGAATAATATCGACATTGGTGATGTTTTCGAAAGTGGACGAAATTTAACTCTTATATTTATAAATGATATTTTTGAGTGACGATAGTAACTTTGATTGTTTGGCGATATGCAATGTTTCCTAATTACATTTATATGAACACATGACAACTACTTCTTCTATCTTAAATTAGGCGTCTCTTTTGGAAAAAAAATTGTCACAAGTTATTTATCACTCTGTAATACCAATACAATATTTATTATTATGTGTTAAATATGTTTTTTGTCTCTATAAATATATCAACTTTTTATTTTAGTCTCTCTAAATGTTTTCATCACCACTTTTGACCCCTATTTTTGAGTTATGATGTGTAGGCAACATGAGGAAGATTAGTGTATGGAAGGATGCTTCTATAAAGGAGCAGGACAATTCTAAGTTAATGAGTCTAATAAATCTGAGCTTGTAAAACATGTATGTCTCGGACCTTATTGAACCAAATTGAAAGGAGTGGAGGAGACGATTTATTGAGAAAAACTTGTTAGGGGGATCGGGAAGATAGTGTTAAATATGGTTACTATCACACCATGAAACACTTGTTTGACAATAACGAATATCGGAAGGAAATCTAAGAAAGTTATGGGAGCTAAAAATAGCTCAAAAAATGTTTTTTTTTTTTTTTTTTTTTTTTGTTG
>Ga0228711_1006003_pt1 | contig 18275 bp, 5 predicted proteins | sample MedpolnodulmetaG_2_FD_177996 | JGI IMG/M metagenome (GOLD analysis project Ga0228711, IMG submission 177996) | Root nodule microbial communities from Medicago polymorpha collected in Santa Monica, California, United States - brown nodules | ecosystem: Host-associated > Plants > Roots > Nodule...
TTATCACTATTATTATAATTACTTTTTTATTAATGCCTAAATTATAAAAATAAATTATTTTAATTATTTTTTTATATATTATGCATGCAAAAACGGAAACCAATGCACAAATTTTGTCCTTATTATATCCCGCAACTCTAAGTAGAGGAGTATTTAAAATTTTTAAAAAAAACGAAAATACCCCTCAACTTCAAGTAGAGGGGTATTTAAAATTTTCGAAAAAATAGAAAAATACCTCGCAAGTCCAAGTTGCGGGGTATAATAAGGACAAAATTTCGTCACTTTTTAGGGTACCCCCAACTCCAAGTGGAGGGGTACCAGAAAGTCAGAAAAAGTAGGATAATTCTGCAATTTTTTTAAAAAAGTAAGGCAGTTTTGGAATTTTTGGCAAAAACTAGGGCAGAAACAAAAAAAATTCGCTGCATTACTCCTCTTCGTTTTTATTTTTTATTTATAAAATGATGAAAAGAAAACAAAATACATTACCTCTTTTCCACTGCTAGGAAAATAGGAAATTAATATAAAAATACTCAAGCACGGATGGCGTGGGTAATTTAAAAACGGATTTAATTAGATGTTTTACACTAAAAAGAGCAATTTTTGTGCTTTTAGTAAAATTAAATATACTACGACTTTTGAAATAAAATTACAATGAAAGTACATCATTGTAATATAGCAAATATTGTTGTATGCCTTCCATTTTCCTTATCACACACACATTGTAAAAAAAAAGTACATCATTTATTACCTTCTTCTAAGTTGCAACACATTTCAGTTCACACTTACCACAACTACATTCATAGGATCAACAAAAGAAAGACAAACATTTAACAAAACAAAAAAGTGATTTTTAGTAGCAACTTCTTCCAAGCTTAAACCTTAGCAAGTTTAATAGACTTAAGCTCTTGAATCAATTCAACCATATTATTATAAGAAGAACCACCAACTTGAATAGCTTTCTTAGCTTCAACACTTAACTCTTTAACTCTTTCCCTCATAGCTTTTTCTTCTTCACCACCTTCCATCATCAACCTAATAGCATTCCCAATATCTTCACTTTTCACAACCTCACTCCCAAACTCATTCCAATTCCTCCACTCTTTAGCTCCCACAGGAACACCAATTTTCAACACATCAACCACTAATTTCTCATTGAAAAAATGTTCAGCAAATAAAGGCCATGTCACTGTTGGTAACCCAACATTCACACTTTCAACAACAGTGTTCCAACCACAATGACTCACTAACCCTCCAATTGCTTGATTCTCCAGAATCAAAAGCTGTGGGGCCCAACCCCAAATCAAATAGCCTTTTCCACTTTCTTTCACTTTCTTCTCAAACTCTTCAAGAAAAACACCACCTTCTTCATTTTCTTCATTCTTTCTAACAACCCAGATGAAATTATGACCTGAATCTTCAAGTGCATGTGCAATTTCAACTAACTGAGAATAAGGAAATTTATTCATACTACCAAAACTTACATATAAAACAGAACCATTTGGTTTTGAATTCAACCATTTCAACCACCCTTCTTCTTTTGCACCCTCTTCTTTCTTTGCATACCCTCTTGCAGCTTTATCTGAATCATCTTGATTAGCCCATAAAGAAACAGGTCCAAGTCCCCAACTTTTAGTTCCCATAACTTTCTTGTAATGATCATAATAACCACTTTCAAGCTTATAAAAACTATTGAAAACAGAACCAAAACTTTTCTTCTCTGATTCCTTAATCACTTTCATCAACTCAGTATACTGATTCGGACACCGAAGCCAATCTGGTAGCTGCAATCTTGTCATCTCCAATTCATCAGGTAAATCTGGTATAACGAATTTATCCGTGTCTGATTCAGCTTTCAAATGAGGTCGATAAACCTCTACAGAATGTGCAGCAGAACGAGCAAGGTAACTAGCACCATGAAACATAATCCTAGGAATACCAAGTTTCTTTGCAACATCAGCTGACCAAGGAAAAAACATGTCAGTGACAATGAAATCAGGTTGAAGTGTTTCAAACAATTTTTCGATATCGGGTTGAAGGATGTAAAGTCCCATGTAGATTTTTGGGATCATTTCTTTTGGTGTATTGACATTGAAAGCTTCTATTCCTACTGGGATACCAACTTTTGCAGCCGGGAATTCGATGATGTGTGTTCTGATGGATCTACCACGTGAAGCATCAAGGTTAATGGAGTTTTGGAAAATGGTGGAGTTGTATTTTGTGGAGATTATGGTAACATCTACACCATGAAGTGCAAAGACTCTTGCCATGTCTACTAATGGAATTATGTGACTTGTTGAGAGAAAAGGTAAGAAAATTGATTTCAGTTTTGGTTCAGTTTGATTCTCCATGGTGATAGTGATAGTGATAGTGATAGTTTGATTCACACAATTGGTTTTGGTTCTTTATATAAGAGGAGTTATGGTCGGTAATAATCTTACTAGAGATGTGTATGTGTTTTGGGGATAAGAATTAATTAATCACTCTTTAATTTATTGTTTAATTAGGCAAATTTAATTCTCTGCATGCAACATGTGCAATGCCTTCATAACCGTTAATCTAACATCATTGCACATTTAATAATTCAATCGTGGGACACGAGGATTGATTTTTTAATATTTTTGAAAGATTGTTACATTTTGTTTCATAGATTTAAAGTTTACATTTTTTTATTACAAATGTGGGACCTGGACCTGAGTCCATGAAGTTCCAGCGCGACATTTTTTTTTAAATGGCAAATTTATTCACGCCGAGCCGTTGCAAGGAGCACTAAAACTCGAGGATAGAAGGAAAAAATACAAAGATGCCACAAATATACGGAACATCCAGTTATGGAGCCAAAAAAAAAAAGTTCGGGTCGCTTCTAAAATTAATTATAATATATAAACACAAATTAAAGTTATAATAAAACCAAGTACAAAGTTAAAATGATGGATTATGACTAAAAAGATAGGGTGGATACTTAAATAATTACATATTTAACAACTACTATAAATTACGAAACTTTTTTTTATACATTACAACTATTAATCGAGAGAATTATCAGTTGACAGAACAATATGCGGGATATTTGAAACCCATGCAAATTCGAATGTCTATAAGCCTCCGTTAACATGCCAAGTATAAGCTTCACAACAATAACTTATGCCACTTTTGAAACCGTGGAAAACTATAACTGTTGAAAAAATGTTTAAAGTCTCGTAAAATAGACCTATAATTGAATTATTTAAATTTTTCAGGTGGACCACTACACCACTTTGCAAAAATTTGGATCAGCCGGAATCTAAAATAGATACAAAATTGTATAAAATCTCAGAAAATAGACTTACGATCCTTAATTTTTTAATTTTTCCGAGTGGACTGTGGCCCACCCTAACTCATGAAGGGCTCCGCCACTAGGAACACCCAAAAACAAAAACCTTACGAAAGCAGTGAGGACGGAATATACATGTAGCGACATTAGTATCATTTATCACAAACCATATCAACAATACAAATTTTCTCAAAAAAGAGGATCAACTATACAAAATCAAATAGAAACACTAGCAAAAGATTGCTAAGTTTTTATCTATATAAACAAGGAAATAAGGACGAAAGTAAACACCTCAATAACTCTTAGTCAAATAGTTGAAGAAAATTGCTCTTTAGCCACTTACGCTTTGATCAAAAGTATCTTGAACCGACTAAAATGTCTCGATTAATTATTGTTTGCTTCTGAACGGTAATTAATTGTGAGTTGTAGAGAAAAGGACAATCTGCATGATTTAAATGCAAAATGATGGTACAAAACGGCATGTCTAGATATCTCTAAGTCAGAAATAATGTTCAACAAACAATAATTTACGCAATAACAATTATCACTCATAATCAATAACACGAGACCAATTCAATATTATATCAACAATACACAATCAATTGAAATTCAACAACAATTCAATATTATGGAAATTGACAACATTATATCAACTTTTTTTTTTTTAGAGAACGTTACATCAAACTTAAAACTTTATGGTATCACATCAAATATCTACTGACAATTTTGGCACTTACAGTTTGAATAAACTCAAAGATATAGCGAATTATCTTCAACCGTCCAAAAAAACATGGATACTACACTCACAGGCATCTCAGGATCTTTGAGTGGTACATGTACATCAGCAGGACACGTGGTTTGATTTTCACCAACGTGGGCATAGTATTGGTTAAGTGTCTTCTTGAAATATTTGTATCTTACACGAGCCCCCACTTTCCTATCAGAGACACGATTCACTTGAAAGGAATATATACAGGAGAAAATATCTAAATAAAAAGAAATGAAAGAAAGGATAAAACATAAAATATGGTGCAATCTTATCTACATAAATTGTTGGTGTTTTGTCCACCATATAAAACATAAAAGACATATATATAACGTTAGTTATATAATGGTCACACCAATTTTGTTTATGGTTTTACTAGGTGGTGGTCAAACTCTTTGTTGTGTTTGAATTGATTACATAATGTGGGTATTTGTCCTCTAATTGAAAAAAAATCAGAAATATTGATTCTATGTGTTGTCAACTCAACAACTTGTCATCGTGAGCATAACTCAGTTGGTATGAACAATACATAATATATGCAAGGTTCGGGGTTCAAATCCTGACCACCACCAAAACAAAAAAAAACTCAATCACAACTTTACTGTAGCAAATTGCAATAACGTAACTCATATCGGGCAACACCAACCACTTCTCTTTTGGTGCGATTTCATTATTTGATGGAAGGTACAAGTCATTCATGATGTATTTAAAACGTCTCTCACCTCCAAATATTGACATATAACCACTCCTTATGAGTAATTAACTCTTCTTTATTTTAGGGAATGTAATTAACTCTTTATTATATATGCAATTCATTCATTTCTATAATAAATTTCTTGTGTTAATAAAAGAAATTAACTACTATAATATTCACATTTATATAAAATAATAATTTTTTGTTTAAATGAATATTAAAAATATTTGAATTTTCAATACATGAATATAACATAATATTTATATTTTTTTTAAAAGATAACAAGGGTAAATTTAACTCGATTTTATGATCAAATTCAATTTATATTTATACTAATAATTTAAAGTTTTCATGTAATACGGAAAATTCCTAAAATATTAATTATTGTTAAATTAAACTACAAAATATACAAACTTTCGTTAAATGAATTTAATTAAAATTTGTCGAAAAAATCATACGATTTCTAGTTTGTGTTCGGTTGTCGATAGCTAACTCTTTAAATATATAAGTTTCTCACAACTTTTCTTCTATGCAATATGTTTCCAATATTTTCATATACTATCTATCTTGAATGTATACATCTGCATTTGAAACTTTCCTCTTCTACCACCAGGTTGACGTTTATAGCTGAAACAAGACTATTATCATAACCAAAAAATGAACATTTATTTTAAAATGTGTCACAACTTTTTTTCCACCCAATAGGAAAATAAATCAAACCACCTATTATTATTTATTTCTTTAACAAGCCACCTATTATTTTGAATCTAACGTCCATGAGATTTCATTTTTCTGTGTAGTGTCTTTGGATTTTTTTTTTAATAAATGTAGTGTCATTGGATTTGTCAACCTATTCTTAAATCCTATATGGATTTTATTGTTTATGCATTGGAAAAATATTCTTTGTATATTATTATATTTGTAGGTTTAACATCATGTAACAAACAATATAAATATTAAGTGCAATTTTATTTACAAGTCGGGTTAGTTGATCTTTTATTATAATCGAATCTAATCGGAAGTGTTGCTTTTATTATAATCGAAACTAATTGGAAGTGTTGCCTAAGGAGGCAATGCATATTGGATTTTTTTTTTACCATATTGCAAAGTTGTAAAGAGAGGAATAAGCAAGAGAGAGTGTGAAAAGAAAGAAATAGAGTAGATTTGATGTATGGTTTAGTTTAAGAGAAAGATAAGAGAAATAGGAGAGAAGTGTGTTTGTTTTTTATAATAACAAAAATACCCTTAAATGAAAAACTCAATATATTTTTTTATTTTGAATTTGATTTCTTATGAAACTTAGAATAATTAATATAAAAATCATGGAAATGGTACAAATGTGATAAATGGAAAAAGAGAAGGGGGCATTAGTGAAAATTGAATGAAAAATACCATTTCTTCTCACTTTCTTCGTTGGGTACTGTAGGGCTGGACAACATTTCATAAAACCGCCCAAACCGCCCGTTTCGAATAACCCGCACGCAAGCGGGTCACTCGGGTTATTCGGATTGGTAAAGACGGGCATGAATGTGTGATTACGGACGGTTGCGGTTGGGTAATATACACCCACTGCAACCCATATCCGACCGATTAATAATGTCTAGAATAGATGAACCATTATTTCTTCTATATGCAGGGTCCCATCTAATAAAAATTGTCAGATTATTAAGTCTTGAGACCCACAACTCAAACACTTCACATGCCAAAACTCCTTTTTCTTACTATTACTTTTTCTTTTCACAGTACCACTTTCCCAACAACTCTCTTCCAATCCCTTTCACACTTCTACTTTCAAACTACTCTCTCTTTCAAACACCTTCCTCGTTTTCTTCTTCTTCATAATTCTTCTCTTACTTTTCTATTCACAATTTTAATTGCTCAAAATTCATCATAATGCTTTCACACTTCCACTTTTCCAGACTCTTTCACTTCTCTTTTCCCTCTCCCACAATTCCGCTTTTTCTCCAAACACAAAGTGCAGCACAGTCATAATCTATTCAAGGTTTTTAGATTTATATAAGCTTTCAGATTTGATTTAGTAAAGAAGAACACAAGCTTCTTCATTTTTTTTATGGTTATGGCTGTTGTGACATGGTTGTTATGGTGAACTGCATTCTTCTTCTTCTTCTTCAGATGTTGGCGTATGGCTGTTGTGAATTTTTGAAATTTTCCGTCCACAACTTTGAAATTTGGCTTGCTTAAAATTGAGTTTATGGTTAACCGTATCAACCCACCCGCTGAAACCGTGTTTCGCCCAACCCAAAAACCGTCGTAACCGTGCTCTAATGGACGAAAGTGGATTTCGTTCTGTCATCCATGGTTGTCCTTCGACTTGGGGTTTTCAGGCCGATTTCCGACCGAATCCGACCGTTGTCCACCCCTACTGGGTAGTGGAGATTGAAAAAAGTGGTGGATTCCACTAATTATTTTGTGTCTCTCTTCCCAACTTCTCTCTTGTCCAAACAAGAGAAATAGACATCTCTCTTGTATTTCTCTCTTCTCAACTTCTCGCTCACCTATTTCTCTTCAACCAAACAAAGGCTAACGCATGACGCAAGAGCCCTCTAAAAAAATTGTGTTCTTATGCCCTCTAAAGAAATTGTGCTAAGAGCACAATAAAATATATTACATAAAACAAATTTTAATTTCTTAAAGAGTCCTTCTAGTTCTCTAATTTTATTAAAATTAACCCACTTAACAAAATCATGCTTTATTTGGATAGTCAAGATGAAGATTCATGTCACTAATAACATTAGAAATAAAATATTTTTGTGTATGATCAAGATATTGTCATATTGCTAAATAAATAATGTTTTTTCAGATGATTGACTTCAACAATGTTGATGCACGAATCATAAAATACAATCGAAAAGGGTTTATAATATAACACCCACTTAAAACTTCTAAGGTATAAATTAACAAGTTATACCTACTTGTTTTTTCCTATAAAACTCATTTGTCATTATTAAACTTAATTTTAAATGGAATGGTAGTTTTGTAACTAATTGAATGACATGTCTTGTTTCCTAGTTTCTCGGCTGAACATCTGTTGTCAATTTTGAGATTAATGAACACAATGTTTTTTCTTTCAAACAATTAATAAGCACAAATAAAAAATTTAACATGTTGGTCAAAATTAACATACTGTTCTTTGAAAAAAATGGAGGAAAAAAACAAAAATAATTAACATGTTGTTCATAAAATAATAACATTTTGTTATTCGAGTTTGAATTAAAAAGTCACAAGTGAAAATCAGTAATTCATTAAAAACATAAGGAATTAGTATAATTACATGTTTTTTCAGTATAGGGTGGGACAAATTTTTATGGAAACTACTTGGAATGAAGAGAGTGGATGTAAATTAATGAGATGTGTGTAAACTGTTTGATAACACTTATAAAAATGAGTGTAAATAATCAAGTGGGTATAATTGCTAACTTACACTTTAATGATTTTAGGTGGGTGTAACTTCATAATTTACACCTTAGTATTTTTATGTTGGTGTAAATTAGCATCCCCATATATACAGACACACACATCAAATGTTCTTCATATTGAAATTAGTGAATTTCTTTAAAATGAGTTATCATTCAAATTTGATTTATTCTATAAATATTATTTGTTGTGCATATTTTCTAAAATAACCGACTCATTTCACTTTTCAATATAATATTAATTACTTTTTTCAGATTACAACTTTAATTAATACTATTTTCATCACTCCTAATTCAATATATTTCACTTTACATTTATGATAGTGGAGAATGCACAAATACTTAACAAAAACACTTAAAACCATTTTTTTTCGCTCTCATTCATTTATACATTTTTCTTAATATATGTGAAATGAACAAATGGCTCGTTTAATCCGAGACGGAGGAAATACCAAAATAATGTTTTATATTTAAAATTTCAATTACAGGATAGATATATTTATAAGACAATATATATTCATTCATAAAACGAGTTATGAACAACTTCTTATACATCTTTTGAAAAAAAAAATGTGGGGTTGTGTCACCAATTACTTCACAAAACTTGTGGAAAAATCAAAAGATTTCAGTTGCATAAATATTATCAAAGAAATCACAAAGATATTTGGAAAACAAAAAATCATAGTGTGCAAAGTATTATAGTAATATACATCAACTATTCCATTTGATTTCCCACATCTTAAGAGGTGAAACAACAAACTCAGTAGGTGTGAAAAGCAAACTCTTCGTAAGTATATTGATCAGCCCACTACAATCCACACAAAAAAAAATCACTATCTTATTAAAATAACGAACAAAACAATTCAATTTTTTGACAAAAACAAAAGAATCAAAATCGAAAACTGAAAATTAAAATTCTAGGGCTTGTCAGTGAACTGCAAAATCAAGCTTCAATGGATGACATGGCAGCGTACTACTCCCAAACCCAACCGCCGAATCTTCTAACTTATCAATACTACCCACCGCAACAACCACCGCCACCGCCGCAGTATCAACCCATTCCGGTGATTCCACCGCCACCCGGTGCTCCACTACCGCCGCCGCATCATCTTCATCCTCAGTACATTCCACAACAACAACAACAACCACATGTGTATGATTCTTACATTCCTTCTCCGCTTGCTTCAACCAATGATGTTCGCACTCTCTTCATCGCTGGTCTTCCTGAAGATGTTAAGCCTCGTGAAATCTATAATCTGTTTCGTGAATTTCCTGGTTATGAGTCTTCACATCTTCGGAGTCCCAATAATTCGTCGCAGGTATAATTTTGATCGTGTAAAATAATGATGTTGTGGATTATTGCTTTGCTTTGTTTCTGAATTTTTGTGTGTTTTGTGACAGGCTTTTGCTTTTGCTGTTTTCTCGAATCAGCAATCTGCTATCATGGCATTACATGCCCTTAATGTGAGGATATTATGTTTATTTTTTATTTTTTAGAGTTAACAATTATTTTGGTTCTTTCATTGTGCGAGGCGCTGTCGAAACTAGCTGAATGTATCAAAAATCAAAATTATTTATGTTAATGAGTCCACATTGGATGCAATATGAGTTACGTTGGGCCACTTGCTATCAGGTCACGGCTCATACTCCAAATGTCCCTTCTTGGGCATCAGGGGTATGTTTTAAAACTTAAAAGTTCCACATTGGATGAGATATAATTGACAATGTGCTTATAAGTGAGGGTCGTCCTCACCTTACACGCCGATTTTGTAAGGTTGAGTGAGGCCCTACCCAAAAATTCTAATCACTTGAATGTGTCTTTCGTTATTCAATTTGGTTCTCAAATATTACTTTCATTAGTTAATTTGGCCTTTGATTATATCTTTTGCTAGACAATTTGTTCATAAACTTACTTACAAAAGACACACTTAGGGATGATTTTGTAATCTCAATAGATTATTCCCCAAGACTATAGTGACAACGCTTCACATATTCAAGGACCAAAATGACTATTTGCTATGTGCTCGTTATTTTATGTCACATCAATGAATTTATGATTAAAAAGCTATATGGTCCATGAATATGTAAGGTGGTGTCACCGTGTTACAAAAAATATAGGGGTCGTGTTTCAACAATACAGAGAATAAATGGTTGTGTTTGATCCATTGAGTTTTTTTAATCAGGTATATCACATTTGAGGGAGAATGAGATTCCTCTCACTTTCCTCATCTTTCTCCACTGTGTTAAAAGAGAAAACTATATTTACAAAAATATGCTCAAATGTGTCTTTTGCTAGTCGGTTGTCTGTTACTACTTAGTTTGGTAGTCTTTTGTTTGTTAGTTTGGTCTGTAGAATACTAGTTATTTGGTAGTCTTTTGTTTGTTAGTTTGGTCTGTAGAATTACTAGTTATTAGATGATGACACGCCCGAGAATGTTTTTGAAGTTTTGACACATTGAAAGACTTTGATGATACTGTCTCACACATTTAAGGACCAAAGTTATTGTTTACTCGTAAATATATTGGTCATCCAATTTTGCTATATGAACATAATTTTTTGTTTTATGTGGTTTGTAGGGGATGATCTTTGATCTTGAAAAGGGCTCCACTCTTTATATTGATCTGGCCAAATCCAACTCTAGAGCTAAACGTGCAAGGATAGGTGTGATTTTTAATTTCTTTATTTTGCCATTCAGACTAGAACTACTTTTGATGTGTAAAAATTGATAGGTTTTGTGGGTTTGGGTGAATGTTAGAAAGTTTCAATTCTCTCAAAATTAAGTGAGTTTGAATGAATGTTTGATAAAGGTGAATTAGAATGAAATTGCTTTTGAAGTTGTTTTAGTTTCAATTGAGTTTCAAGTCAAGTGGTTTGTCTTTTAATTTTACAACTCAACTCAAAACTACCTTTCTTACTTCTCACCAAATTGAGGTGTGGAACAAAAACAAATTTCTCTCGTTCTATTTAAACACTTTAGTTTTCACTAAAATCTCCTGAGCATAATCCAATTGGGAACGTAGTAGGTTGATTTTGAAATGATTATTTTTTGCTGTAATCTTCAAAAAGTTATTTTATCTCATTTTATTTCTAGAGCCTCCAGATAGATTTGGTGTGATTGATTGCCATTTTCATTGACAAGCAGATGATGAGAGAGCTAGCTCGGATAAGAAAGCTCGTGGATCAGCACCCTCATGGCCAACTCCTGATTCTGGTAAGCTGATTCTAGATAAATGCATAGATGTTCTCCATGCATGCGACTTGTATGGATTTTTCCCTTTACTATTCTATTATTTCGCTTAGCTCAATGTCTAATATCATTCTTGGAGACCAGTTAAGTATTGATCACACAAATGACACTTTATATATGAGCTCACATTACACATGTTTTGCACTCTTCGGCACTAGCAGGTGTTAGCAGCATTCACATGCCTGGAATGGGTAATCCTGCTTTCAACACAAACATGATTGGTTATCCACCTGCACAAAGGTCATCTGCACTACTTAATCACAGCTTGTTATATGGAATTGATTGCTTCTAGATCAGATAAAGCACATTTTTCAATTTCCAACGTTATTTCGAGATTCAATTGTCGAACCCTTCCTCCACTAGAAGAAAATAACCAATATGTTTGAATTATCAATTAAATTTTTAGGGTAGCTGTTTCCTTTATATTTCATGCTATATTGTCTAATTTTTGTTTTCTTTTTTGGTTATAGTCATGGAATTGCTGACGGGAATGCTATGCATGACAGTCTATTTCTAAATCTGGTTAGTGATATAAAAAACTCAATGTATTTAACTTTCGCGTCACCTTAAATTTATTTTTCAAATATTATAGGGTTCAAATGGTTATATCTTTATGTGCTAAAAAAACACAGTGCTGTTGAATTAAACTTGTCTCCTCCACTTTTTGTGTCTGTTGAGGAATTCAAAAGCTTGTTTTTGCCTGTCTTTTTTGTTTGTGTTGGAGAGAAGTTTTTCTAAAAATCAGTGGCATTTCTCTTTGTTTTTGTAACTTTATGAGGAATGGAAAACCACCTTCCTTTTTCATTCTCTATTTATATCCGCTTTAATAGAAGGTAATGATTTGGAGAACATAGCAGTTTCTTCCCTCGTACAACTATTTACAGTCATATTCCATTTTGCTCTATTTTCCACTATTAGACAAATAATAGTAGTATTCTGTTGTAAAAAGTATTTGCACAATGATCTCACCGGTCTGACTCTTCTTGACGGCTATTTAGTGTTGTCAAGATTGCATGTTTGCTCAAAGGATTGAACAATTTTACAATTTCTCTATCCTTTGTGATCCCAACTGTTCAGAGGATTGTAAAACCCACCATGTAGGTCTTGTGAAAGGCTGCTTACGGTAGAGTCATGCAGTCTGACCCTTTCCTTAACCCCACCATGCTAGGATCTTTGTAACACTAAGTTGCTCTTTAGACCTACTAGTTAGTTATACTCTAATATTTATCTTTTTATTTCGGATTGAATCTTCCAATCATATTTTATCTCCCCTCCAATCCGTGGTTAGATTTCCATTTTGATTACTTTGCTCCTAACATTTAAATGGTCATCGGTGTGGTACATAATGTGATGATATCTATGTCCTGGTGTGATGACTAGGTTCTGATGTGGGGAGGAAGATAGTAAGCTGGTATATGGGGCGTTGTTTCTCTTCGGGGATTCATTGATCCTCCAAGAGGGATTGGTAGTTTGTGCCACTTGAGCTAAGCTCTTGGTCGTAGACTTCAAGCTATTTCATACAACTTTTAATACAACAAGACCACCATAAAGTCTTTTCCGACTAGACGGGTTCTAGCTACATGGACCAAATGATATCATACAATTTGTTCTTTATGAGGTTTAAAGATAAACCACTTATGTCTAGATCCTCTCCCAATGATTTGATCCATTTTTTTGTTCTTCCTCTGTTTTTAGCCATTAAACTTTCACCCATTCAATCTTTTTAGCTTATCGATGCTTCTATAGGTCTTCTCAATACCTACCCAAATCACCTAAGATAAAATTCTACCATCTTTACTATGGGGCTATACAAACTTTTCAGAAGCTCATTTGCTCTTTTTTTCTCTTTCTTCATACAGTATTAAAGCCTGCGTGGTTAAACTGTCTAATCTACATATATATCAAATTTTCCATCACGTGTGGAAAATCTGCATTCTACCATCACGTTTGGTCATTTCCTTAAGTTCATTTTTGCAATTTTGCTTTCTATTTAGTTAATTTATTAAAGCAAATGTTAGTGGTTAATTTGTTAGGGGGAGGGAGAATTTGTTATAGCAAATTAGCAATTATCGAACGACCTCTTTCATGATACTCCTTCAGCATCCCAGCCCATATAACTGGACTACACCTCAGAGACATGTTCTTTAGTTAATTTATCAGGTTTTTTAGTATTATTATGATTGACATGATACCATGCACTTCTCTAAGGACGCCTGATTGTAATATTCTCTTCTAGTTATACTAATCATTTGCCATTAATAAAATAAAATGTAGGTTTAATCATTATTATGCGGTGTGCTTATGTCAGTATGTTTCTAATGTTTGAATCACCATGTATAATCATGTCTTTTATTCCTCATGTCGTACAAATTTGAGACTGTATATCATTTTAAAAGTTGCATTTCTAATTTCTTTTTGACAGAAAAAGTGTTCCAATCCTTACATTCCAACAAATACCACCCCATGCGCGACTTTATTTGTAGCTAATTTGGGACCGTCTTGTAATGAACAAGAGCTAATCCAAGTATTTTCCAGGTCAGTGTACAAGAACCATGTGAAGTACTTTATTGTTTGTAAAATCTGTATAAGCTGAAGTTGTATTTGCTTATATTTGCATCTTCTATTAGGTTCCCTGGATTTCTGAAACTCAAGATGCAGAGCACATATGGAGCTCCTGTTTCATTTGTTGATTTCAAGGTTTTTCTTTCTTTGCCTTTTAATTTCGTGTTACGCATTTAATAATTATGTAGATAGGAGTAGTTTATTTCACTGCATGTTACTTCATGTTTCAACTTTCAACTTTAAATAGATTCCCCGGGTATTCTCTCTATCTGCATGCAATGACAATAACTTCTAACATAAAAACTTTATCTTAAAAAATAAATAAAACTGAATTATGTTAAAAACTTGGTTTATGTTAAAAAAATGCATATTAAATTACGTGCAATGTTGTCGATGGCGAAATATGCTGAAAGGCCAAAAATCTGCCATATAAACACACCATTGTGGGCATTCCTTCACAAATTTCCTTCATCGGTTGTCCAAAAATCTGCCACTCCATTCCGCCATGGTTGCCCTTTAACAATACTGATCATGTGGTGCTCTATTGATTGCCACAATTGATTTGCATAATAAGATTTTGATATTTCACTCAGTTTGATTGCTAACCATGCATGCAGGATATTCCTAGCGCAACTGTCGCCTTAAACAGTCTGCAAGGCACCATTCTTTATTCCTCACCAGCCGGCGAGGGAGTGCGTTTAGAGTATCCTTTGGCTACTATCATAGCGTCTTTTTTTGTTGGGTTTTATTTTATTTCATTTATTTGTTTTTCCAGGGTTGCATTTCTTTACTTCACGTTGTATGATATTTGCTTAACAAGAATTTTAGATATGCTAAATCGCGGATGGGTATGCGGAGGAAGCCGAAGTAAATTATGTGCTGGAAAATAAAAAAAATAAAAAAAGCAAAAAAAAAAAGCAAAAGTAAAACATTGGAGAAGTCGTCCATGACTTTTTTGAGAGACACACTTGCCATTAGGATGCATTATGAATTCTATTTGCGGTTGCAATAGAGGGAAGCTTAATGGATTTGTCCAAAACTTTGCAAGATTTAATTTTCAGTTTCTGAAGACAAAGTCTTTTAAGATTTAAAATTCTTGTATTTGTCTTGGCATTTGAAAGTTCTACATTGATAAAGTTCTCCGGTATCATATCCCCTTGTAAATTTCATATAAACGGTACTTCTAAATTTTTGGTAGATTTATCAAGATTCATACAAGTTGTGTATTTTAAATCATTTGTTAGTATCATATTTTTCGTGTATATTATAGTTTATTTAAAGTTTATGATAAAATTTGATAGGTGATAGCTGAGAGTGTTATTATTTTTTTTGAAGGAGAGGGGATTATGATTATAAAATATCACAATTTACAATAAAATAAAACACACTGTTGAGCTGTGTAAATTATAATAATCTATTTTCATACCTACTTAAGGATATCAATAAAAGCGTAATTGAAAGTACTCAACAAATTTTGTTTAACTTTTTTTTAGGGAACAAATTTTGTTTAACTTATTGAGTCTCGTCACTCACTAACATCATCAAGAAAGACATACTTCTTCCGTAGTAATAAATTTGTCTTGTATACGTATAACTATTACTACTAAATTACCTTACTCTTAATGAATTAATGTATTCAATGTTAATTTTGCATATTCCAAGACAAACTTGCGTCGAAGATGAACGGGGCTAAGTGATATAATTGAAAAAAGAATGATAAATACATATAAAAATACGTAGAGAGTCTTAATGTTTTTTTTTATAAAAAAAATAGTCTTATAATTAAAGACAAATGGAGTACATTTTAAATTTGGTTCATCAATAGATAACTCTATTTATTCACACATTGAGTTGAATCATCTATATCTCCTATAAATTTTCACAATCTTGTCTCACCTTTTTTTACCTTTTCTTTTCTAGGATACATATTTATGTGTATCTATAATGTATCCAACAAGTATCTGACATAATATTTTATAAAAGTTTAAAAATTAATCAAAATATTTCTTGAATATCTATTCGTGAGTATTCGTGAAGTATCAGTATCTGATGCGGACACGCATTCATATTTGGAGTATAAGACTTCTTGTTTGAGATTTTTCAATAATTATTTTCAATAGTGCGTATGATTGCCTCTATCACACATTTTAGTCAAAGAACCAAATATCAATTCGAGTCCTTAAAAAAAAATATCAATTCGATTGAAATTTATACAAAACGATTGTTGGTATTTGTACAGAGGTTGACATGAAACTATATGAAAATAACTCGTTACAATATTCCACGAGCATCGCTTTTCTGGTGCTTCCAATGTCTCCCAAGTACCTCAAAAAATGTTAAAAACTATTTGGTAGATAACTTCTAAAGAATATTTGTTTTAGTCTTAACATCTTTCGTAGATAACTTCCGAAGGAACTCATATTCTATTACTTTCGTCTGTCTTTTGGTATAATAATACGGGCTTACTTTTAGTTTTTACTTAGTGAAATTTATTTATTTTTAAAAGGTTTTTGTTCATAGATTGTAAATTTATTCTCAAAAATGTGATCTTGAGAATCTTACATTTTCCATGTTTGTTTAATATTTAAATGAATTATGTTCGAGATAAAATTTACACCTGCTTTTTTCATATTTTATTTCCACGACAAACGGTGGATATCTTGCATTCCCATAGATATAAGAGATAACTAACCATAACTTTCCACAACCACGTTATTTTAACACATTTGTTTTTATTTTTAAATTTTTAAATTAAATCATATAAAAACATTTTTGAAAAACTAAATTATTTACCAAACATATTGACAATAACATGAATAAAGCTTCTGGTAATAATATTCAAAGGAATAATATTCCTAAGATTGTGATTTTAAACTTTAAAACCAGTACACCCTAAGTGAAAACCAGACGATAATTTGATGATTCTTTTTAGTTAGACCACAATTATTCTTGGTTACACCTCAAATTGATAAAAATATCCTTGATTTCTTTTCATTTCAAATATTATCCTTTCACATCTCTATGCATTCTCTTCCCTTTTCTCCCTTTCGTTTTTCTCTTCTCTACCTTACTCTCAATCTTGCATTTGAATTCGATTAAAACATTTTTCACAAACCATTTCTCACGTTCCATTTTTCCCCAACCATAAGTGTTCTATTTTTTTTATGTTATAAGGGTATATACATAAATTAAATTCATGTATACATCACCCTATGGCCGATCCTAAGATTTTAGTAGCCTGAACTAACTAAAATAACAATGCCCCTCATAGTTGGTGGTAAAAGCTTGAACAAAAATACTTTGGAGTGCCAAAGTGAAATTAAAAAGTTTAGGTTGCATTTTAAAAAAAAAAAAAAAATCCATCAATCTACAATAATATTAGTATGTATAGATGTACAATCATTCTGAATAAAGAAAGACATCTATTGTGTAGGAAATATTAAAACAAACAACAATACCAACTATTTCCCCCAAAATTAACCATGTCATAGTCCACAGAAACAACTGATTGTTTTCTGTTGATATAAAATGATCTAAACTATAAGCAACTAAAATCCTACTAAGAAACTAGTCATTAGAATATTTAATATGTTATATTCTAAATTGATTCACAATTTGCTTGAATCAATTAACAAAAGGAAATATTTTATAAACTTATCGAACCATGGAGAATGCATGATTTATTAATTAAAAATGATAAAAAAAATACTTCATACATAATTAATTTTAAATAAAAATTTAATTATGAATATAAGAAAAATTAGACTCAATTCTTTTTTTTTTCTTTTCATCTTTATGAATTAAACATGACATTTGTAGTCATGCATTTTTATTTTTTTTTGTAGTGATTTGGGTTTGAACCCCGGACCTTGCATATTTTAAGCATTGTCTCAACCAATTGAACTAAGCTCACGAGGACATGAGTCATGCATTTAAATCACATAGAACATGCACAAACCACCAATATATATTACAAATAAGGGTAATGTTAATCGGTGCCCCCGTAACATTGGTTAATGAAACAAATATAGCAATATGACATTGAAACTTGTGCAGTCAACTCTTTAAATATCTAAAAGTATTACTTTTAATTTAAAACTTTCTGGTTTCCTTAACTAGTGCTCTGGGTGCACCGGTTAACATGATCATACAAATAATACATATCAACCTCATTCTTCATATATTAAATATCACTCTTGAAGTCGTTAATTTCAATCATACACATTATCACATACCAAGCACACAAATCATCAATATATAT
>Ga0228711_1006004_pt1 | contig 18272 bp, 14 predicted proteins | sample MedpolnodulmetaG_2_FD_177996 | JGI IMG/M metagenome (GOLD analysis project Ga0228711, IMG submission 177996) | Root nodule microbial communities from Medicago polymorpha collected in Santa Monica, California, United States - brown nodules | ecosystem: Host-associated > Plants > Roots > Nodule...
CAGTTCTACATGTTCCCTCTTTTAATTTAAATAAATCTGAACCACTTATTTAATCTATTGGTGTTTTTCTCGTGGTTCACCGGTGAGGGACCTAATTGGACCCTCACCCTAGAATCCACCTTAAAATAAAGCAATAGTTGTTTACTTTCAAGATTTTTTAAAACGTACTTGCGCTTGATTTTCTCACATTACAATTTAATCACTTTAGGGATCCAAATTCACCAATCTGCGCAAATCATATTTGTGTGATTTTAATTTTCATATTCTTTCTTACCTTTTGTTTTTTGACACGTTTTCTTGTTTTTTTGTATGGATTGTTTTTGGACACATGTTCTTACCTTTTTTTAACTTCTCATTTCTTATTTGTTACAACATCATACTCTTATTAATTTAGTTTTGGTACAATATCATACTCTTATTACTATTATTATTGTAAAAAAATCATGCTCGTATTATTTTTGTTTTTTATATACACCTCTCATAAGGGGTGTAGTCCTTCTATGCACAAAAAAGAAAAAAGAAAAAAAAAAACACTTCTCACATCACTGAAATGCGTGGACCACTCAAATAACCCCGTGGGTGGTTTCATCCTCTCACTCACAACACCAGCCACAGCACAAATATTACAAGTTCGAAGGAAAAGTGAAGACCAAAAGTTGGGGACATTATGTTAAAACCAAATCCAACCTTAGATTTTTATGATATTTGTTTTGGTCACAAGAACATGCAAAAAGCTAAAATGAGTTCATCAATGCGTGAATATGCATCTTAAACAAACAAAAAAACAAATTTAAGGTGAAAAAACACGTTCAGCAATACTAAATTACTAATCACATAACAATTAATATTATAATGTTAATTATTTGCTACTACATGAAAAGGAAAATATGATAAAGTGGTTACCTCTGCAGGTTCAGCAATTGCAGAAGCTTTGAATGTTGCCAAAGACACAGAACGTTGTTTGTTGAGATGAGAATGAATGTTATCAAATTTGAAGGCTTGCTTTGTTCTTGAATTTGGCTTCCTTGCTCTATCTACACGTATAGCTTCGTTACTCCTTTGAAAATACCTTTCGTGAACCTCAAAACTATTAATCGTTGTCCTCATTTTATACACTAATTAATCTTTCCTTCTAATGTAGCAAATTATATACACCTTATGCAGTTCAATGCATATATTTAATGTAATGAAGAGAAGAAACAGATTAGTGCTTAACACTAATTATCACTAATGAATATATTGTGTAATGAAGGGTGTAGATTATTTTTATAATATATATGGACCAAGTTTTAGGAAACACATAATAAGAGAAGTGGACAGTGTTGGTTCTTCATTCATGAACCAATGATCAAAGATAATAAGGAGAGCTTCTAGACCGTCAGTCAGTATGTCCTTTTTCACTCGTTTCTTCATGTGTTTCTCATTATTTATGCCGACCTCTTTCTTTTTTTTTTAAAATTTCCTTTGGGCTATGATTCTTGATTGGGCTTCACTTATGTTTGAAGACTATGCCTACATTTTTCCTTTAGCATTATAATTTTTCTAAAAATTGTTAATCATACCCCTGTGATTAATATTGTATCCCTACAATTTAATGGGGAGAAAGAAACACAATTTGAATATAGAGTAAATGTGAAAATTATTGAATGAAAGATTGTATTCAATACATCACCACTCTTCATGTTACAATGTTCTTATTTATGTAAACCACACTTACTTCCACGTTTTTTTTTCTTTTCTTGAAGAAGACTTCAAAGTCTCAAGCCAGCACACATTGCTAGTTATCCATGTGTGTTATTAGAGCACACACATTTGACACAAATGTGAGATATTGTATGCGCATCATAAAAAATATTGTGTGGAAAACATGTAATACAATTTAAATTTATAACAAATATGCTTAACAGTATATTTTCCTTCTTAAATATGACACATCACCGAGACACGAGTATACTAAAGTTGGGTTACTATCACTGACTTAATAAGTCTCAGTACCTATTGTTGTATGAACATAATATTGATCATGCAACATCTCAAACGGCTTTTAGGATTGTCGACTGGCCCTACATTTGCACCGCGCGATCACTCCTCCGTCCTTATCAGCATCGGGTGTTACATGTCCATCAACTTCCGCTTGATTCATCCTCGAATCACATCGTACTAGGAGAGGTCCTCTCTGATACCATTTGCAATATCTCATACGACTTTCAGGATTGTAAACTTGCCCACATGAGATGGTGGTGTGATCTTCATTCATCTTCTCATTTGTCTTTTCTCCAAAATGGGAGGTGTGCCTTATATGATGAGCAATTAAGACGAATCTTACATTATTCACAAGTTAATTTTCAACGTTAGATCAATAAATTTTATTATTTGATCAAATATTATAATATAACCAAATGAATTAGCTTAAATGATCAATTAGTTTCGTCAAATAACAAGTCGTTTGAAAATTTTCAAATTCAAGTTTTGAATGAAATAATTCTTGATCAAACTTAACTTACTTTATGATCAATTTTTAAATTAGTAAGTTCCTAATCCCAATTGTACATGGTATAAGTGTATGATTGGTTTCATTTCTATAGTGATGGTGAGAATTGAATTTTAAAATATACAATCAATTTTGATATGTTTAGTTGCAGTCAAATATAATTGATTATTTCTCCCAAATCGATTCTACTTGAAGTTGTGATTTATATAACTTTTAATTTTAAAATTGATTTTCATACATTAATTTATAATTCAATTCACTTTTACATTAATATATTCAAACATAAATCATATTTAATGAAGATTATTTTTAACAAAATCAATTCTATTACCCCACAACCAAGCATCCAAACAAACACTATACTATTTTATTTGTGTGTTAAACAAAGCCTAGGAAAAAATAAGACAAGGTAAGGTAATTGGAACAGGAAGACAGCCGTATAACAAAGGTTGACGTGGCAGACATGCATATCTGTGAGGCTCGATTCTCTATGATAATTGACTAACTTCTTCCCCTTTTAACGGTTACTTTCAAACAATTTTAACTTACGAAACGATCCATCCTCGTTCACGGTAAGATTCCCATTTCTTCATCATCATCATCATCATGTGAAATGGACCCCGTGGCCGTGGGTGCTAACAATAACACAGTCCTCCCTAGTGACTATGCTTTACTAGCGAGAATATTCAACTTCATACTCTACACCATTGTTATTCTACGGGACAAAATTAAAATGAATGTGTATTATTAACAAATGTACTATATTTAACCATTATTATTTTTCTGGATAAGGAGTATTTATCAACGTACCCACTGGCATGGGTAAAATAACATTGTTTTGTGTGTGGAAAATGCGTAATATTAATTGAAAATGAGCGTAAAAAGTAGGTTAACATTGGTAATGGATACAGTCTGTCACTATAATAACCTCTTATTTATGACACACTATGGGCAGTGAAAAAGTTGTAAAACGTCTTTGACCATGACCTTGGTCCTTATTTGGCAATTGCCTTTACTTCAGAGTTCTTAAATTAACCATCACATGGCAACCCACTCAATATATAGCCGGTGAAAACAATCAGTAGGAGCAATGCACACTCACTCTCTCTCCCTCAAAACGCAATGAGAAGAAAAAGACGAAAAACAACCCACACCCATATATTTCTCTCTCTCTCTCTCTCTCTCTCCAAAACAAACAAACAAACAAAACAGAAACATAGATAGATAGAAATTATTACTGAGCAACAAAAAAACCAAAATTCAGAATCAGAACATTGCCCCCACCATCAAACACAAATCTTCAGAGAAATGTGCTACGTGGGAAAAGCAACAAAGATCTTCATCTTCATCGTCACTGCTCTCGTTATTACCGGTCTGATCTTAGGATTTGGCGTCTTACGCCGTCACCACAACAACAACAACAACAACAAATGTTCCGATGAATCTTGCAGTTCTTTTCCGACGCCGAATTTCAACTCTCCTACTCCTCCTTTTACTCTTAACAACCCTGTTAGTAGTAATCCACCTAATCCTCCGGCTGAATCACAATCTCCACCAGTAACTACAAATCCAACTCCTCCTCCTCCTCCGCCCTCGCCTGAATCCAGCTCCAATCCAACTTCGCCGCCGCCTCCTCCGCCTTCTGAGTCTAACATTAATCCTCCTCCTCCGCCGTCAGTGCAGTCGCCTCCGCCGCCGAGTGTGGCGGAGCCGCCTAGTACTCCAACTACCCCCGGTTCGGCACTAGTGACTGCAGGTCCTGTACATTCTATTTCCTAGGTAATTAGTTTTATTTTTATTGATCATTGTAATGAGAATTTAAGAAAATGAAAAAATTGTTGGTTGGTGGTTGTGGATCTGACAGTTTTTTACTTTTTCAAATTTTATTTATTGAGGTGATGATGTTTAGATTGAGGATTGGGGCATGGGGCAAGCATCTTGTGATTGTGAGCTGGCCTTGTAAATTTAATTACTGTTCTTTTGTTTCATTTAAATGCCAGTCTAGAATCTAGATACAAAATGAAAAATGAGAAATATGCCTCTACATTACATACATTTGTACCTACCTATCGCGGGTGTCTTTCATAAGAGCTGACGAATGGTGACTGCCTCTCTTTAACCTTTGGGGTAGGGCTCCAGCTTGTGATCCAGTAATGTTGCTGCATGTACACGCATTTACGTAAGTTACTCCTACAATAGAATTAGAAGTTGTTCAATCAAAATTATACGGTTCAAATTCAACTTGATATTTTTAATGCTAGAGTAAATATTGAAATCTACATTTTCTGAGTTGTTAGATCTAGACTAAGTCTGTGTTTAGTATGGTTTGGATAGAATCGAGATTGAGAGAATTGATTTTGGTTAAAAGTGAGTCTGATGTGAATTGATTTATGTTTGGATGCACTCAATTTTTATAGGTTGATGTTGTTTGGATAATTTGAATTAAAATTGATTTTGAATGTACAATGACTATATTATCCTTTTAATTATATTTAAAACTAAATATCTCATTCATATTTTAGATAATTATTTTAACTTATCTAAAATCATAAATGCATTTTTATTGATTCATAAATTCACTTTAAAATGATATTAGTTTATAAGAGCTAATTTTAATTTTTTTATTAATTATATATATTTTTAATATAATATAAAAATCAATGGGTGTGAAAAGAAAAAAAGAAAACAGCATCTGTGAGATAATTGAATGGGCTTACTACAAAAAAAATTCGAATGGCCCTTTTCTGAAACAACATTGATCTTACTTCCCTAACCTTCAGAAACCGAACTGTAGCAAGCAACAGTGAAACAAACTAAACCGCATAAGAAAACGCAGTAGAAAAAAGGGTAAAGCTGGAAACAAATTTGGGGCTTTTGCAGAATTGATTTTAACAGCCGCAGAAGCTCCAATTTATGGCTTTGAGGAAACGTGAGTTTGGAGCTAGAATCACGATTGGTTGAAGTGCTTTTGCACTTACCCAAACATCTTTAAAAATGGTGAAATCGCGTTTGGGGTCGGAAAACGCTTATCCAAACAGGTACTAAACAATCACCAATGTCATGTATGTGTTAAGAAAAAATTTATTTGAACATAAAAGTTGTTTGACATCAAATTTTTATTTGGTTGTCATTTTAATTATACTTTTTCCCCCACTTGCAATCAAATTAACAATAATTTTTTGTGTATTTTATACGGTTGTTTCAAAAAGTTGTCGGCATTTGATTATCCAAATATTAATCCTATTTTATTAGTGTGTTATGAGTCGTTAGATCTTGTACATATGGGCCAGATTCACTCAATTGCGTGAAAATTCAAATGTAAGGAATGCAAGAGTGTATAACCGTGGTACCGATTCACTCAAATGCGTGAAAATTCAAATGTAGGGAATGCAAGAGTGTATAACAGTTCAGTAAAAAAAATACACTAACATCTCATAGTGAACATCTCATAGTGAGTAATTGTACATAGGTAAGTTGAATTTACACTAACCTCTCATAGTGAATAATTGTACATATGTAAACTAAAATTACAGTAACCGTAATTGTACATAACCTCTTATAATGTAATTGTACATACATAGACTGAATTCACACTAACCTTCTCATAGTGTAATTATATTGTTCCACAGTATGCTAACAACTCATGTATTAGTTGCAAAAGTTGGAAACTCAAATTTCTGAACAAACAGTTGATAACACAATTTAATTGGGATTCATTTCTAATTTCTTTATGTGGATATCCTTTAGGATAACCTAACAAAGTATTTTTATCGCTTATATTCGAGATCCGACGGTCACTGTTGTGAATTCGGACTCAAAACTCACACCAACGAAACTATAATGTGTGGAGCAAAGAAAAGTAGTAACCAATATCAAAGTAAACACAAGCAACAATAACAACACCTTACTCTAATCTAGGAATCAAAGTGAAAAACTTAAAACCACAAGCAAAAGATAAGGAGAGAAGAGAAACAAACACACCAAGAAATGATTACCCAGTTCGGTCCAACTTGACATACTTTGGGGGAGAGATTTATCTCTCAAATCCACTATCAATGAGTTCTTACAAAGAGATACAAATGAGTTACAAGAAATTAGCTTCAACAAGCTCACAAAGAACAAACTTAATTTCTACCAATTTTCCCAATCTCACCAAAGAACAAGACACTCAATGATTTTCACTCACCCAAGGTGTTTACAATGTTTCCCAACCCAAGAGATCTCTAATTAAAGATCCCCAACCCTAAAGTTACCTTCTTTGATTTCCCACGTTTTCCTCTCTAGAAGCTCCCTCTCAAAAATGAAGAATGAAGCTTTAAATAGTGTTCATGATCACGCAGAATCGTACTACGATGGAGCAGGTAACAATACAGCACTATGTCTTATCCATCAAAATCGTACTACAATTTCTCCCATCGTGCTACGATTTTTTCAGTAGCAACTCAAACCTGAACCATCCAAAATCGTAGTACGATGCCCTGCAATCGTACTACGATTTTTCCATAACTTCAACATCCAAATGTTAAGTCAATTTTCAACGGTCACAATTTGTTCATGAGAGTTGATGTTTTAAAAAGCTAGTTGGGTTAGCTGGATGATGTATTATGTTACTAGTAATTTCTTAAGGCATGAATTAAATCCAATTACTATAATCCAAAAGTCATATAGGTTTTACATCCCATTTTTTAAATATATATGTCCACCAGTCACGTCAAATTAAGGCATGAATCAAGCCATCCCAAAACGGCAACTTGTTGGATTTTATTATGCTCCCCAAAGAGCATAGATATAGTATTACGAATTTACTAATCTAAAAGGATTAGGTTATTCCATTAAAAAAAAAGGTGATTAGGACGTCAATTTCAATAACGTGATTGCTAAAACGTCACTGGAGCTGTTTAAATATAACGGCAGCTTCTGCCTCATAGAGTTCTACAAGAACACTAAAACATTATATATTTGAGATTGAGATATAGGGTTGGTGGTAAATTAAGGAGTAAAGTGATTAAGAATTGATGGTTTGATCTTCAATTTCAACATAACGCTAACAATCAATAATATTTTTGACTAGACCGTAATTATGAGACATTATTTACTTTGCCCTTTTTTCTATAGTATTTTTTTTTAAACGGTAAAATATCAATAATATTTTTGACAAGAACATAAAATAAAATAGTTAGAAATGTATATATGAAATATGTAATTGAGTATATAGTTTTTATCAAGTGTGTGAGTGTGTGTGTATATATATATCAAATTAGTGTGTCAACATAACACAAATTTAATAGGTGTGAAAGGAACAATACCGAACCAAAATACACTGTTTCAACGTAATGGAATTGCAGAGCAAGACATTCAATCTTCTTCTTGCTTCTGTCACAAATTTCACATCACACTCACAACAATGACTTTCTCTTTACTCTTAATTACAATTACAAAACAATGGACCAGTAAAAAACAAACAAATGAATGAATATATTATTATGCTTTTAATAATATTTTATGTTATGTGACATACATGTATATTGTATAGTATATTATTATATTCTCACGCTATTTCATCACTATTACTAACTATACATTAACTGATATTGATATTAATACATTAGTACACAGTTAGTTACACACTCTACCTTGGTCACAACAGAATTATGGATATGGATTCCACAGGTGGTTCCTCCATTTGGCTCTATGATTATGGCTATGATGATATATCTATTTCTGCTGCTGATTTCATGGCTTCTGACTCTTCTGCTGCTGCTTCTGCTTTCACCTGGATGCCTCAGCCTCAGTCTCAGTCTCAGTCTCTGACTCAGATCATCAATCCTCCTTCCTCCCATATGAGGTGACTTTGAAATATTTGTTGCCTTAATTAAGAAGCTGCAATCCCTTAAATTTGAGTGTGTTTGATTCTGCGTTGATTTTGAATGAATTGATTTTGTGATGTTGATTTTGGTTGAAAGTGTGTCGAATGCATGATAATTCATGTAAAAGTAAGTTTAACAATAAATTTGAGGCTAAAAATCAATTGTAGAATCTGCGGGAAAAATTTATTTTAAACATTTCAAAGTGAATTTTGTAAATTCTAAGTTTTTTCGTGATTATTACTTTATATTTGCAGCTTGGAAATGGATTACTCCCTGGATTCAACTGTAATGGAAAGTAACCCTTCAAAGCGGTAATATATATCTCTTTTGTGTATATGTAAAAGTTGATTTTGAATGTATTGATTTTGTAATATCGATTCTGGTCAAAAGTGAAATGAATGTAATGTAACTTATGTTTTTGATGTTATAACAATAAATTTGAGGTTAAAAATCATTTGTAGAAGCTAAACTTTAAATTTTTTAGCTTTAAGTTAGAATTAATTATGGTGGTAAAATTAATTCAAACACTTCTTGAATCAACTTTGGTTACTCCGGAAGTGGAACCAAACATACACTTTGTGATCGACTATTCTCAGATTTCTCATGATGATTGTTTTATATTTGCAGCATGGAAATGGAATACTCACTGGATTCAACAGTACTGGAAAACGGCCCTTCAAAGCGGTAATATATCTTCTTTGCCTTTGTAAAAGATATTATATACTATTGGAATTCAACTGAGTGGTTAATCTCACATCTACTAGAAAATAGAAATAAGCTAAACGAATAATATGCAACTGTTACTTTAGGTTAAGGACAGAATCATATGCATCTAGCTCCAAGGCAGGTCGTGAGAAAGTGCGAAGGGATAAATTGAATGACAGGTTTGCTATTATTTTGCCACATTCTGATTGTGTTTATGCTTCTAAACTAAATCTCATGCTTTTTCAATTTGACATGATTTAAAGGTTTATGGAATTGAGTTCTGTCTTAGAGCCTGATACGCTGCCCAAAACAGACAAGGCTAGCCTATTAAATGATGCGGTTCGAGTGGTGACCCAGTTAAGAAATGAAGCTGAGAGGCTCAAGGAAAGGAATGATGAATTGCGCGAAAAAGTTAAAGAACTTAAGGTGATTTTTCTTATCTTATTATTGTGGTTATTTATTTATTTTATTATTATCTTTATAAAACACAATTCAGTTATCCACGTTGTGCCACATTGCGACATCTTTATCTATCTTTTTTATACGAAACGAAACCCTTCATATAAGTAAGTTTACTTGCACATGTGCGGCACATAGGTCCTATCTATTGGTTATCATCTTAATAAACACACAATTTAGTATCTACGTTGTGCCACGTGGCAACGTCTTTATCTATCTTTTATACACGAAATCAAACCCCTCTTAATTTGGTCTACTTGCAAATGTGCTGATCACGGGTCACATCAACTAGTTATTTATTTTATTTTTATAAAACACCGTTCAGTTATCCACGTTGTGCCACATGACACCATCTTTATCTATCTTTTATATAAGAAGTGAATTCCCTCATATTAGTTAGTTTACTATACTTAGTTATAATCCAATGCGAACCTCGAGATATGGTTGAGCACACGTAGGCCTCGCCACAGCGTGCAGATCATGGTTTGATTGATTGCAGAGCCGTATGCAGAGCTTCTAAAATACTCTTGAGTGGATTTGGAATTGTGGCACAAAGGTCTAGTTCAGAGATGGACCGTGGGCCGTGGCCAAGTCCGGAACAAGTTATTTCTTAAATTTAGGTTGCTATGCTTTATATTTCTCAAGATAATTGACAATCATGTGAACAAGTATGAAACATAGTTCTAAAGTTATGTTTTTCCTTTGTAGGCTGAGAAGAATGAGCTTCGTGATGAGAAAAATAAGCTGAAGCAAGACAAAGAAAAGTTGGAGCAGCAGGTGAAATTATCAAGTGTACAGTCCAGCTTCCTCTCTAATGCCATGGCTGCTAAAGGACAAACTGCTAACCACAAACTGATGCCTTTCATTGGTTATCCTGGAATTTCAATGTGGCAGTTTATGTCACCTGCTACAGTTGATACATCACAGGATCACCTGCTTCGACCTCCGGTTGCTTAAAGTGGTTAGCAACAGCATCCACTTCTTTATTGTACAAAAATGTTATTCAAACATCAATTTAAGACACGAAAATTCGGCACATCTTTCATTGTTAATGCAGCTCATACAAGTGGTTAATGAAGTGTTAGATTTAGTTAATAGATATATAAGATGTTGCAACTCATTAACCATCTAATGAACTTTGTATTAACCGTTTTGACATGATTAACCATGAATTTCAGGTGTTCAACGCTACATGTAGTTGGAACACATGAATTCATGGTTGATGAAATCCAATTGATGGTTAATGAATGATTCAATTTTGATATGCTCATTAACCACTCACTGAAATGTGTTAACCATGTGTGTGAACTATGTTAAACGTGTTAAATGTTGTCGAATTTTTGTGTAGCAAATTGTTGTTCAAATAACATTACTGTTATTGTATGTGTGCTTTGCTTGTATTATGTTTATGTTCAAGTTTCTCCCTATTGCTTGTTTTTTATATTCACAGACTAAAAGTTTGCTTGGAAACTGGTTGATATGATAAATTTGTGGTGCTACGATACAATCTTAAACTAATTTAAGAAAATGCTCTCTGTGATGATTGTAATGTATGTATATCTCATGATTAAGAATAAAAGTGAGTTTAAACCGGTTTTTGGCTAAAATATTTTCTTAGAAGTCCTGTTCTGTTCACTTTAGCTGCTATAATATGAAAATTGTTCAGTACTAGTAGCTTATAAAATAAAATCACATTTTTGACTAGAGATATTCATATCAACTAAAAAAAAGTGCAATATCATTGAAGTTGTAAGTAATAATAATCAATCACACCACTGTAACAAAGAGAGACACACCAAAAACAAATTTTCACACGAAATAGACTCACTAGCAATGGTTGAGTTGGGTGAGATATTTCTCATCCTTAGAAGGCAGCCATAAACACCACTACATAACTCAATACTATTGAAATGAAGGCTTGAAAGTTTCCTTTCTCGGTTGATGAGGCCGATACGTCCTGTGAATGTTGTGCTATAGGAGAGGAAGGAGCTAGAAACTCAGTGGAAGGAATCATTGGAGAGAGTGTAGGACTTTCGGCTTGTGCTTCAAACAAAGGACTTGGTGCTTCAGGAGATTCTGCAGATGAAACAGTAGATTCTGCAGGTGCTGCAGAGGGAATGATGGAAATCATTGGAGAGTCTGCTACTGAAGGTGCTGCTGCTACTGGCGAGGCAGGAGAAACTTGAGCGGCAAGTGTGTCAATTTTAACCTTCATTCCTTGGCTGCAATGTCCAATTGTTCCACAAATGAAATATCTTTTCCCTGTTGATGTGAGAGGGATGCTTGTGGCACCATCATTGTAAGAATGAATTGGATTTGTTTGCTGGCAGGAGTCATAGTCTGCTTTTGTAACTTCAACCACATCATGGTTTGGTGGATACTGGAAAACTGCATATATCATTGTCAATCTCATCAATTTTGAACAACTTTCATATAAAATGATGCACTATATTTCAAATTAAAGTTAATCAAATGAATTATTACGCTTGTTTGGATAAACGCCTTAATTAAGCGCTTACTATATGAGTGCATATGCATAAGCTATTTTTATAGTAAAAGATTGAAATTAATGTAGTGACTTACTAAGATTGTCTCCCACCGAAAACTGTTGAGATGATGCCCATGATTGAAGGTTTGAGTTTGTATCCCACCCACCATCTGGTCCTCCAACAATGTGATTTGTAGCCATGGCCAATTTGATAAGCATAGCCACAAAAGATATTCTTAGAATGATTTCATGTACACCCATGTTTCCTAAATATGATGATTGACGAATATGGAATGCTAAAGCTGTTCAAAGTTAATTAGATAGATATGATTGATTTGAGAATTGACTTGAGTGTAGAGGACTATATATATAAGCACAAAGGAATGTGGAATAATGATTTGGTTGTGGTTTAATCATGCAATGTTGGAGTTGGTATAGTTAAGAAATTATGAAGGATTATCTAAGTTGAAATGCATGCACTATTCCTGTCTGTCTTGACTCTTGTAACTGATTCTTTATGTTTACTTAATTTTATGTGCAAAGAGAAAGGGTGAGAGGCATTTGGGGTGGTTGATACTTGGGTGATTCAGATTTTTCAGGTGATAGTTGTTGGACTCACAACAACTCAAGTTTGGCCTATTCCACATTTTATAATTTGAATGTTAATCTCTGTCACATAATAATAAGTGAAATTTTTGCAAAGAGAGACGTTTAAAATAAGTGCGTTTTTATCTTATCAAGTGCACCTTTAACCATTTCATTTTAACTCTAATATTAGTATCAAGTCAATATCGACTGTTTTGTATTTACGATATTTCTTAAAATTTTGGGTTGAACTTAACACAACTATACAAAATTGTCTTGTAAGGCGATAATTGCCTCTACTTATAAACATATGTTCAAGTCCTCCTCGTGCCTAGAGCTGAACATCTTAAACGTGACTCGATAGCAAAATCTTGATAGCAGGTGGTCCAACAAATCCTAAATAGATTCTTAAACCATCTTAGAATTTTGGGTTGGTCTAATTAAATCTTAAAAATAAATACATTAATGAAATATAAACTTAATTTGTGGCATTGTTCACTTGTTGCATTGCACGAACATCATTAGACCAAAATAATTTCATAAATCAAAATCTGGCAGCACGATATGGGTGGCAATAAAAAATTCTTATGAATGGTGATTTGTTAAATATATGAGAGATGTGCAGGGCAATCAGTTTGAGGCTTTCCTAGTTCCCTAATGGTGCACACCTAATTCATGTATGCAACTAACCCATGGTGCCAGAATATTAAAGTATTTTGATGCTGTCAAGAAGAAATCTAATATAGAAAAGGGAGTAACATTATAAAAATGAAGCAGAAACTGTTATTATTATTAATATATATGTGCATATAATATCAATAATTTATTTATTTGTCAACATCTAATATTATTGACTTTACTCTTAATGAATTGTTCACTTTAGAAAAATATACCAAGTCGATGAGTTGCTTCACTTTTTCAGGTGGATGAATATTTTATTCTCAATGAATTGTTGAGATATATACCAAGTCGGTGAGTTGTTTTACTTTTTTCATGTGGATGAATGTTTTATTTTTTCATGTTTTGCTTGAAATGAATGTTTTATTTTTTCCAATAAAAAAAGGTTTTGTTTTATTTTATGGAATTATTTTAACTAGAGATGTCAATAGATAAGTTTTGGATAAGACACTATCGTATTTGTCCCCAAATCACAATTTGAAATAATACAGGTCAATGTTCGCATGTAAAACATCTATGTACCATAAAGAGAATATCCTTGCCCACAAAGCCTAAAATAGGAAAATACCCACTTAGAATTGACAACTGTTGTTTCCACTTCAATTTTGCTTAAAAACACATGAAAATTACACATTTAACTCTAACGATAGCTAACTACTATTCAGGAACAAAGAAAACAAGGAAGTCGAACGGTAGTTAACTACCGTTGGGGTTAAATGTATAATTTTCATGTGTTTTCAAGCAAAGACTGAAGTGAGAAAATCAATTTTCTTTAGAATCGGTATGCTAATGATGTGGGAGTCCTTATCCTTTTTGAATGGAAACCATTTTTACAATGTGATAACTTGTGTGGGAGTCTTTATCCTATTTAGCACTCTTGAGACACTTTTATGATGGCACTAGACAAATGGGTATCTATACAAATGAGTGTTTTTATAGATATTGTCTCTTCTATTATATCGGACCCAAATTGCATACTGTAACTAATCCACGCAGTTTCACCCAATACGTAATCTCGACCATTAAAATGTGATCTAATAGTTCAAATTTATACAGTCAATTTTACACAGTTTTAATCTCAACCGTTAATTTTTGATCGGATGGTCCGTTGTTGTTACTACGTTTACACAGTTATAGCGTGGGATCTAGTTCCTTAAAGATTGAGTGTAAGATGGATGTTTCCTTTGACCGTGTAACTACACCATTTTTGCTTGATTTTTATAATATAAATTTTTTATTTTCATGGTACATGCTGTCCAATAGACGAAAACCAATACATAACTATAATTAAAAATTGACTTAAACCTGAATGCTTGCACCAAACACTATCATGACTAGTCCAAAGGTCAAGTGTTTCAAGCTAGAGTTTTAGGATTTAAAATTTTAGATAAAAAAAAGTCCAAAGAAAGTTTTACTTATTATAAATATATAATACGACAATTTAACAATGAATGTTTCTTTGGTTTTGTTGGTAAAACTGAAGGAATCATTTTCTCTTTAACCTTGATACACTTGGATAAAAAAAAAGCTTAGATTTCTTTTTGTTTATTTTCATTAAACCTTATATAACTTTTATTGTTATAAAGGTTCACACAATAAAAGTTGTTTTAAACCTCTAAACTTGTTTCGCCTAGCACTACTAGCAAGCACATCAAATCCCCAATTGCTTCCATTAATTTTCTAAGTTTAAACATGTGTGGAGCACTAAATCAACTTGCAATAGTGGAAGTCACATTAAACTATTTTTTTCTTCCAAAAGTTTAATTGGATCTCACTTTTTCTTTTTTCAAATCTTCAGTGAAATTACAAATTTGATTCATCCATGGTTTATCTTTATTGCCATGGAGATCAACCAATAAGATTCTAGCATTGTTCACTCTTCCACAAATTGGTATATTCTCATATCTAAAGTTGCAACTTCCTCCAACCACTCTAGCTCCTTTTCCATCACAACAATTTGGGAATTCATTAATTACATCATCAAGACATTTCTTGCAAGCAATACTAGGCAGGTCTCTAGTGCACTGAGTCAGCCCATAAATGTGATGTGGATTCTTAGTCCTTACCTTTCCCGTTGCATATAACTTAGGGTCCATAGAAGCATTATGTACAAGCTGGCTCAAAAATTCTTTATTCTTGATATTAATTCCAGTAGGGTCACTTACATACCTCACATTCCATAATTAGAACTTGTTGACATTCTCAATCTTGCATATGAAATCTATATATCCGAGTATTTTTAAAGAATTATCGTATAAGCAATTATCGTATCATATGATGCCACCTTTGTTGTATGGGCAGCTACTTTGGATTTCTTTGGTTGCTTCAGAGAGACAAGGTTTGCATTTTGTGGCATTGACATCACCCCGGCAAAGGGAGAGACCATATGCTTGTTGGCTTTGGACCTTTGTAGAAGGGGTCTTGTAGATAAGTGAGAGTTTGAACAAATATGAAAGTGAGTCTATGCAATAAGAAGATGTTTTGGATAAGGAAAACGAAGGTTGATGAGAAAAGAATAATTGTAAAGAGCTTTGAGGAAACCATTTAATTTCGACGAACGTGATAAATTAGGAGATATTGTTTTGTTTTGGTGTTGTGGAGAAGGGTCCCTTTAGTTTGGACCAGTGTATGTTTAGGTCCAACCTGGACCAATATTTTTTACCATTAGATTTTAACTCCCATCATATCTTATCATGGTCCATTCACACAAAATAAAACTCATCAATTTTTTCTCTCTCATTGCATTGACTCCCTCTTTCATCCCCATTTTGTGCATGATTGGTAAGACTTCTCTTATTTGTAAACTGTGATAGTGCAATTTTTTTCTCATTATTTTTTTCTCTCTTTTTCGGTCACAACTCACTAACCCTATCCTAATATTACCATCTTTCACTTCATTAAAAAATAAAAATATAATTCATAGATAATAAGATTAAGACTAAGATTATATTTTTGTTTTTTAATGAAGAGAAAGAGAGTAGGATTAAGAGAGATATGGAGATATTATAGATCATTAATACTTTTTGACATATTTTAATTTTTTTTTTTAGTAGAATATTGACTTTGTATTTAGAGCTTGTGTTAGTTCCCTAGTAAAAGATTAGCATTGTAACAACAAGGTATTGAGTTCAAATTCCTTCGACGACGTTGTAAAATGATCATAGTGTCATTTTAATTAAAATTCCTCTGGTCCTGAAACTTGAATGATTTTTTCTCTTTCAACATTCTTTAGGTGTTTTTCATATTTAAAACGTGATTGTGGTTGTTTTTTTATTTTAGTTTATTCATGTAGTGTTTTTTCATGTAGTGTTTATATGTAGTATGAATTTCTTCTTCTAGGACTTTCGTTTTTGTTCTCTTTGTGGAGTTTCTAAGTTTTTGTAGGCGTACAAACTATACTAAAATTTTGAATTTACCGATTCTTAGTACAACATTTCTATATTTATATCTTTAACTAATATTTAAGCGCACTTCACCGTAGAATTTTCCTAGTTGATGTTATTATGTGATAGTTTTAAGTGTTACACTTTATAGGGTGTTACGATTATAACAAGGTAGGATAAAATTAGATTAAGTGTAGTCTTATTAATCTGATGAATTGATGATACTGTGAGGACTGAACTTTTGATGCTATTGTACAAACAGTGGGGTGTTACCCATTACATTTTTGATGTTATAGTGTTAACTTTACTAAAAAAAGTCATTTTCATGACTTTCACCATGGAATTTTCCTTAACATTAATGCGAAAGAAAATAACAAAATTTATATATTCATGCATTCTAGTACAGTAGTGCTATAATCTTTATTGCCAAGGAGGTCAACCAATAAAATTCTAGTATGAATTACTCTTTGACAAATGGATATATCTCATATCGAAAGTTGCAGCTTCCCCCAACAACTCTACCTCCTTCTTTTCCATCACAACAATTTGGAAGTTCATTAATTGCAGCATCAAGACAATTCTTGCAATCAGCACTAGAAAGGTCTCTAGTGCACTGAGTTAACCCATAAAGTTTCTTTGATTCCTCAAGCTTTACCTCTCCTGTTGCATACAATTTAGGATTCATTGAAGCTTTTTGTGCAAGCTGGCTCAATAAATCTTTAGTCTTGTAATTAAACGTCAAAGGGTGACTCACGTTATTCAAATTCCACATATAGAATCTGTTGGCACTGTCAATCTTGCCAAAGAAATCCGTATCCGAATATTTAAATAAGCAATAGTCGTACCATATGATGCCGCCTTTGTTGTATGGGCAGCGACTTTGGATTTCTTTGGTTGCCTCGGAGACACAAGTTTTGCACTCTGAGGGTGAGACATCTCCCCGGCAAAGAGCGAGTCCATATGCTTGTTGGTTTTGACTTTGGATCAGACTCGATGATCCACTACCAAAACCTGTTGAAGGGGTCTTGTAGATAAGTGAGTTGATTAATGTTTTTAAGTTTGATTCGTATGGACTGTTGGCCGTGAAGTTACCTGAGCTTGAACAAAAATGGAAAAGTGGGTTGGCTCCAAAAGATGTTTGGATAAGGAAAGCTAGGGTAAATGAGGAGAGAAAAATTGTCATGAGCTTTGAGAAAGCCATTTAATTTAGATGAAGGTTGTCAATAAGGATTTTTTCCAATGGTTTTGCCTTTTCGTTGTGGAGAGTGAGAGCTAAACTATTTATAGATAAAATTTTGGTCTTTGAGGAGAAGTTTGTGAAGGTGACATTTCTCTAACTTATTTGCAAGTTGAGCAACATCATGTCAACTTTGGCTTACGGCTTGACACTTTCGGATTCGAAAAATTAATTAATGTTGCAAGCTTCTAGATTTGGCTTTAAATATAAAAATTAATTAATGTTGCAAGCTTCTAGATTTGGCTTTAAATATAACGAAGAGTGGGACAAATCCAAGCGTAGATTAATCAATCATTCCTTTGTAGTAATTTTCAAAATATGATTTATTCTTTGGTGAATATGAAGGTGAGAAAAACCACAAGAAGGGGGGGGGGGGGGG
>Ga0228711_1006006_pt1 | contig 18268 bp, 9 predicted proteins | sample MedpolnodulmetaG_2_FD_177996 | JGI IMG/M metagenome (GOLD analysis project Ga0228711, IMG submission 177996) | Root nodule microbial communities from Medicago polymorpha collected in Santa Monica, California, United States - brown nodules | ecosystem: Host-associated > Plants > Roots > Nodule...
GTTTAAATTGTGACAGTTTAAAAATTATCCTGAAACTTAAAAGTGATTCTCAAGTTGTTTACTTGGAATAGTTTAGTTAGTATTCTGACTTCGGAACGTTCTGAAGTTCATACCCAAAAATTGTTTAATAAAGTAAATGTGCAAGTGTGTGTTGTGTATACTGTAATTAAAAAGCATAGGGAAGAGAGAAAAAAACACACAGAGATTTATAGTGGTTCACCCAATGTGGGCTAGTCCACTCCTCACAATCTTGTGAGAGTTTCCAATATGATACTTGAGATAACCTCTTAAATCCTGCACCTTACAATCTTTGTTCACCTGAACAATTACAACTCTGTATTCTCTAAGCCTCAACAGGCTTGCACCTTCTTGCTAAGTTAACCACTTAGAATTTTACAACCCTTGCTCAAACTAACACTTTAGTACCCCTAAAGTTAGATGAGACTTTGTTTACAATTTGTATGGAGGTTGGATGTTTGAAAAAAAAAACAAAGAGGAATGGAAGAAGTTATCTTTAAAAGAGATAATAGAAAGAATTGATTTACACTACAAAGAAGATAAAAAGAGTCTTTAGTGATGATCAATTCAAATTGCAAGAGCTTCAAACACTTTTCAGATGTTTTCTTGTATGCTTTGCAATGGTGCAGGTAATGATGAGCCTTTGATCTCTATTTATAGGGTCTTTGGGCTCATATAGCCATTGAAGGGTGACCAATGGTGTTATGCCATGTGTCCTGGGCCCCACAAGCTTTTACTTGAAATTATGGGCAAACATTCTGATCAAGGATGAACTTCAGAATGTTGTTGTGTTCTTGATGATCTTCATCTGGGTTCATCATGATATTCATCTAGGTTCATCATGTATGAATGAACACATGAATTTCTGGGCAATAACCAAAGTATGGGTTTTCCACATACATCAGAAGGTTACTTTCCCAGATTGGCCTAGGGACTGGTGCAGGAGAGATAAAGTAGATTCTGCATCTTCATGCCCATGCTATGAGGGATTGTGTGGTCTATGTATTGTACCAACTCTCATGCGTGTTTATCTCTAATTGAGCAGGACATATTTGCTTTGCTTTTGCTTTTTACTTTTTCACCTATTGTATTGTTCATAAAGTAAGCATGTGCAGAGCTGAACATTTTGACCATCCAAATGTTCCTTTTGTTTCACTTAGGATGATTTGTAAGACTACCATTTGATGTAATCAAATCCTAATAGTGAAACAATAATGAAGAGCAGTGATTTTAACATCTAGGATGATATTCTCTTTTGGAATATTCCTAGTACTTCAATGTTCATAGTCTTAAATGAACATTGAGTATCCTTTTTAACATAATCATTGTACTTCAATGTTCATCTATGTTCTTGAGATTCTTGGCTTGTATAAGAACAACCTTTTGATCTCTGCTTGAAAATCCTGATCTAACTTTCTGACCTCAATGTTAGATCATGAATTTAAATGTCCTTTGATTTCTTGAATCTTGGTATGATTTAAACGTTGTTCCTGTCTTATTAAAACACTCAAGAGCACAAGTTAAATACCAAGGAATTAATCAAAGTCCATTAATTCTTTAATCATAATGGTTTATTATCTTTAAAATTACTTAGGGATTTTGCCTCAACATTTCTCTCTACCTCTCTCAAAAGTTTTGTGAAAATGAATAAATGATTCTATGTGACCTAATTTCCTCAATAAATGATTCTATAAATGATTTAAGACCCATTTTCTGGCTTGGAAACACTTATTTATACTAAAAAAAACTAACTGGCAAACCATTAATCCCATGATCAGCACTTCTCCCATCTTGGACAACCGCTTGCCCCACGTTCATACTAAGGAAACCATCTTCAAGCATGAAAATGTGTTTTCCCGCCTTGAATACTTGATTTTAAGCCTTGTTCTGTCGAACTTCTGACTATGCACGCTAGGCTTGCCATCATGTCGAATTCCTCAACTTGAAATGAGAAAAGCCTTCGATTTATGCAAAGTTAAAGGTCAGCCAAATGTTGGCCGTGCTAAATGAGTCTGTCGAAATTACAGGCTAACAATACCATCCTTCTTTATAACCAACCAAACAGGCACCCCCCATGATGAAACATTAGGCCTGACAAACTTATTTTCATGCAGCCCGTCTAATTGTTTAATTAACTCACCCAATTCTGAAGTAGACATCATGTATGGTGCCATCGACACATGACTAGTTCCAGGTACTAAGTCTATAGTGAAGTAGACATCTCTTTCTTGAGGTAAATTACAAATGTCATTTGGGAAAACATCTGAAAACTCGCACACCACAGGTACATCACCACCCTCCGACTTACCTCAATCTTCATGGAAGAAAAAATTATAAACACACGAGATTCTTCATGCAAGGACATCTCTACTTCTGTGGAAATCAAGAAGTTCCCTTATACTTTCTCCTCGGTTTCAGGATATAAAATAGTCTTATCACAACAATTTATGTAAACACAGTCGAACTCTAATTAATTCATTCCTTGAATGACATTTTTTGTCTTAGAGGAAGACAATTATATCGATCCCACAATCCCTCCCATAAATTGTCAAAGGATAATTCACACAAACTAATGAAATAGTCACTAATCCGTTAGCTTAGGTATTAATGATCATTCTAATCGACATTAAAGACATACTAATTTTAACTTTTTAACGCAATTGAGAGAAATAAACGAATGTGTCGCACCATTATCAATAATAGAAATCAGAGGAATATCGTTAATGACACATGTGCCTCAAATGAGGTTGTCTGGTCCCGAGGTCTCTTCCCCACTCACAGCAAAGACCTTCCCAACCGGATTCACCTTCTTTGGTTTCTGAAAATTAGTACTGATCTAACTAGATTCCCCACAATTGTAACAAACCACTTCCGTACTTTTGAATTCATCTGCAAGGTGTTCTGCCTTCCCATGCTTGAAACAAGTCAAGTTAGATTCTTGTATTCAGCAATACAATGTCCCATACCACCTCAGGCCTCCCCCACTTTTCTCATTCTCACCAGCAACCTTCTTTTTTCCCTTATACGTTGGAGACACATAGGGCTTGCCACGGTCTTGACCCTTACCCTTCCTGTCATTGATAATCTTGTAACGAGTTGATATGGCCTTGGTGTCCTTATCAAAGATCATACACTTGTTAACCAACACCAAGAATTGATGGATCTCTTGATGACCAATGAGTTGCTTGATCTCGGGACGTAATCCACTTTCAAACTTCACACACTTAGAGGCTTCAGCTCCCACAACATTGTAGTGCGGACAAAATTGATCAAGCTCCTCAAACTTTGTTGCGTAGTCAACACTTGACTTGCTTCCTTGCTTCAGATCAAGAAACTCTATCTCTTTCTTGTTACGGATTTCAGCTCCAAAATACTTTCCTAAGAACTGCTCCCTAAAGCCTTCCCAAGTAACTGTAGTACATGCTACCTATAGTCTCTGATTGGTGTTTTCCCACCACTACTCAGCTTCCTCTGCCAGTATATGTGTCACTAGCTTGACCCTCTGCTCATTAGTACTCGCCATTGCGCCCCCTTAGGATCATACCTCTCCTTGAAGGCAGGTGGGTTGTTCCTCATGAACCTATCTAGCTGGAGTTCATCAGCCCCTCTATGTTGGTTATGTTGTCCCTGAATAGAAGTGTTTGCATGCGCCAGTGTTTGTGCCATTATAGTCATATCGTTAGCGATTGCTTGGTTGTTCTTTCCAGCTATTTCGTTCTCCACACCAAATAATCATCTATTAGAACAAAAGAGAGCATTGACAACACTTACATGCTTGTCGCATACAAGGGAATTAACAAAGTTATAACTTGGTCTGGCTGGACCAACCTGCTCTAATACCAACGATGTAATACCCTAACCCCAACTAGTATTTTTATAAATTAATAAATAAATAATAGTTAATCATACAAGGGTGTCACACATTCTCATCATTCAAAAACACTTCAATTTAGTTAAAAATAGTGCAGCGAAATTAAGTTCAAAACATAGTAATATCATCATAGAAATTAAACTGATTTCAATCATAATTTTTAAAACATAATCTGAAAAGTAAAAGAAACCCCGATCCAAGTGTTATAGAATCAGAGCATTGGCACAAAATAAAACTCCTAGCAAGTGATAGAAGTTGACGAGAAAAGCTCTTCGCAATCCACCAAGACTCACAACTTCTAAAGTTCTTCATCATGCGTATTAGTACAATATAAAGGTATAGGCGTTCAACCCGCAACTATGTGGTGAGTATACATTCAAAATAATACAATTGCATAAACATCATGAGTAGACTCAAAGAGATAACATATATAAATACACATACAGTCACATAAATTATCATCGTTCAATAATCAAATATTATACAAATCACGTCACTTAATAATCGCATCATTTAATAATCACAACACTTAATTATCACATCACTTAATATTCACATCGTTTAACATTCACTAGTAGGCACCAAACATTTAAACAAATACTATTATGATTTATGAATTCACAACTCATGAATAGAATACAATTACAAATGCAATACTCCTAAACTCGACCTATATGCATAAAGTATCAAACATACTCACTAATTTTGGATATTAGAGGTATGTTACTGATTTTATCCCACCATCCTTATATACAACACCTTTTTTGAATACAACATCAAAAACAACATCTTCAAATATACTCGATGATGAATGCATGAATACCAATAAAATACATTTGAATCGAATTAAGGACCTGGAAAACAGAGTTTTAGCTTCGTGATTACTTCTAAATTATCAAAAAATTCCAGTTTTTCAAACCCTTAAGACCCCAAAACGATAGAAAACATTACCTAAGGTTGTTATGCTTCGATTTAACACTTATTACACCTTAAAACATCAACTATACCTCTAATTCCATGAGTTTTCACTCACTTTTTCTTATACATATCAAAACACATCTTCACCATATTTCAATCACAAATTTAACATGAAAACATTACAATTCAGAAACGAAAATCAAACACATAATTACAGCAACATAAAAGAATACAATATAGCAAGGATTCATCATAAAAATAAAAATAAAATACCGGAGATTAAAGACTCATTGCTATCCACATGAATATACAACCTTTATGTTGAATAAAACTCCCATCTTACCTCAATGGTTAGCGGCAAAGATGAATTCTACGGTTGATTCTCTCCCTAAGTTTTCTCGCTATATTTCCTTGGCCTCTTTTCCTCCAAAACCCTAGTTCTCCTTTGCTCTCTGACTTCTTTTCTTTTTTTGTAACCCTAATTCTCTAATGTTCTCCTCAATTTAAAGTCACTACTTGGGTTTAAATTCCACACATAATTCTTTAGGCATGTTTACTATCTGCACCCATAAATTGGTTACTATTCTTTTATAACTACACGTAGCCTTGCTGTTCTCCTCAATTTAAAGTCACTACTTGGGTTTAAATTCCACACATAATTCTTTAGGCATGTTTACTACCTGCACCCATAAATTGGTTACTATTCTTTTATAACTACACGTAGCCTTGCTGTTTATACCCCCCCTCTAAATCGTTAAAGCACCACTCCACTTACTATTTACGCTCCTTTCTACCCAGTTTTACTAATCCACCTTTGTTTGCACTCTGCTTTCTTATTCTTGCTAAAAACATTATTTTCTTCCTAAATATTATTTTCTCCCATTCTATACCCATCTACTTCCTCATTACCTATAATTAAATAATTGCGAATAATTTGAGTAAGAATATCAACTAATCAATCACTAATAATTGTAATAATAATATTAATATTATCTAATAATAATACTAATAAACTAATATTAAAATCGAGTGTTACATTGGTCCCTCTATGAATTTTGTTTTTTTGGTTTTTGTCTCTCTAACTTTGTGACTCACCATCTAAAACGACGCATTAGCGTGGTGTACCACGTCACATGCCGCCACATCACCCTCTACTTACCACATACACATTTTTGCAACAGATGATAATAGCAGGAACCAAAACCAAAACATTTATAACTTACATGGTTATTTTACAACAAAAAAAGATACATGACAAAAAACATAAAACACGCGAACTACATGACAAAAAACATAAAACACGCGAACTAACGGAAACACAATTTACTTATTTAAGCCTGTTATTTATAAGGACATGTTGTATTGAATTTATGTTTAAATATCCGGCACATAAATTTGGTGGGAGTTTTGTAATCCCTTCATAAAATGTGGGTATATATTCCTCTTGCTTCAATGCTGATTTTAGACTTGTTTGGTTTGTAATATCCTTTTTTATTACATATAATAAAAATCTTGCTCATAAAAAATTATTTTCATATAAAATTATGAGAATGAGTTGAAAAAATTTCAAAACCCTACCCTAATATTAATTTGAGTGCCTCCATATTAAAGGGTTTTGATACAATGATGAAAAAAAAAACCTTCATATATATAATAAAATGGGAAACTACCATCGTTTCATTTTTCCTTTCCTCCTCAAATTATCTTTAAAACCATCTTCATCCCTTAACTCCCAAACAAAGTCTCAAGAAAGAAAGTATAATTCAAAAAATATAACTCATCTTTAAAGAAATAATAGTGTAATTTTTTCAAATAAATGTTATTACTATATTCAAACCGGTATAACAAAGATGAAGAACAAAAATTTAGATAATTTTTTGCGCTATTTATGTATATGAAGTAAATGTTGTCCTATAGACAAGCTTATTTCCACCGTTTGATCATTAAATTGATCAAGTGAAAAAGCAAAAAAAACTTATACCTCATACAAAATTATTTTGTTAGTACATATAGCCAATATTTTTAATGAAGAACCGAAAATGACAGGAGTTATTATTGTGGCATCCGATATAATGTGAGCACTAGGGCTAGTATGCTAGGATAGATAGCAACTGCATTATCTTTACAGAGGTTACTTTCACCTACTTTAAAAAATGGCCAATATATACGCAATATCTACCTTTTATTAAACAAAACCTTTAGGTAATAACCATAACTACCAAAAACTCAAGGACATACCATATCATATCATCATAACCTTACACAAACAAACAAGAGGTTTTGTAAACAAAGAAAAAAATACCTTACACAAACAAACAAGAGGTAGAAGAAACTTTTTGCAGAAAATAGTCTACAAAATATATTTATTATTTATATATACTCACTCTAATTTCTCTTTCTTCTGGTATTCTGAAAAAGCAATTTTTTTTTTGTCATAAAAAAAATATATAAAGCAATAAAATAATGGGTAGGGGAAAGGTAGAGCTAAAGAGGATTGAGAACAAAATAAATCGTCAAGTTACATTTGCAAAGAGAAGAAATGGGTTGCTCAAGAAGGCTTATGAGCTCTCTATCCTTTGTGATGCTGAGGTTGCTCTCATTATTTTCTCTAGCCGTGGAAAGCTCTATGAATTCTGCAGTGGCACTAGGTACATGAATCTTGTTTTTTTTTTCTTGTGTGAAAAATCTTTGATACTAATTATGTTTGGATCTTTTTTTTTCTGGCTCTGGCTTGAATTGTTTAATTGATTTTTTAAAGATTATATCCTGTTGGTGAAAAATTTGTGCACATATTTTTCACCATGATATTTTTTTATCTCTTTTTTTGTTTATGGTCTGTTATGTTCTGATTCTTTGGGTTGGATTTGATAAGGGAGTAACTAGATTGCAGACACAATTTGAAAGAGGGTAATTTACATGATGAATTTGATCAAATTATTTCTTTTTGTTCTTTCTGTTTATGGTTTGATTCAACATTTAGTAAAAATATTGTAAAAAACATTAATGAGTAAATTAAACCCTGTCATGATATATATGCTTAAAATCTACTAATTATCATAAATTAAATCCTTTCATCATATATATGCGCATAATAAAAAATGAGATTACAGAGACCTCATTTGTGCAGGGGCCGGTGTTCGGACCCCGGATTCACCACTTCTCCACATATAATGTATGTGAATCTAGCCACCAGGCGACAAAAGAAAAATGAGATGAATGGTTTTTGTATATAATTGTTAGTAATATTTCTCCAAGTAGTAAATTATTTTTAGTTGCAGATTGAAATTTTTCCTTCTAAAACTAGGTTTTATTTTTTATTTTTAATCATGGAAAATTAAAGAAAGGAAAACTGTTTAGAAGAGGGAGGATGGTCTCCGTTTATGGAGCTTCAAAATTTTATAGAATTGTTGAAAAAATAATAATTCAAAGTCATTTTTTTTTTCTTGTCTCTAAGTTCAATAATAATATGCCTAAGTGAGGTCATGTCTTTGATGTTCTGTCGGTCTTGAGCAAAATTATTTTTGATATGGAAACATGTATGTTTCTTATCTTTGATCTTTGATACCCTTGCATTATCAGGATATGATTCTTTTCCATGGAAAGATAAATTAGCATTTGATAGTACAAAAAAATGTAAAATAAAAAATAAATAATTATCATTCAATTTAAGGGATGATTTTAATTATATAATTTATAATTTTTTATAAGCAAAATTAATTAATAATTGAGAAACAAATGTTACTTTTGGCTTTTTGTTTGTCCTGTCCAAAGTTCACGTTCATCGTGCATTTGTTCGATTCCTTTATTTGATATGCATCTTACAGCAGAATAATACCTCAAGTCTTTGTTTTAGGAACATTTTGACTGACAGTGTTTTCTTTTTTCTTTTTTGAACAAGTTAAAATAAAACTTATATTACAGAATAAAAGATGTTATTCAAAGCACAAGATGTTTTATGAAAGAGCTATAAAGTTTAATTACATTACACCAAAAAGAACAAACAAAGTAAAAACATCTAATAATTGTTTGTTTTCGTCGTTTTTCTTACGGAACCAAACCTGGTTTATTTTCAAAAAGACTATAAACTTAGGGTCCGTTTATTACAGATTAAAATAAAAGTGATTTTGACATGAAATAATTTAGAGATTATTGTTTAGAGATTCTTTAAAAAATCAGAATCTATTTTTTTTTTGTTTACCATGTCAAAAATCACTTTTTTTTTAAAAAGTGATTTTTAGTTTGTTTGGATACAACTTTCTAAAAGTAATTTTTTATTATAAAATTACCATAAAGGACACAATTTTTTTTTCTCCAAATATAACATGGTTGTCCAAAAAAATTACTTTTTTATGTATGAAAACAAGTATGTTAATTAAAAAATGCATTTACGTTGTAAAAATAACATACTATCTACGTATTTGTTACATTCAAAAAATTTACACAAGATATTACATAAAATTATCAACATGAATTCAAATAAAATAGTAACATAACATATTCCTTAAATAAAAATTAACATATCATATTTAAAAAAATATTCGAGCATAGTTGTAGTATCTATACCCTCTTTTCATTCATTGTCATCGAAAATAAATATATAAAAATATGATAATGGAAAGAGAAACAGAAAAAAAAAATATACAGGTTCAATTATGAATGAATCAAAAAGATAATATAATTGCTAATCTTCACAACTTAGATGATCTGCAGCAAAAACATAAAAGAGGGAACTCACTTGTTTAGAGAATAGAAAGAAGAATAACGATTAGGCTGTGAAAAAAGGAAGACTAGTCTTTGTATATATAGCAAAACAAGGATATGATTGGAATTTTAGTTTGTTTTAAATATATCTTTTTTGTTAAAATCCCGTAACAAATTTCTCTCTCCTCTAAAAATAATCTATTAAAAAAAAAACTGCTCATAACAGCTTCTCATTTGAAGCAGTTTTTAGATTTTTTTTAGATTCTGATTTTTTTAAAAATCTGTAACAAACAGATGCAATATTAAAAAAAGTGATTATTTTTTTTAAAAAAAAGTGATTTTCTTATAAAAAAAGCTGTAACAAACGGGCCCTTACTTTTAAAAAGTCTATAAATTCTATAATCTAAAAAAAAAAAAAAAATTACAAAAATCTGTATTTTGCTCATTTCAATGCCCCTAGTGGGATTTAGCATGTCCGTTTAAAAATATGGGGAAATCCTTGAAATTGAATTCGATCAGAAGTAATTAATTTTAGGTTATTTATATATATAGACCGTTTCTTCAACTGACAAATATTTTTGGATATTATTAATTACTGGCATGCATAGCAGCATTTTACTATTATTGGCATGCATAGCAGCATTTTTCTCATACAAGTGGTTTTTTGACCTTTGTCATGGTTATTTTAAAAAGATATAATTTGTATATATCATCTTTTTTTGACTAATATTTTTTAGATAGTAGTGATATTTAAACAATTATTTATGACAACTTTGGTAACAAATTACTTTTTCACTTTTTTTATTGGTAAAAAACAATGGAGAGACAACGTAAAAAAAAAAAACCCGGAGAGAAAAAAGAAGAAAGAATAAGAAGATAACATGAGTATAAAAGATATAGTTGTAAAAAAGTTGTTAGAAAATGGTTGTAAGCATGATAAACATCAAAAGAACCCTAAATACAAAACAAAGACCAAAGCTGAACACTGTTATGCCAGGAGCAGTTCTACCCTAAGGGAAACACCCTTAACACTACACATCTTTCACACCAGGATAGAAACACCAGTTGGAAATAAGGAGAATAATGAAACTATCAAAGTTGCATACGCTTAAAACACTAGTAGGACCAGCTATTCCAAAGCTAATAAATTCAAAACATCAAGGATTAACAACCACCAAAAGCATACCAATCAATTATACTTGCAAATGGATGAACCAAAAAACTATCCATAGCATAATTTCCACCAATACTCAAGTCAAACGGGTACTCTAAATAGAACTTCTAAATGATTACCAAGCCCCCACCTTGCATTAGTTGCTGCTTGTGCTTCATCCAGTTTGCATCGTTTGTACTTATTTCCATTGGATTCATTAAGTTTTCTTGGTTGTTTAAAAAGAACAGTTGCTGCCATCAAACATCCACTTGAATAGCCAAACATCCTAATCTCTCACCACCAATAGCCATAAATTTGCAAATTAGCAACAGAAAACAGAAAAATTTAGCACCAAAAGTGTGTGGTTAGTTAATCAAGTGTGAGTGATTAGTCTCGACTATGAATAAGTTAAATGTTTGAATATATATAAGAGAGGTAAACCATATAACATGGACTGATCCATTATATGACTTGGTGTGGCTATAGTCGCACCAAAGCTTTTCCAAATACAATTTACATATTGTTAAGAGTCCCACATCGGACATGACAATGTGTTTATAAGTGGGGGCAATCCTCACCTTACAAGCCGATTTTGTGGGGTTGTGTTAGGCCCAACCACGATTTCTAAGATGGTATCAGAGCCTCTCTAAGATCCATTGAGCCACCTGCTATCAGGTTTCCGCTATCGGGCCACCCACCATTTATGTCAACGAACCAAGCCCAATAATGTTGGTCGTGAGGGGGTGTGTTAAGAGTCCCACATGAGACAGGACATGACCTGACAATGTGTTTATAAGTGGGGGCAATCCTCACCTTACAAGCCGGTTTTGTGGGGTTGTGTTAGGCCCAACCACCATTTCTAAGACATATTAAGGATGTCTTTAAGAATTTAACTAGTACTTGGACCTGTGTGGTGCACAAAAAGTTAATTATTGTAGTGACTAAGTAAATCTTTGGTATATTTTTGGAGTAAAAATTCACCAAAATATCTAAGGATATCCAACAATATTAGAAACGGATCCATAATAAAAATTGAAAACGGATTAAGATAAAAAAATCATGCTATCCATAATGATTTTTTTTTTTGTAATATATAAAAATAAGAATTTCAACTTTTTATTAAATAATATATAAGAAAAAGAATTTCTAATTAGAATGATACAATTATTACCTACAATACATCTAAAATAGATAGAAAGATAGTTGTGTGCAAACCGTTGCACGGGTTAACAGTAAAATATTTCAAATTTAACAATAAATATTAATAGTGACCAATATTAATTCAACCAAGAAAAAAAGTAGTGAATTATATTAGTGGAAGGAGTCAACGTTTTGGAAATAAAATTCTTAATGTCCTGAAAAAGGGATCTACATTTTTTTTACATGATCGAGAACCTCAAAACACATAAAGCCACACAACCACCAAACACCTAATGAAGGATAAAAATTACCACACCATACATCTTAAAGGATATCATGTCCATTCAAAATGCATAAATAAAATCGATGTTGTCTTGCAAAGAACCATCGTTAGGCCAACACTTTGATGTTATCCACCACTTCAAACAACAATATAATCACCATCGTACCTATAAAGAAGACAAATGACTCATTGATAATGGCCAAAAGAAGAAAAAAAAATGTGGAAACACCATTAGATTATATGAGAAATAAAATAATAGAGATCAATAAAACCATGTAAAGAAATAAATAATAGTAACAAATATCAAATTACAAAACTTTTAAATTCAATAGTATATCATATGCATATAAAATAAAATAAACGTCAAAAAATAAATTAGAATGATTTGGAGGGAAAAATAGAAGAATGTGAAAGAAAAAGTGAGAAATAATTGATTCATGACACAATAAGTGGTCAAAGAATTCATACCTATAACATTTTGGCATCACGACATGAGAAATACTAATACCCACATAATAATCATTTTGTTGAGTGGGTGGAGAAACAATGTACTGTTATGGGAGAGATTAGATGTTGATGTAAAAATTTAGTAACCGAAAGAGAGAATGGAAATTTAGTAATAGAAAATAATTATGTGCAATTAGGACTTGTAATGTAACATAAATATTGAGAGGATTGGGGTTGGGAGAGACATATAATTAATAATTAATTGATAAAGGAGTTTTGTGGGAGGACAAAATTGAAAATAGTTGGCAAAATGGAAGCAAAAATAGGCAAATTGGGTGTTAGGGTTAGGATTAATTTATGCATGACTATTCTCTAATTATTATAATAATAATAATAATAATAATAATAATAATAATAATAATAAAGACTGATCCATCACATCTTTGGATAAATTTTTACTTAAAATACTCATTAACTAAAAATGAAATAAAACTCATATATACAGTAACAAGTGAAGTAGCATTGTGGATATGCTCACGAACAAATTTTATAATAATTTATTAAGCTTTTGGAGACCTATTAGTATAAAGTGATAGTGGTCATTGAGCATGAATTATTGCTTTCAAAAGACAAATAATCAAACCCTTGAATAATTTTGACTTCTCGTTTTCAAATTAGATAGATTGTTAAAAGGAAATCCTTAAATTATTTGCTTGTTGATTCCATCAAATTGTAGAAAAACTAAAAATACATATTAAAAAACAACCAAATACCCCTAAAAAAACAAATACAACTATGAATACTATCATCCGTTAAAGAATGGTTTGCAACATTGTGCATGATAAAATCATAAAAAAGGCAAAAAATTTAGAAAATTTTTAACAACTTTTTTGCCTAAAAAAATTGCTTTGGAGACTTAACAACTTCTATATATAAAGATAACGAATCATTTATATAGAAATTGTGTGGAGGCAAAAGAACAACTATCGTCTTTAATTAATGTGTTTAGGTTTTTCGACATTATTGTTTTAGCCACACCAAAAAATTATTCTCAGATCCATCCATACCATATAATTAATGTGTTTAGTTATTTTTTTGGATATGCAGTGGCTGATCTCATTTTAGTTTTTTACACTTCTCTGATCTCCCCAACACCTTATATAAATGCATGGTGAACATGATTAATTCTTTGAAGAATAGGTATATAGCTCTAAAACTGAATCATCATGGAAAGTGACGGACTAGGAATCATCATCATGGGATTGCTTTTCAGCCCTATTAAACCCTGTGTTTGTTATCAGGCTTTTCAGCCCTTTATTAAAAAAATATATATATTGTTATAGGATTACCTGCAAAATTATTCCACAACCTCACCGATTAGAGTGTAGTTTTTGGTTAAATCATGCGATATATTGATAATTAGTGTCAAGAGAAAATGCTAGCAGCACTCACTTCTGAACACTCTCTAACACTCACTCTTTTATTAGATAGAATTCATGCATGTCACACCACAAAACTCTACTCTTGGAAATGACTCCTAGCTACGAAAAGGGGGACTCTTTCTTTATTTTATGAATGGATACATCTTCCATTAAATTGTAATATTAGATAGTCTGTGTTTAGTACAACCATATATAAATAATTATGTTGGTTTGAATCCTACATACAACATTGCACTAGAATATTTACTATAATGTAATAAAAAAACTATACGATGTATAATCCATGGTTGTAGCTTTTGAGGGAATGAAGTGATAATTTTTGGGTCTTTTTGCTTGGCTGTATTTTTTTATGTGATTTATATGGTCTTCGTTATTTTATCCTTCCATTTCCTTAATTTCAAAAAATATATAAATAATTATGCTAATTTTTAGCTATGGTTTTAGCATTGCCAAGACAATTGAACGGTATCAAAGATGCAGTTATGGAGCATTGGAAATAAACCACCAACCTGAAATTGAGACACAGGTGTTTATTTTTCTTATTTAGGCTTAAATGTTTTCAAGTGGATAAATATGCTACCAAATGTAAACCTAATTATACATGTATTTTAACCAAATACTATATGCATTGTGTTGGGCTCAAGTGTGAGTTAATCTCATATCGAATGGAAAAAATGTTAACTATTACTTTTTCCATCCGGAGTTTTCGAACATCCTATTTTTTTCTTCTCGAAAATACATTTCGTTTGGATTATGAAATCCGAACCATTTTTTGGATTATGGAATCCGAAATCTGCTTGCAACATGATTTCATGTCTTTGTGGATTCAACAATTTTCATTATATAAAACATTATAAAAGACAATGAGTTTATAATTATATCAAAAAATCATATATATATCATTATATCAAAAAATCATTATGTAGTTGTTAATGATATACATTTCAATTAATCTTCCCTAAGATTTATACTATATCATCAAGATTAATGCTTTTATCCTTTTCAATCTTGACTCCATCTCTGACCTTCTTATGAGCAGCAACCTTATCTTCAAGGTCAAGGTTTCCAACAAGGTAGAAATCATCATCTCCTATTACCTCATAACCCGCCGTTCGACATAATTCATTATAGGCAATCATCCTACCGACATATCTTTCTTCCCATTTTTTTGCATCTTCACGACAATGTTCTCTTCATAGCATGAAAGTGGGAGGAATTGGACAACCATCCCTCAAATATACCATCGTAAAATGGTTGTTATTCACATGTGCTAGACACATCATTCGGTCTATATGCGAAGGTTCACTGCGTAGAGGGAAAAAAGTTTTCGATTGCCCTTTCTTGATGGACAATAGAACCACCATATTCATGTATCTCTATTTTAATAAGGAAACCCATATCTGACATGATTATCTATTTATCCGTTGGAGCAGGACCAATACCATCACCAGCTAGAGGGTGTAAGACCTCTTTCAATCGTTTATCCGACCAATCAATCGACGATAGCAGTCAATGTCTTCACTAATAAGCTCTTTTATAAGTTGATAACCAATCATCTGATAATCATCAACAGACATATTTCCTAGGCCCGTAACTACATGGAAACAACAATGACCATCACCAACTACATCCACCACCTTTTTCAATAAATTCATGCATGAACGATTGTGTGGGAAATTGACTTTACCCAGATATGGCTTAGGAGGATTAGGAGACATGTTACTTTTACGTGCACTTTTCCTATTTGACCCTGTTGACTAGGTTTGTGAAACATGTGTATTTAGATCCCAAGCGTCAATATGCTCTCAGAGTGAAGGTGGTCGCTTTGTTGACCGTTGATGGTCGGATTTAGGAAAGTGTGTCAAATCGTTTACCAAATAATAAAGTGTAAGTAAACTATCGTATGCATAGGGATTGTCGTTCCAATTACGAAATTTGTGTTACTTACTTGGGGACAATAAACAATAAAATATAATAAAAGATAGGGGGTTTGCAATTTAGTCTGTTTGTAGTAGAGCAAGAGTTTATGAGTTAACTTGTTTTTGATTGCATAATGTTAGCGACGATTAAGATTCTTCAAATTTCCTCTATTTATTTGTTGGATTATTTAATTAATGGTCAAACATTATTCAGATTTTGCGTCTTCTATCTAAGTGATGACTATGCGAGGTTTTATCACCTTCCAATTGTTGAGTTGCACTTACAAATCACACTAGTTTGTACGTGTGGGGCCTTACTCTCTCAGATGTTTGGGTTTATTATTCAGGTTAGTTTTTAGGGTTATTAATTCTCTAGGGAGATACACTTTTGTACGTAGAGGTGTGTGTGGGTTCTTACTCTCTCAGAGGTATTTGAATCAACGACAGACATTAGAGTTCCTAAATTCACTATGTTATAAAAGTTCCTTCATCAATTGAATCTTAGAAGGACATCGACATATTCTCCCTCTTTGTAGTTTTACAAACAGGTAACTATATCTCAACTACCTTACCAAGGATTTAAGAAGAATAAAGTTACTATGTTGATTTATATCCTTGAGTTACAATGTTTCCTTGATTGTGTGGTCCTCTATTAGTTACTTCTTGATTCGGGTAGATTTACACCAATATTAAGTATTGTCACCTTCGTAAGTACCATTATCTAAGTGTATGAGCTAGTTTGCTTATCAAGTAACCTTACAAAACTAACTCAATTACACACTAAGTAGCTTAAGTAATAAGCTCTAATATCTAACAGTTTGAACTTATTTCGGAAGGGGTGTTCGGAGACATCTCAAAGTCAAATTTTATATGGTGTCTAAGGGTCTAAGAATCGGAAAACCATTTATTTACAAAATGACAATTTTTGTGGAAGGTGTGCCACAAAATTTTTAGGTGGATTAGAGTACTAAAGCTCTTGTCATGAGAGATGTTTTAATCGTTGAAGTGCTTTATAGCTCCACTACGAAGGGGTAAAGGTAGTGAGGGGTTGCAAATTGTGTGGCATTCGGTGATTTGGTATATTTAGAGAGCAAGAAACGAATTGATCATCCTCTCTTCCAAGGTTCCAAACGGCTAAGAAAGAAGGAGGACAATGTATGTACTATGAATGGTTTACCAACCCATTCGATTGCATCCTTAGTTAGGTGGGTTGATTGTTGTTAGTTTTGGAAAATTTCTTGTAGTTTTCACTTTTTTTTTTTGTGTGTGTGGTGAAGTATCCTTATATTCTATCACATAAGCCGAGTTGAGTAGGAGATAGAGTACTAATTATATTTCTTTATTGATATGAATATGCTTATTTTTCCTACTAAAAGAAATAATAAAATAGATAAAACATACATAATTAGAAGTTTTGCTCCTTGGAATTCAGTGAAGTATGTCCTATTCCGAACCGTCTCTCTAACTTGCATATGTTGTTTCATTTCCTTTCATGAGTGTCTATGTTATTTATTTGTCTTCTTACAAATACAATTTGCAAAGCCCTAGAATACACTTTATTGGCTTTTGGAAAACTCTAACATGCATGTATTATCATGCCCTTGAATAGAAGCGCTATCAAGAGTATCTCAAGCTAAAATCAAAGGTTGAAGCACTACAGCAAACACAGAGGTACAATGCTTGACCATATTTTTATTCAAGAGTAGTTATGAATCTTTGTATATATTGGTTGTATGAAAATAAATAATATATCTTCACCCTGTAGGAACATTCTTGGAGAAGAATTGGAGCAGTTGGATATCAATGAGCTTGAGCATATAGAACGTCAGTTAGACTCTTCCTTAAAGACAATCAGGTCAAACAAGGTATGCAAAAATAATTTTGCATTTGAGTGTGTAGAACTAAATAGTCACATGTATCATGTTGTAGAATATTAATTTGCATCTTTCTTATTGTATAAATCATTATTAGGGAGTTTCTACGGTACATCCTTAAATTAAGGTGTACCGGTACACCTGTTTCATAAATCTATAAGTTAACCAAAAATTTTATGTAATAAAGAGATATTTATCGACTTTTATATTTTAGAAAATATTATCCCATAAGAAAAAATATCATTTCATTTTTTTTAAAATTATACTAAAGTTTTTAACATTTTATTAAAAAAATAATCAATATTCACTATTATGAGTAATAAAAATTAAAAAAAATTGAATTTTGCTTTGCCGACACTTTTGAAAAATAAAATATAACTATTATAATTATAAATGATAGAAAATATTTTTTTCTAAAGAAAATAAATCATTAAACTATTCATTTAAATACACGGGTGTACCGGTACACTCAAAATTTTCGAGTGTACCATAGAAAATGCCT
>Ga0228711_1006008_pt1 | contig 18267 bp, 11 predicted proteins | sample MedpolnodulmetaG_2_FD_177996 | JGI IMG/M metagenome (GOLD analysis project Ga0228711, IMG submission 177996) | Root nodule microbial communities from Medicago polymorpha collected in Santa Monica, California, United States - brown nodules | ecosystem: Host-associated > Plants > Roots > Nodule...
TATGTAATTAATTTCTGTCTCCTATCCTATAATATAAATAGGAGCTCTTCCTTGTATTTGAGACACACATCAATAAAATGTCTTTCAATATCTTTCTGAGTTTCTACAGATAATAATATGTTGCTATCTCAAGAGTTACATCCAAAGAAGGACTGAAAAATATTGATAAATAATGAAGATGGTGAAGATATTGATGCGACGTCTAACACCATGTATGAAGAAGTATTTCGAAATATGTAATACTCCCTAATATATGCTATGTTGTCTTTAAAAACCGTTTATATCTTTGTTTGTTGTAACATGAAAAGTTTATGATACGATATTTCCCGATACGGTAGCTTTGGTGACCGATAAATATTGTTTATTTATTCTGATTTTTTAGATTCCATTGCTGCACGGGTCGGCGTTCTAGTATAGATAAATGGCTCTACTCTTACGCTTCTCTGATGGTCGAATGAGGTTAAATTGTCACCACACACATACCAATTGGCATCTACATTATTATTAAGAACATCACCCAAACCTAATCACACGGGGAATAACAACCTTGAATTATGAAGAATATTAGCTAAACTGCTAGTAACCCAAATCTCCGCCTAAGAAGTATTCCATAAAGTCAAAATACCACCTGAAAGTTTAGTTCAGTTTTTTTCTTAAAGTTTAGTTTTCTCTTAAGCTCATTCATGCCATATTCAACCTTTTCTTATTTCTACTTAAAAAGAAAGGGTCTTGCTAACCATTACCCTCAGGGCAATGGTTAAGAAAGGCAAAAGTAACATATTTGCATTAGTTTCAACAACATTTTGATTTTTAAAAAGTTAAATTTATCACCTTTTACCATTTTTCAATACTATATTTCTATTTTTATCCCTTATCCAATGCCTCAAGGATAATGATTAGCATTCTCCAAAAAGAAATTAAGCCCCATCCTGCAAGCAATACTCCGGTAAAACAAAATATTAATAATACTACGGTAATACTAGTTAGGTTAGATATTTCAAGTATAGGTGTGGTCAAACATTTATGGTAATTAATGACAATTTAGTACGAAATTCAGTTTACCCTGTTTGCTGGTAAACCATATTTATTAGTCACAAATGAGAAAAACACGAAGTACTTCCATATGACACCAATATTTCCCCATAAACTAAAATACTTCCTCACCGATTCTCACTCAAATTAAATCATATGGCATCTATTTTACCATTCTCAAATGCTCTTGGAAATGCACCGTTTCATCACAAATTTCACAAATATCATGCACAAGTCAATTTATCCAAACATGCAGCATGTAGACAACAAAGAGTGGAAACAAAGATGATTACTTGCATAAACTCGGATCATAAGGGAGAGCTACATTCAAATAGGCAGAGCCAAAATGGAAAAATAAGACATCAAGAGATTAATGTAAGTGTTTTTATCTTACTATTTTTTTGCTGAAAGAATTTATATTACGATTATTGTAAAAATAATAATAATAATAACAATAATATTAAGGAAAATTCTATGGTGAAGTCGTGAAAATGACTTTTCTGATGAAGTTAACACTATAACGTCAAAAGTGTAGTGAGTAACACCCCACTTTTGTACACTGACATCAAAAGTTCAGTCCTCATAGTATCATCAATTCACCAGATTAACAAGACCACACTTAATCTAATTTTATCCTACTTTGTTTTAAGTATAACACCCCACAAAGTGTAACACTTAAGACTATCACATAATATCATCAAATTTGTTTGTATGTTAAAGATGCCAACGATAAAATAGTACCTGTAAGTCTAAGATGTTGCAAGCATTACTAGATGAATTACTATTGATCATTAATCAATAATCAACAATTTAAAAATGAATCAAACATTAAAATCAAAATTAATTTTTTCAAAAAAGTCAGTTTTCTGACTGCACCGTAGAAGCTCTCTACTATTAAAGACGTCTCAAATTCATCACTTGCTATTTCTTTTGTTGCTAAAACATTACGAGTCAATTTAAATTGATATATTTGTGTTTATCTACTGATATAAGTGTTTGCGAGACCATTTAAAAGAACTCGTGAAAACAATGTAAGTTTATGACATGCTCATATTCATAAGCTCCCTGAGATATATATCTTATAAAAATAGTTTATAGTTTATACAAAAAAAAAACTTGATTTTATATTTTATTCAGAAGAATCCAAGTTCGATACCTAGGTGAAATGTTTCTTGATCAATTTTTTTTTTTGGTAGTGTTCATTTTTTTTTTAGTAGTGATGTTTCTTGATCAAATTTCACTTCTCGATGAGCTTCATACTGTATCATACATACATATTTATCATGATAAATATTTATGCTATAAGCAACAATTTTTTATTTTTTGAATGGCAAAATGATATAACACTGTCTACATGAATCAAACCCCGTACCCTCATGAACAAGCTCTCGCGCATTACCATCTGGGCTACACAGCAGAATGCAATAAGCAACAAATTAACTTGAATTCAAACAATTTTTTCTGTTATTCTACTAAAAAAACAATTTGTGCGGTTCTTTTTTTTTCTTCTTCAATTTTTTGGATTATCAAGACATTTTCTTTTAGGTTCGGTTGTGGTAATTATATTTAATTTCTTCATTTTCCTTATATTCATTCTCTTTAAAAAAGTAATTATTTAAAAAATTGTGACCAAAGAGTTTAATTGCAATACACCAACAATGTATGATTATTTTAGACACGCATTCAATGACATATTGTCACGTCAATTTCATATTAATTAATTGACGTGACAACACGTAATAGGATACATGCGGGTTGGGTAACTCAATTGGTTTGAGCCAACGGAAAAGAAGTGGAACTGTGGAGGTCTTGGGTTCAAATTCAAGCAAAGAATGTTTTTGAAAAGAAATAGTTTGTAGTTTTCTAAACATGTCGGGATTTTTTTCTCTAAAATTTAAACTTTAAGGATAAAAACAACTGGTTTGAGGTAACGGAAAAAGATTGGAGGTCCTATAGATCAAACCCAAATGAAGGAAATTTTTGAAAAGAAATATTTTGTAATTTTCGAAACATGCATGTCGGAATTTTGTTCTTCTAAAATTTAAAATCTTAAGGATAACTAGTAATTTCGAAAAATAACAAAGACTAAGAGAAAAAGACAGAAAGTTCTGAGATCAAACTCGAACGAACAAATATTTTGTAATTTTTTAAACATGTCAGAATTTTTTCTAAAATTTAAACTTTAAGGATGACAAAACAAAGTTAAAATAATAATAGAGACCAAAACTGTATGTAGGGAAACTTTGTAGAAACAAAGACAAACCACTTTCATTATAAAAACAAAATAATGAAATTTAATAATTTTTAAAGAACAAAAAATTTATTTAACCTTATATCTTCCAATCAAGGAAGCACCAACAAAGAGAAGTAGTAATATTTTATTAATGATGTGAATTAACTATCATTTGTGTTAAGAAGAGGGAGCCTTGAAACATTCACCAAAAAATGAAAAAGCCTTTTTTCTTTGAACACAAGTTGTTTTCACCTTAAAAGGCAAAAAATAGTGCCCTAACCAAGTAAATGGGGCCTCTTGATGATGTACTTCGTCCAGTATTTATTTTTTGAGTCAAATGTCAGTAAAATTGTAAATGTGTTGATCTAAATGAGACAAATGCATGCATTATTTTGCTTATATTAAAGTCCTGAAAGAGTACGTAAGGTCGTAAAGAAAATGAATATGTGCCACATGCAGAATGACAGAAAATGAAGAAAACGCTTGATGGTGTTTGAACGTTGTCAGGTAGGACACACCTGGCACCTTTATGTGAAGGTATTAAAGCAAGAACCATTTTTCCTACAACAAATTAATGTTTAAAAGAAAAATTCAAGACTCAAATTATGCTTAAAAAAACTTATAAATTATCCACAAACGAAATCTTTATATCACTAGCTGGGTTTAAACTCACACTGGTATGAGCTATGAGTTAAATCTCTAATATCTACACCAATCTTGATCTTGATTGATATCAAAATAAGAAGAACTTCGTGCTGCCATTTTTCATTTTGACTCTCAAATTCAAGCCTTCTAGTATTTTTGGTTGTTTGTATTTAGAAGGAAAAAAAGTGTGTAACTTCTCTCACCCAAAAGTGGCTTTAGAAGTACACATTCAAAAAGCACAAATATCCTTTAAATATTTTTTTATTGCGCATTAAAATAAAACTGTTAATTTTATATTTTGGTTAAGATATAAAACTAGTTTAAACTGACTAAATATATTTTTTATTTTATTTATTTAATTAAATCTGTTTATTTTATAGAATAAAACAGCCTGATTTTTTTTAATAAGTAAACCAATATTTTAGGTCCCGAATCACTCATTCAAATTATCTAATATGCGTCAAAATATTCCTCCCATTAAATAATTGTTAAAGGTACTAATGCATAACATTAAGTGACATCGTGGTTTGTTTAAGTTGATGTCATGTCACATGTAACCATAAATGTAAATTTCACTAATGCATAATTTTTTATGCGTATTGGACTTCTGTCGGAACCTTTAAACCAATTAACATTGTCGACGGGTCCAATATGCATAAAAACAAAGAATCCCAAGGATAAAAATAATAGTGATCAACAAGAAAGCAGACATAAGAGTACTTATGTAGGAAATACTTATATAAACTCATTATAGAATGAATAGATTGATAAAAAAATGATGAGAGAGTACAATAGTGAGAGTTATTTATAGGGGTGAGTTAGTCTAACTAACTCCTAACTACCTAACCAACCAACTAACCATAGTTTATATATTAACTAACTATGATTTATTGACGTAGTTTACATATTAACTAACTATGGTTTATTCACTATACTCTAATAGTAAACATTTTTTTTTTATTTGAAGGAATCTAATAGTAAACATTATTTTGACAAATTTGAGGGAGCAATTATTTGTAAATTTGAAATGCCAAATTGTCATACACTTACACTTTCAATTTCCCACTCTATTTTTTTATTTTTTTTTATAAAAGAAAGTGGTTTAAAACATATTTTGTTAAAACTGGTTTCGTTTTTCTTTTATTTTTCAGCATGCTCTAAACTTAGTCTCTATTAATTGAAAACTTGTTACTTTTTCAGGACGTTGTTCCAGGATCATGGGAATCAATGGAAGGGCTACTCCAATGCCATGCAAATTCAGTTCCTTTGTCACCTATCAACTTCTTGGAGAGAGCAGCAAAGGTTTGTAGAGACAGAACATCACTTGTTTATGGTTCTTTGAAGTATAATTGGGGTCAAACTCATCAACGTTGTCTCAAACTTGCTTCTGCTCTCTCCCAGTTAGGGATTTCTCGTGGAGATATGGTCAGTTCTCTCGCTCTCATACTATCTATCAGTATGTACTGTTCTCATTTTAGAGTGATTTTTTTTTTTATTGTATCAAATTAATATTTACAAAATCGGCTTTAAAGTGAGAGATGTATCTGTTTACAAACTCTAGTCATGCTTTATCTTTAATCTATATGGGTCTTAGTTTTTTCTATACTACAATTAGTGTTCTTAGTAATACATGCTTCATGCAATTCCTAAAGTTGGAATGGTTCTTATTAGAGATAAAGTTAGTTATTAGTTTTTTTTATTTTATCAAAGCACTAAAATATAAAAACAGGAGATGCCAGAACCAATACAAGAAAGTCACATAGTGGAAAACATAAGAAAAGAAAATCCAGATCTATCCCTAGCAAGGAAAGGTCCTAAGGAAAAGCTAGGCAGATTATGACCAAACATGACCATAACAACTACAATACTAGATTGTACAAAAGCATTAATATTCCTTGCTATTCTAATGCAATTAAACCAACTATTCCGTATCTGCCAAGACAGCTTTGGAGGAACCCTTTTGGGCACGGGTCCTCATTCCGGCTGAGTTAAAACTAGCAGGCTTCACTTTGTTTACATGCTTCTTCTTTTTCTCTGCCTTAGTGCTCTCAGAAAGGTTTGGATAGTGCTGCTCAAAGTCTGATACGATGGCTTCAACACTGTCCTCTTCCACCTCAAGACTCTTGTCATGGCTGAGAGTTTAGTTATTAGTTTACTTTGCGAAAACATTTTCTATTCTCGTTTGTTAAAATATGTGTTAATTTTAACTTGCTAATAATAAGATGTTAAACTCTTGAAATGAGCTACCATCACGGAGAGAGATAAAATGATAGATAGGGATATTTTTGGAAATAATGAAAATAATTATTTTCACATTTCCATTAATTCCAAAAAATGTGCACAATTGTTTACTTCATGAGTCTTATCTCTTTGTCAGCAAGTAAAGTTAGCACAAATTTTAGAAAATGAAAATAAAAAACGCTTTCACAAAGTAATAGAGTTTCATGTAATGATTACTGACCAAGTTATCATTTAAGGTTATTTGAATATTAGGTGGTAGTGATTGATTTAGCTAGGGTATTGAGTTTTCAGAAAGTGGCTACTGTGAAAATTGGGAAGAGTATATGATAGGTTACATTTTTGTTATGAATGGAAAGTGGACACAGCTAGAGTATTTGTAGCTAGTCACTTATTCTAGCATCTAAGCTTGTCTTGCTTGTTTATAGGCTAAATTGCAGCCTTAACAATTACAACATGCAACTCTTCTCAAGTCTCTAATTTTCTTGAACTTTCTATATCTATTGCTTAAGTTTTCTAATTGTTTACTGTAGTATTTAATTTGAATATCACCGCTTAATTTCGAGATTCTACTTTATTTTTCTTTTGTACTATCTTGCATTGATGTTTCTATAAAATGTGTTGCATTGCACTGTGAACTGTGGTAGTTGGCTTTGATACTCAGTAAGGTGAATGAATCACTGATGCTGTTTCATGTTGATTGTAAACAGGTTGCCACACTAGCACCTAATGTCCCTGCCATGTATGAGCTGCATTTCGCAGTACCAATGGCTGGAGCCATTCTTTGTACTCTTAATTCACGCCTAGATGCAAATATGGTTTCAGTCCTGTTGGAGCATTCACAAGCAAAGATTCTATTCGTAGACTATCAACTACTTGAAGTTGCTCGAGGAGCATTGGACCTCCTATCCAAAAGAGTGAAAAGAAAGCCGATTTTAGTCATGATCATTGACTCTGATTGCACATCTAATATCGACATTACTTCAATTAGTTATAAATATGAAAAACTTATAGCTATTGGACATAATGATTTTGATATTGTGCGGCCACACAGTGAATTAGATCCTATAAGTATAAATTACACCTCTGGCACTACATCTAGGCCTAAAGGAGTTGTCTTCAGTCACCGAGGTGCTTATCTAAACTCTCTCGCAACGGTTCTACTCTTACAAATGACCCTCTTTCCTGTTTATCTTTGGAATGTTCCATTATTTCATGCTAATGGTTGGTGCTTAGCTTGGGGAGTGGCAGCACAGTTTGGAACCAATATTTGTATAAGGAAAGTCTCTCCAAAGAACATATTTGACAATATAATTAAGCATAAAGTGACATACATGGGAGGAGCTCCTACCGTTTTGAATATGATTGCGAATTCTACATTGGCCGATAGAAAGCTGCTCAATCACAAGGTATCAGTGATAACCGGAGGTTCCCCTCCACCGCCACAGATCCTTTCGATGATGGAAGAAAATGGTTTTAATATTACTCACATGTATGGTCTCACAGAAACATGTGGTGCAGGGACTTTTTGTGCTTGGAGACCTGAGTGGGACATTTTACCTCCTAAAGAAAAATCAAAGATAAAAGCTAGGCAAGGTGTACCACATGTAGGGTTGGTGGAACTTGATGTCAAAGATCCTTCAACAATGGATAGTGTTCCGGCTGATGGAAAAACTGTTGGTGAGGTAATGTTTAGAGGGAATACAATGATGAGTGGCTATTTTCAAGACTTCAAAGCAACAGAAGAAGCATTCAAAGATGGTTGGTTTCATAGTGGCGATCTTGCTGTGAAACATTCTGATGGTTACATCGAAATCAAAGACCGGTTGAAGGACATAATAGTATCTGGGGGAGAAAACATCAGCTCAATCGAGGTAGAAACGGTTTTGTATAGCCATCCAGCGGTCTTAGAAGCTGCGGTTGTTGCTAGACCCGATGACCTATGGGGCCAAACTCCTTGTGCATATTTGAAATTGAAAGATGGGTTTGATGCAGATGTTCAAGAAATAATAAACTTTTGTAGAGATCGTTTGCCGCATTTCATGGCTCCTAAAACAGTCATTTTTCAAGATATGCCGAAAACTTCAACAGGTAAGATACAAAAGTTTGTTTTGAGGGAGAAAGCCAAGGCCTTGGGAAGCATTTCTGGACCCCTAGATTGTAAAAGAAAACTGGTTAAGTGCTCAAGTCAGTATGAAGAATAATCAATTAGAATTTAATATGCAAGAAATTTCACTTTTATTATAATATATAGTTTAATGATGAGTAGAATTTCACATGAATCCATATTTATGCCCCCTGAGAACTAACAAATTGAATGTATATCACATTCTTATGAGAATTTATTGGTTGATCAAGTTATGTTGAGAACAAAACACTGCTCAATATTAAGACATATTTCAAAAGGTAGATAATGGAACCTTAATCTATTCGATTCTCAATCTTAGTTCCACTAATCAATGATCGTTCTGCACTTATTTGGGATCTTCTAAATACATGATTATGAATCTTATGTTCTTGTTTGAAAGTAGACTTGGTACATGTTTTGTAACAATTTCTATGTTATGTACAATTTAGGAGTAAGTAAGGGGGGCATTTTTGACTCAGGCAAATAGGGGTTAAATGAAACTCCTGTGCATATTTGAAGTTCAAAGAGTGGTTACTAAAGAAATAATCAACTTTTGCAGGAACGTTTGGCTCATTAAGTGATTCCTAAAACAATCATTTTTCTAGACATGCCATAAACTTCAACATGTAATTAAGATACAAAAGTTTGTTTTAAGAGAGCAAGCAAGGCCTTAGACAGCATTTATTGAGCCCTGAGATTTTTTGAGTTGCCCTTTAAATTGTGGGACAACTTTTATATTTGTCAGGTGTACTGTGGACAATATAATGCAAAAACAACAACAGTGTAATGCACAAACCAAATAATGCAAAATTTATTATAATACACTTCATGATTTATATAGACGTTGATGAATGCAAATATTAATTAGAGCTGGCGGGAGAGAGAGGGTCGTGGAAAGTGTGAGGTAAGTTAGAAGTCTCATATTGGATAAAAATTAGTCTTGAGCAATATATAACTGATAGGACCCATAAATCCAATGTGTTAAGGTTTTGAGTCAGTATATTACTGCAACATGATTGAGATTTAGTAACAATTGAAAATTGTAACTAAATCAAGAAAAATGTTACTAATCCAATTTAGTAACATTTGATCAATTGTTAGGTAAAGTCCGTATTACGAAACAGCTTCAGTAACATTTTATATCGTTATTTGTAACAGTAAAAAAATGTTACATATTTATATTTTGTAACACTTTTTGTATGACTAGTAACACTAAAAAAATGTCACATTTATATTTTTTGAAAAGTTGTAAAAAGTGTTGCAAAGTCGTCGAGACTAAAAATTGAAAATCTACCAAATTTGCCTTTGCTTTCACTTCATTCATATTTAAATCAACCAACAATATTTGAAGATAAACTTCATTCATATTTACAACTCCAAATATTTCCCCATACAAACATTTGAAATTTGATTTCATAATGGAAATGAAGTATGCAACACAATTTCAATTACATACTATAACTATTAGAAGTTTTCGTCCAATAAAGCATGTAAAGGTAAGAAGAACAATGTGCAATAAGCCTTCTTTTTGATGACTTTATTAACTTCAAGTATTTCTCTGTTACAGTCTTCCTTGGGGCACTGATCGCGTACAAACCAGCTTCAGTGCGCACACTCCTTATATCAGCTCCTAGAAAGAAGAAAATCTATGTTGCATAGAAAAGAAAGTAAGTTGCAAAAATTCCTCAAAACCAAAACAAGTTTTGACTAGAAAGGATATAAGCTGAATACTTAAGTACTTGCAAAAGATTGATGGTCAGAAGGTAAAAGCTAAATTAAAAATTGGCCAGTTGTTAAGATGTTCTTACCAGCGGAGTTAGGGCGAAGCCGAGCTGGAAGCTCAAAATAGATATCCCCTTTACAATTCATGATTCTTGTGTGTATCTTGAATATTTGTGTCCTGCTCTCTAAGTTAGGAAGCCAAATTCAACTTTACGATCCAATCGCCCACGCCACCATACTGCTGGATCAGAAGTGTTTGGCCTAAAAATAGCGGACAAAAAGCCATTAGCTATATGGTCAGCATCATAGGGGTAAAACTTAAATTGAAGAAAAGGACTCACGAATCAACGAAACTAACAAAAAAATTTCAGTGCAGAGGAATTGGAAAATTTCAAAAACTTACTTCGCGCATCTTTTCAATCTGTTCCTTACAACTACCAACATTATTATATGTCAAATCTGGTTTCTCTTCAACTGCCATCATGGCAACACTTGGATCAATTTTTGGAGGCAGAGGAATTTGGACCTGCAACAGTGAACTTCCATGTGAAAACTATAATAGAAGTAAAAGGGAAATTCATTTGAGGGTGGATCAGAAGTAATTTAATCTAATAAAATATAAGGATCTACATACAAGGAGTAAGAAAGGTGTTAACAGCTAATTACCTGCATTCCCCGATGAGCATAATACTAATAACAACAACAAAAGCTACCAAGTTTAGGCGAGCATATCAATTATTATCTTCACCGGACAAGCCTGGAATTCAGATGCAGTTCAGAAAGGAAATATGATTTTAAATTAGCATGGCAATAATATGGGATTCTTAGTTATAAAGGATAAGACTCCTGATTAGTAACAAGGAACAAATTGCTGCAGAATTGAAACTGGGAATATCGTGCTTACAACAAAACATAATTAATCGGATTGCATACAACCTATTACCAAAATATGATTTAGTATTTCGATCAATTCTACTAGTGAAACAGACGCAAATTTCTCAGCATCAGACATCACTTTTCATTCTTTTTCACCATCTTTGCCAACCTAATCGAAATTCCCAGAAAATCGCATAAGAAAACTCGAAACACATTCAAATTTCACAATAAGTATGTCAGCTACAAAAAATAAATTAGTTCCATCATTTTTTATGATATTTTCTATAAAAAGGCTGGGACATGAAATAAACTAGTTCTATCAGAATGCATGCACAAAAGTAGTGAAATCTCTTTCAACAAATAGTTCAATTCTTGATTGTGCATTGAATTAGAGAAAACAGAAAGAAATACACAAACTATTAGAGGAGCTAAGATAAAAGAATCTGACCTCTGGCGGACTGTAAGGATGAGAAATGTGAAAGGAAATCAAGCCTTTAGCCAACCAAGACAGCAGCTCCTTGATAGAATCTTCAAGAAATTCGGGAAATGTATTTATAACTACCTCAGTAAAGGCCATGTACTGTCCAATTCTGACACTAGTTAGAAGATAGAAACATGGTATATGCTCTTATTTAACTATTGTTCTAAATATGTAACTATTACCTGACTACAATATACATTAAAAAAGGCTATGACTCATACACACTCTTATGTTTTCTTAATCACATGATATAATCCATCCCTTGACAATCAATCCAACAATAGCAAGGAAACATAAACTTATCTGCAAATCTTTTAGCAAGAATTCATATTTGATAACTTGAGACAATGATTTGAATCTAAAGCCTCAAGATTTGAAACAGTGCATAGAAGTAAAAGCGGGTAGAATCATTTGAAATGGTGAAACTATTTGATCTAAAATGAAGCATATATCAGAATATTAACAATAAAAAAAAAAATGTCTGAGTATTTAAATTTTGAAATAATCTAACTAATATGCCATCAATATTTCACTCATAAAATTGTTAACCCTTTGTAGTTCCTTAATTCAACAATAGCATTTGCATTGTAATTAGGTTAATTAAAAGAGAAGCAGAAGCAAATGTCAACATAACAAGATAAGGATTGTCATAAAAACTTACCATGTAGAAGTATGTTATTGAAATCAATGTGGCTCAACAATCATTACTTATTTGCCCAACAATTTTCATCCCTTATGTAAATCAATTCTCTAATACACTTTTATATAAGTACTTAAGATAATTTTTAACATATTCAGAACCCCATAACAAGTAATAATACAACATGTTGATCTGAACAAGCGTAACTTATTGTGAAATATGACATAAATTGATTTGAAACAGTGAATATTTTGACAAGTGAAAAAGATCAAAGACATTTCAATCATAATGTAACATGCTTAAGTTATGCACATAATTGCATTCCAAACAAACATAGAAGAGAGGAGAGGAAGAAAGATGATATAGAAGAGATGAGAGAGAGTTGGGATAAGAGAGATGATATTTATTGAGAAGAAAATAAAAAATGATATTTCGTTATTTAGATAGTTTGTAGGATGGAAGAACATTATATATGCAAGGCCGGTTTTTAGATCTCAAATTCCTCACTTATTCACCTTAAATATGAAATTCTAACCACGTGTAGTTGATTGCTTGAGTCAACGCGAAGAATAAAAAATAAGATATATATTCTCCATAAAATTTTATTTCCACTATAATGAGTATAAGTAATTGATGTTGAAGTTCCACAAGAACCTATATTCATGCCACCCACCTATATGAAGAAACCAAGAATTTGCTTCTACATCATAGATTTATGAGAATTTTCGTTGTTTAAATTGTTGGTAGAGCAGGATACTTCTCAATATCAAGACGTATTACAAAAGGGTATAAAATGGAACCACAATATAAGTGATTCCCAATCTTTATCCCACCAGTCAGTGATAATTTGGGATCATAGTAGTGTGTAATAGGTTTTCCTTCCAAGTCTACAGTGATAACTCCTCCGTTCTTGTACAAATTCAGACTTGGAACTTTTTTTGTGATGATTGCCAGAGCCTTTCTAATGAAAGGGTATTTGAGCATTATGTCCAGTTCAGGAGAAAAGGCCTGCCAGAAATCCACAAGCAACAACATTAATCTAATGAGCTACCAATACATATATTTAGCACTTTTCTTTTCCGTGTATAGAGATTATTTTATGGCCTGCAAAAACACCTAAATTGGATGTTACATGTTTTTTTGTTGAATTAAAATCGATCTTTATCCCTTTTGTGTGTGTGAGTCGGTATCTTCTGCCCACAACTGCAGAGATTAATCTATCGATTCGAATATAACCACAAGGAACAACAAAACTCTGCTTCAATAGATTTAACACTTCAATAAATATCTAATAAAAATAAAATAGTGACTTCAAATGATACCGTTGCTATTCCGATCAAGTACTGCCCATGTCCATCATAATGAATGTTATCAGGCATGCCAGGGAGGTCACAAAACTTTTCTGTGCTTCCTTTTTTTGGGCCATGTATGTAATATTTCTTGCAATTCATCCTGCAACATTTGGCAATTTAATGTTACTGATAACACTATAAAATGTAACTGAAACTCTTTAGTGACATAAACTTTACCTAACATTTGTTTAAATGTTGCTAAATTTAATTAGTAACATTTTTCGTGATTTAGTTTCATTTTTCAAATGTTACTAGATTTCAACTTTGTTGTAGTAAAATAAATAAGTCCAACAACATCTAGAAGTATGCAAGTAACAAGGCTTGAGCACAATTTTTAATAAAGCACACTCAGTATGATGGAAATTTATTTGAGAATATGTAAGCTATTTTCATTTTTCAAATTGTCTTGACACTTTGATTTTACAATGTTTTTATTTCTTTTTTGAAGTTCTTGAAGACAATGATTTTTAATTTTAAAGAATTTTATACTTGTAGTTTATAGTAAACAAGACAATAAACAACTTACAGGACAGTTTCACAAAAGACCACAAAATTTTGATCTGGCGAGACTGCAACTCCATTAGGAAAGTAGAGGTCATTGACTAGTATGGTTGTCTTTTTTGTTGATGGATTATAACTCAAAAACCCACCATTAGGGTTTCCTTCGAATACATCTAGGAGATAATCCTTATACGAGTATTTTGACGAAGCGACGGTAAAATAAATAGTACCATCATGTGCTACATCAACCCCATCTGTTAATTTGAATTTTAAGCCATCAATCTCAGTCACAAGTACTTCAATCTTTCTTTCTCTTGTTACTCTCAGCAGTCCCTGTATCATATTATTAATTAATTAGATGAGTGAATGATAATGTAACTTGTCACAATTTAATCCAAGGATTTTTACCATTTTAATTTAATTTATGTGGGAAAATGTGGGTTTCTTTATTATAATTTAACTAATATAATTTTTTATGTGACACAATAACAAAATTTGATTGGTATACTGTGCAAATAATAACTTATACTGTGCATGTCCATTGTACTCTAATATATATATCTTTTGTTTTTGTATAACCGGAAAAAAAAATTATTTGTCTTTAGTTACAATATTGACAATAAATTTTAAATAATAATTTTTTTAAAAGAAAATTTTAAAAAATACTTAAAAGTTAATTCAAGACTTTTTTTAAAAGGAAGTTGTTTCAAGAAAAAAGATTGTTAATATATCTACAAATACCTATATAACATGTTTTAATTGGATGCATTTGTAAAAATATTCACAATAAATTTTAAAAAAATACTTAAAAGTTAATTCAAGACTTTGTTTTTTGAATGAAGTTAGTTCAAGACGTAAAAAAAGATAGTTAATATATCTACAAATACCTATATAACATGTTTTAATAGGATTCATTCTCAAAAAAAAAATGTTTTAATTGGATTCATTTGTAAAAATATTTTATACCGTTTGAAATTAATTTCTTATTTTAATATGTTTGTTTCATTTTAATCTATTCTTAAAAAAAAAATCAACGTTTTTTTTTTTAAAGAAAAACCGAAACAAATCCTGGGACAATAATTCCCTTAACTTTTTACCTAAAAAAAATGAAATAATTTAGTTGATTTCCATTTGCAGAAAAAACATAGTCAAATCTAACATTTATTTCAAAACCGTTACCTTATATGCGTCTGCAACAATAAGATCACCATTTCCATCAAATACCAAACCAAGTGGTCTTCCACCAGTGTTAACCCAATCTTCAACCACCGATTCATTCACCGTTATTCTCTTAATCCACCCATCTTCACAACCAGTATAAACCAAACCCTTATCAGCGTCGTATACTAAATCTTCAGGTCCAAAAACTTGTCCCTCCGCAACGTTTTCAGATCCTAATAGCATGTTCTTGTTACGTAAAGGAGCGGTTGTAGTGGACCGGGTTAGTTTGTTGAGGGGGAAATGAATCGGTTCAAATGGGTCGAGCCGGTAGAGAACCGCTGAGGCTATAATAACCGGGAGAATTATAGCTATGAACAGTGTGAAAAGAAATGTTCTTCTTGTGTTTGTGTTTGACTTCGACATCTTGGAACTGGTAAGGTTTAGTGGTGGTGGTGATTTGTTATGTTTCAATAGAGTTGAAGTGTATATAACTACAACGTTGTTTGATTATTTTTTTGACGTAAGGATAACAATGCAAATGAAAAGAAATGGCATGTGGTATAAGTAATGAAGTAGTGTACTAGTAGTAGGGCATATGATGAATCTGAATTATGTAAAACAAGAAAAAATTAATTTACTAGTAAGAATTGTGTTGGATATATATGGAATAGTCATAATACCTTTTTTACCAATCAGTCGAATACTTATTTGTAGTCATTATCCTTTTTTAACAAGTACTTAAGTGTCTTTCTAAAAAATTAACACGAAATCAACTATGCGTATTTTTGCACATTTTCTTCCTATTATACCTTCATTTTATCTTTTCTTCCTATTATCTCTTGAGATTAATTAGAATAGACTAACGGTGTAAAATAAGTTTACTCTATCAACCAATTAAAATCATCCAATCAAACACCTCATCTTAAGTGTTAAAAAAAGAAAATAAAATCAAATAAAATCTTTACAATAATGTCATATCTCACATTTATTTTCCCTCAACAATGATTCAGCACTCAGCTGGATTCATCATTTCTTTACAATAAAATACTAGTGTTAACCCGTGCAATGCACGGATGATAGCCATTACTTTTCAATCTTAAATTGTTTTTTTTTTAATTATTGATGAAAATTATTTATCCCGTGAATTTTTAAATATGTCAATATTTTTTTGTCGAAAAAAATATGTCATTGTTTTTGCCACAATGATGACAAATATGTGTCACCTGTTTTTTATGTTTATTAGGGATAAATATATGTCCCGTGTTTTTATGTATAAATGAAAAATATATTTATGGATTTCAGATCATCGTCGATTAAGCGCCGCAGCGACGTCCCTTTCAGAGTTTTGGTGTGTCTTGATTCTATTGTGGTCACTGGTTTCGTTCAACGTCGTCATTGTCTTTCCGGAAAGTCCAGAACGTCGTCATTCTGGACTTGAGCTCTGGTGTTGACGCGGTTATGAGTTAGTCTCGATCTGATTTTTCTATGTTTTTTTTTCATTTTTGTTTATTGGCATTTGTTTTCGTTTTGTTCCGTGGAGATGAAGATGGGGTGGTGACTTTGTTTTAGCTTTGTGATTTTTTCTGAAAATCATGAATATGGTTTTCTGGATTGAAGATATGGGTTCTTTAGTTATGGCGTTGTTTTGTTGGATGCATATCTCGATTCAACATGACTGGTTTTATCCTAATGTTGCTTGAAAGGGCTAAGTGCGTAGATGCTTCGTGTTGGCGGTAGTAGTCATTCATCATACCTAAAAGATTTTATCCATTGTGGTTGCTTCTTGCATTGTTGGTGGATAGTGATAGATTTATGTCCTTTGTTTATCGTTTGATTTGGACTACGACTGAAATTTCAAGACCATTGCGACTTTGTGGATTTGGTTCGTAATTGGTTGTTTTGACTCGAAAGGGCGTTTATGATCTGCCTATACTTTGAAGATAGTTGTTGCAACTTGGGTTGTTTTTTGTGTTGGCAGACAATTCATATGCCTATTTAAATGCTCAGAATATTCATTATGCATTTTTTTGCAATTTGCTTTCGCGCCCTTACGTTCGCTGGATTGTCGCGCCCCTACGTGGGTTCGCTCGATTGTTTGTGATAGTGGTTGTTTATGACTGTTCTCTTTTGTTGCCATTTTTGTATTGAATTGTTGGGTTTTACTTTTGTGGTTTACTGGTCAGATCCTTGCCCCCCCCCCAAACTACAGTCTTGTATTTCCTTCTCTTGATAAAAACTTGTCCCGTATTTTTTCTATTTATCAATGACAAACATATAGTTTTATTGAAAAATAATAGTCTCTTATTTTTTCAAAGATATTTATTATTATTCAAAAATGATTTCCCTCAACGTTTTTTTTATATTTATCTCGTATTTTTTTATGTATTAATGATAAATATTTATCCCGTATTTTTTTGTTCGTCAATGAAAACTATATGTATGTGTTTATGCATCAATGATGGATATTTGTGCTATTCTTTTTTTAATTATTTTTCAATAACAAAATTTTGTCTTGTGTTTGTTTTTGTAAATATTTTTTCAAACAAATATATATTTGTTCTATAATTTTTTATGTATTTTTTGTAGGATTTTATTTTTTATGTATTAGCGACAAATATTATACCTTTACATATTTATTTTTTTTATCTATCGTAAATATATGTCTCATTTTTTTTTAATATATATTATAGATGTATATTTTTCTTGTATCTTTTTAAATATATTATTGTTGTTTTTTTTCTTCAGAAATAAATATTTATCTTTGTTTTTTTTAAGTATCAATGATGACAATGAAAAATGTTTATCCTGTTAATTTTTTTATATTAATTAGTGACAAAAAAAATTTTGAGGGGAAATTTGTGACAAATATCTAATTCATATATATATATTAGTGATGGTTATTTGTCCCATATTTTCTTTGTATCAGTTACTGCTATTTTTCCGTGATTTTTATATATCAGTTATTAATATTTGTCTTGTTTTTAAAATATTTTTCAGTGATAAGTATTTCTTTCGTGTTTTTTTTAAAAAAATATTTGTCAGTAATATCTATGTTTTTTTCAATATTTGTCTTGTTTTTTTAAATATTTTTCAGTGATAAGTATTTGTTCTGTGTTATTTTAATATTTATCACAGACAAATTTTTGTCTCATTTCATGCATCAATGATAAAATGTGTCCCGTATTTTCTTATGTACCCGTGATAAATATTTGTCACGTGATTTTTTTATATTTATTCGTGATAAATATTTGTCTTGTA
>Ga0228711_1006011_pt1 | contig 18259 bp, 8 predicted proteins | sample MedpolnodulmetaG_2_FD_177996 | JGI IMG/M metagenome (GOLD analysis project Ga0228711, IMG submission 177996) | Root nodule microbial communities from Medicago polymorpha collected in Santa Monica, California, United States - brown nodules | ecosystem: Host-associated > Plants > Roots > Nodule...
TAACTTGCAATGCCACATGTCTGTGAATGGAACAAAAGTCTTATATGGGCGTTGAGATTCATTTATGAGTAAGGACCTGTTAATTTGCAATTGCCATTTTTCTTCCTTGATTCTTTTTTTTTTTTTATATAGGCAGAGGGATCGTCAGCTGAATCTATAGCGGCACTGGCTAAGGTCGATGTAGTCAAGCAGAGGATGGAAGCTGCATATGAAACTTTGCAGGTAGCGAAAGTGAATTTGAATATTGATGTAGCTCATTGACATTTTCTATAATGAGGCAAAAATTTAATTCTTTTGTGATTAAATAACAGGATGCTGCTGGATTAACTTAATTAAGTTCGACAGTCGAGGATGTATTCGCCAGTGGTGATCTCCCCCGTGCTGCTGAAACTCTGGCTAATATGAGGCATTGCTTGTCTGCGGTCGGGGAGGTACTAATTTTTCACATTTTGGTTATCTATGAAGTACACAAGGTTTGGTACATTTACTTTTTGTATTTCAATTGTTTTTGCCTTTGCTCGCTTTCTTTATGTAGGTTGCTGAATTTGCAAACATAAGAAAGCAGCTTGAAGTCTTGGAGGATAGGCTGGACACGATGGTGCAGCCTCGTCTTACTGATGCATTATCCAATTGCAAGGTTACATATACTTTGTATACCACACACTTACATTCTGTGATTTGAATTTAATCCCTTGTCTGAGCTCTTATTGTTGTAATTGTTTAGATTGACGCTGCTCAAGACTTGCGTGGAGTTCTCATTAGAATTGGAAGGTTTAAGTCTCTGGAATCACAGTATTCGAAGGTACATTTGAAACCAATAAAACAGCTTTGGGAAGACTTAGAATCAAGAGAACATGCTAATAAGTCTGCAAATGAGAAGAGTGAAATGGAGACGATGTCAACTGGTGATGATTTTCAGTCATCGCCTACAATTTCATTCTCCAATTGGTTACCAAGCTTTTATGACGAGCTACTACTTTATCTTGAACAAGAATGGAAATGGTATAATTACTGGTGTTCTCTTCTATTGTTTATATTTTGTTTGTCCAAAAATGGGTTGCCTTATCAATAACTCTGTACTCCAAAACTTGGTGCCAGTGGATTTTAATTTTCTAGATCAACCTACTGAAAATTAATCAGCTAGCACAAATTGATATTAACTAAATTTGCGTATTTAAGTAGTGTAATAAAAGCATTTCAGCTGTTGCTTGTAGGTGTATGGTTGCTTTTCCCGAGGACTATAAAACTCTTGTCCCAAAGTTGCTAAGTGAGACTATGATGGCTATAGGTGCCAGTTTCATATCTCATATCAACCTTGCCATTGGGGATGCTGTTCCAGAAACAAAAGTGCTGGCTAAAGGTTGTTCCTCAATCTTTTAAATGGTCGTGTAGGATAATATTTCATTGCATGTAATATGTTAGAGTTAGTTCACTGTTCAATAATTGTTATCCGGAGATATTGATATCTTTCATGAATCGTTGTAGGTTTATCTGGAGATATGCAAAAGGGTATCAAGCTTCAGACTAAGCATCTGGAGTCCTTGATTGAATTGCACAATATCACGGGGACCTTTGCAAGGAATATTCAGCACTTGTTTTCTGGTTCTGATGTACAAGTTTTAATGGATGTGCTGAAATCTGTGTACTTGCCATATGAATCGTTTAAACAGAGGTAAAAATTTATTTTAATTTGAAGCATAATTGAAATTGATAAATCGAGTTTGTCTGTTCATTCCTACACATGGCCTCGGTATTGTGGAAGAATTAGAAACAATTTTCTAATTTCATACGTCACAATTTTCTTTCTAAAAAGTTAGAAGAATAAATTAAAGAAATTGAAACATAAATTTCATTAAACAGCTGGTCTTATGGTTCTCATGACTCATGCACAGTATTCTCATATTTAAGCTTGCATTAAACCCATTTCCAATTCAGAGAAACATCTTTTGCTTTATTATTATCGTTTTGGATATCTACAGGTATGGACAAATGGAGGGTGCCATCCTTTCCTCTGAGATTGAAGGAATAGATATAAGAGGAGCTGTAATTCGAGGGGTGGGAGCCCAAGGAGTCGAACTTAGTGAAACCGTTCGTAGGATGGAGGAGTCTATTCCTCAAGTCGTTATACTTCTTGAAGCAGCTGCCGAGAGATGCATCAGCTTCACTGGAGGTTCCGAGGCAGATGAACTGATTCTTGCCCTTGATGACATAATGTTAAAATACATTTCTACTCTACAAGAAACTCTCAAGTCATTAAGAACTGTCTGTGGTGTGGATTATGGTGGGGATGGTACTGGAAAGAAAGATGAAAACCAAAATGCTCGGAGAGTTGATTTGATCTCAAATGAGGAGGAATGGTCCATGGTCCAAGGGGCACTGCAGATCCTTACGGTTGCAGATAGTTTGACAAGCAGATCTTCTGTCTTTGAAGCATCTTTAAGAGGCACTCTTGCTAGATTAAGCACAACTTTATCTTTTTCAGCATTTGGTTCAAGTACAGATCAAAACCAGATTATACATGGTAATGAATATGAGGAGCCATCTTTTGGTGGAAGGGCTTCCTTGGACATGGCAACACTGCGGCTAGTTAATGTGCCTGAGAAAGCCAGGAAACTATTCAGCCTTTTGAATCAGGTATATGTAAGATTAGGTTTATTGCAGTCTTTTTTTGAGTTTAGAAATTGATAGAAAGGGATAGTGGATTAGTCTAAATATTTGGATTGGGAAGTACCTAATTTTTTTTACTGGATAACAGTACCTTAAAATTTTAAAAATATGAAGTTAAGTATTCACATTAATTTGAGAAAATCAAATATGCAAGACTCTTATGGAGCTGTTTTTATGGTATCTTCTTCCCGTGTATGTATGACACTATTCCTTAAAAAGAAATGGAAAAATTTAAATGTCATTTTCTTTCGTAGTTCTTTGCTGTAATCTTCATATGGTTAATGCAAATTTAAGCCACATGCTCACAATTTTCAAGCTTAATTGACCATTCTTTTTCAGCCGAAACAATGAATGTCATTTTATGTTACGATTCATTCATATCTAGGAAAAGAAGGTCGCCTCGATGTTTCTTTGGTGTAGGAGCTGACACTTGTGTCTATCTCTTCAGACATATTTCACGTGTTCTTTTTTCTGGCATTCCATAAATATATTAATTATTTATTTGCAGTCTAAAGATCCCCAATTCCATGCTCTTCCCCTTGCATCTCAAAGAGTTGCAGCATTTGAAGAAACAGTAAATGAACTTGTATACGATGTTCTCATATCTAAAGTACGGCAACGCCTTAGTGATGTGTCCCGTTTGCCCATATGGTCATCAGTTGAGGAACAGACTGCTTTTCATCTCCCTACCTTCAGTGCATATCCACAGTCCTATGTGACCAGTGTCGGTGAGTATCTTCTTACTTTACCCCAACAATTGGAGCCCCTTGCTGAGGGAATATCTAGCAGTGAAGTCAATGATGAAGCTCAGTTCTTTGCAACCGAATGGATGTTCAAGGTATAACTAAAGACATAGAGTATTATTTACAGAACAATAATTAATGTTGCATTGAACTTTGAAAACGACAAGTAAATAGGAACATAATTTTTCTCCAAAAATGACAAGTAAAAGGATCAAAGGGAGTAATTTATACGGGCTTGTTCGTGAAAAATGGATTATTCAAAATCATTCAAACTGTTATATGCTACTTAGATCATGAATCTGTTTTCTTTCTGCACATATATAGTGACCATGATTCTAACATATAATGCTGGTTATATTAAATTTCAGGTTGCAGAGGGTGCAACAGCACTTTACATAGAGCAGTTGCGTGGGATTCAGTACATTACAGATCGCGGCGCGCAGCAGCTATCAGTTGATATTGATTATCTTAGTAACGTGCTTTCTGCTCTGTCAATGCCCATCCCTGCAGTTCTGGCTACATTTCACAGTTGTCTATCTACCTCAAAAGACCAGTTAAAAGATCTTCTGAAGACAGATTCAGCAAACCATCTTGATCTGCCAACTGCAAACCTTGTGTGCAAGATGCGACGGGTTAATTTAGATTCATGATTGAGCACTTCCACCCTCTCCCCCTTTACAGATATGGTTTTTCCTTTATGAGAACATTCTTTTACATAAACAATACCTACTAATTGAACGTTTTTGTTTTGGTTGAATATTACTTAACTGTTACGTATGAGAGTCAAATCAGCCTATTATGATATGATTCTCATGTATAACAAAATTGCTTTTGTTGGCTTTAAGAAGAATGAGCTGATTTGAATGGATTATACTTGTACATTTTAGATTCTTTAAAATGTAATAGACTATGATTTACTTAATTCAGATTTTGTTGATGTTGATCTTTGTCGAGAGTTCTCTTTGTTGTTTTTGTTGTCTTTTGTCTTTACACTTTGTTGATTAGTGGTGCAACCTAGTTGGGTTGACTGAGACTTTTACTTCTTTTTTTTTTACTGGTCTTTAATTACTGATGCTACTCACTTTTCTATTGCTTCAAAAATTGATTTATACGAGACAAAAGATAGAATTAAAAATACACATTTATCGGACCAAAAAAATACACATTAAAGGTTTTAAATGTTCAATGAGTTGTTAGAAAAGAAAGTTCCAAATAATGTGCATTATTTAAAACACATTTGGACTATGTCAATTATGATTTATAAATATTGATATATTATTTAATAATGTGGTTATTAGAAATATTTGATATATTATTTTAAATAGATCACTAGTCATTTCACCTAGAGACTGACACAATTCCTTGATAAATCATTATTTACATTTATTTTTATTTTATTTCTAATTTCTTTTATCATTTTTATAAATAATTTCACAGAATTAATTTTATTTGTTTTAGCTTCTTAGCTTTGTTTTATTTTATTTTTAAAAGAAACTTTGTCAAAAAATCAAATGGCTGATTAGGAATAAAATTATGATACTACTATTAGAGATTTAAGAGGAGGTTTCAATTTGTCAAAAAAAAAAAAGAGGAGGTTTCAAAAATGGCTTGATTCAAAGAGGTTTCAACTCTATTGAGATTGAAACGCCTCGATTTTGTGTATGAAGTTAAATATGAATATCAATTTTATGAATGAATTTAAGCATCTGTGGTTTCAAACAAAAAAAGAGAGTTTCATTCAATTAAGAAAACAAAAGAGAGTTATAATACATGCATAACTCCTTTATTGATTCCTATAAATTCATCAATATTTTCATAACAATGTAAATATTAAGTAACAAAAAATGGAGACCAAAACTCACATAGCCTTAGTTACAGTTCCTGTATACAGCCACCTACGTTCAATTCTTGAATTCACCAAAAGATTGGTTCATCTATACCAAAACATTCATGTCACATGCATTAACCCCACATTTGGTCCTTCAATTTGCAACAATGTCAAATCCCTCTTTGAAACTCTTCCATCAAACATAAACTACATGTTTCTTCCGCCAATAAATTTAGAAGACTTACCGAAAGATATTCACCCTGCGGTCAAAGTTGAAGCCACTATACGCCGTTCTATTCCTTGGATTTATGATGCATTGAACACGTTACATTCTAGTTCAAAACTTGCCGCGGTTATTTCCGATGGTTTAATAAACGAAGTCTTACGATTAACCAAGAAACTCGATATTTTAGCCTACTCATATTTTCCTTCCACAACCATGTTACTATCGCTTTGTTTGCATTCTTCAAATCTAGACAAAACAATTTCTTCCGCAAATAAAGACCTATTAGAACCACTGGAGATTCCTGGTTGCATACCGATTCATAGTACTGATCTACCAGATCCAATGCTTGATCGATCAAGTGAAGCGTACAAGATTTTTCTTGAAGCTAATGATAGATTCTATTTAGCTGATGGTATAATGGTTAATAGTTTTCTTGCGCTTGAAGAAACAACCATAAGAGCCTTGCAAGAAAAAGAGGATGAAGGAATTCCTTCTATTTACCCAATTGGCCCTTTTGTGCAAAATGTGTCATGTGATAATGGAAGTGATTTTGAATACTTGCAATTTTTGGACAAGCAAGAAAGAAAATCTGTTTTGTATGTTTCATTTGGAAGTGGTGGAACACTTTTTAATGAACAAATAATTGAGCTTGCATTTGGATTGGAATTGAGTGGCCAAAACTTTTTGTGGGTTTTAAGGCCACCAAATAAACATGGTGTTATTGATGATCTTGATAGTGGTGAATATGAGGATGATATTCTTTATAATTTTTTACCAAATGAGTTTTTGGAAAGAACAAAAGGGAAAGGTTTAGTAGTTCCATATTGGGCACCACAAATTGAAATTCTTGGTCATGGTTCAATTGGTGGGTTTTTAACTCATTGTGGTTGGAATTCAACACTTGAAAGTGTTGTAAATGGAATTCCAATAATAGCATGGCCACTCTTTGCTGAACAAAAGATGAATGCAGCTTTGTTAAGTGATGGTTTGAAAGTGGCTATTAGGCCTAAAGTTAATGAGAATGGTATAGTGGAAAGGGAAGAGATAGCTAAGGTTGTAAAGAATTTAATGGTTGGTGAAGAAGGAAAGGAAATTCACCGAAGAATGGAAAAGTTGAAAGGTAATGCTATTGACGCTTTAAAGGAAAATGGATCCTCAACAATGACTCTTGCACATTTGGCATTAAAATGGAAAAGTTTGGGGTCACATCTAGGAACTTAAAGTGAAAGTAGGTTCATAAATTATCTTTAACATAATTTATTTAGTATTTTGATGCATTTGATGCTATTTTTAAATTCTTAAGTTTTTAGGATTTCCTTAAAGATGCTAACACATATTAATGATTTATCATTCATTGGTTGTTGGCATACTAGGTTATTAAATGTAATGTTCTCTTCTTTAAGGAGAAATCAATCAATAAGGAAATAGTATTTTTTTAATTTATTGTTTTCTTGTATTTTTTTATGGTTCTACTCCACCGTTTTAAAATGAATGTCGTTTAAGGTTTTTACACACATATTAAGAAATTCATTAATTAAAAGAAAGAAAAATGTTATTTTGCCAAATTATCCTAATCAACTATTGATTTGTTTTTCATTAAAGAAAAAAATTATATTTTGGAAGTGGTGTATATAGTATTGATTGAAGGGTACAATTGAAAAGAAAAAGTTATTATTCCATTGAAAACTGAAAGTGTTATTCCTTTTGAAACAAATTTTTTTTTGTTAAATCGACACTCATTTTAAAACGGAGAGAGTATTTTTTAATTAAAAGTAGATAACTTACTACATTAATATTTGCTTGCATAAGTTTGGTCAGTCATATTTGTGGTAATCTATTCTCATTGAGGAATTTCATAAGGTTTTTTTCTTATGACTTATGAAATAAATTGAGACTATGCACATATGTAGTATATTTACTACTACTAATCTTTGTTACAGTAGTAGTCTAAAAACAATTTTTAGGGTGAATAAGGGTTCATTTGTCCACAAAATATGTTCTCTTATTTATTTATTTTGATGAAGATGTCTGCTAAATTTAATTTTGAATGTTTTATTTATTTTTACATAATGAATGTTTTTTATGAAGGTCAAAATTAAGAAAAATATGCATAATTACAAAGAAAAATGAAGTTATAAATGAGTTTAACATAATCTTCACTAATTTTTATTAAACCAAATTTAACTGTTTGGTTAGACTCGTTTAAATAAATAAATTATCTCAAATAATTTATTTATTTTCACAAGTCAAACTCATGCTTGAATTATTCAACTCGGATAAATTCAATGATACATTGAACTGACACCAAAAGTATCACGTTGACACGTTGTACTCATGTATTTTTTTTTGAAGGAACGTTGTACTCATGTATTCGAAGTCGTATATTTCAGTACAATATTGATTAAATATACGAAATATGCACATGAATCTCCTAACCAACTTTTAGCCACATACATATTTGCTCACGAAAAGTTTAGTCAAACACAAAAAATAAAAGTTTTTGTATTAATAGAGAAAGATATAATAATAAAAACTATTTTCAATTGGTAGGACAATATTACGCAGAAGAAGTCGAAGTTCGAATTTCACACTCTTCATTTTTTCAATGTTTAAGAAAGTAAAATGATTACAATTTAAAAAAAATATAATCATTAAACTTTTTTTTTCTTTTTCTTTCTTTTAAGTAGCATAAGTTTTTCACCTATAATAACTGCAGCTGAATTCTCAATAGGACTTGCATTAAATGTACAATTTTAGAACTTACATTACACGTACAATCTTCGTATGTCACACTACAGTTTTTAAGAACTTTTATGTCATTCTAGATTTATCAAAATTAGATCCTAATTTTTGTCACCAACCTAGCTATTCATAATGAATATGACATCATATACACCGATTGGAAGAGTCCTTCTCATGTTCTTTTCTTCCTTTTAATTATTTTATTTAACTTAACCCAAAGGGTGAAAACCACTGCTCATAACATAAATTCTAAAGCAAATACTTCTAACTTTTAAGATGATCTAAAAAAACTGAATAGGTAGATAACCAAGTAAAAAAGTGTTACAAGACTTCAATCACATTTCACTATATTACCGTCGTTAAATTTTATTTTATTTTAAATAACACTATATTATAACATGATAAATATGATTAAATACTACCAACATTAGTTTGATTGAAGTCATGTGATATTTGAGTTCTTTAAGCAAATGGTTTAGGTTTCGTTCATATTGACTCTTATGTATCTTGGATGTTCAATTGGGAGTCGAGAGTTCATTTTGTATACCCAACTCTTTTTTTTTGAAGAAGATTAATTATTGATTAACGACAATGTGTTTAAGGACAATGAAAGCTCCGTACATATAATATGATAACTTTAAAAATATCATCAAGTATATAAATAAAATTTAGATATATTATTAAAACATAATAATTAAAATTACTTTAAATTATTGTTTTTCTGACAAGAACTTTAAATTATTGTCTGCGAGTAATATACAAGTTTTTTTAGAAAAAATTTAATTTATATTTGACTACTTTTTTAATATATAAGTGTGAAACTAGCCCAAAGAGTGTGAAACTAACCCGTGATAGAATATTATTAAACTTATTGACTCATTTCATACAAATAATATGTAAACAATTAAAATTAAAATCACAGTTCATGCCGTAAAAACGTATTTTAGTTTTTACCGTCAATGAACTTGTTCAAAAGATAAGAGATCTGTATATCTTCCACATCAGATCAAAATTCAATTATTGACTTTTGCGTACAAAGGAAAAATTCAATTGAGAAAATCAAATCCATTTCAATAAAAGATTATGTATTTGATCCAAATTTATGAATTTATCTTAGTACTCTGATGACGAGAGATTGTAAAGAAATTTATGTATTTAGTCCAAACTTTAAACCAAATACATCTATTTTTCTTGATCTAATTTTCTTTTATAAATGAAATGGAAACTACTTGTATAGAGTAGTATTCTTTCACGGACAACTTTTACCACAATTTTTATTTTGAACACATTAATTTCTTTAAAACTTGTTGTCATCACATCACAGTACAGCTATATCCAACTATAAAGAATTTTTATGTCATTTTATATTTATTAACAAATCAAAATTGCCCTTCACTCCAAAAACACAGTCAACAGCATTAATTTCTCTTTATCATATCAACATCACACTCCATTTTTCAAAAAGGTTATTTTCGTCAATTCACATGCATAAAAAGACGAAAAAAGATTCCTTTAATCTTCTCCTACTCTCAGCAAATATGATATCAAATGAATGATATCATACTCGCTAAGATCAAACATTATTCTCTTTCATTTCTTATAACAACTTTTTGTGTAAGAAATCAAATATTGAAATCAACGGTTCAGATCTTTCCATCTCAGCGAGTGTGTGAACGTTGCTGAGTTCACTCAGCGCGTGAACAAAACTCGTTCTTCTTCTTCTTGCTCCTCTTCTGATTCACTCTCTCTCATTCGTCACATTCTTCGTTTTCTTTCATTTTCATCTTCCTCCCTCGTGAAAACCGTGGAAGAGGTTCGGATTCTTTTTATTTTTTAATTTTTTTGATTATTTGTTGTTAATTTCGTTTAAGTGTTGCTTAATCGATGAATTTTACTTAATTATTCGATTTTTTTGTATTTTTTTCGTGTTTCATGTAGAGTTGAAGAGCATTTTCGATTTCAGTGGAGATTTTCACGAAGGTAGAAATTCGTGGAAGATGTTCTGTTTTTTTTTTTCATTTTGATTATTTGTTGTTAATTTCGTTCAATTATTACTTAATTATGCGTTTGTTTGTGTGTTTAATGCAGAGGTGGAAGAGCATTGTTGATTTCAGTTGAAGTTTTGACGAAGGTAGAATTTAGATTTTGTTGAATGTTTTTTTTTTTGACAAAAGATTTTGTTGAATGTTAGTTTGTGTATTATTGATTGAAATTTTGTGTTTGTTTGAGTTTGATTTAGGCCCCGTTTGGTTTGAGCTTATTTTGAGCTTATAAAAAAGAGCTTATGTAAATAAATAAGCTTTTATTTTAATTTTTAAGCTCTCACTAACGAAAATCGTATCTTCATAAACTGTTTTTTCATAAACTACCTTCAAAACTTATAAATAATACATAAAAACTTATTTATTTGCATAAGCTGTTTTATATAAGCTCTAAAATAAGCTAATCCAAACGAGCCCTATTTTATTTTATTTAGGGTTTAGGGTTTTGTGTTGTGGTTTTGTGATGAGAACTTTAATTCTGATTTTTATTTTAAAGTTGAGATGATAATAAGCTGAAAACAACTTACTGGGAATATATTTTGAAGGTTTTTGGTTGTGTATCAGTTTTATATTTTATTTATCAGAGTTTGAGCTTTTTACTTTATAATTTTCTGTGTTCAGTTTTAGGTGATGTATGGATTAACAACTTATTTGAAGCTTGTAAAATATTAATGATTAATTTTATCATTATTAGAGCTTATATATGAGCTATTTTTACTGTAAAAGATAAAATAGAGTTAAATTGTTTTGGTGTAAGCTATAAGCAGTTTTCATTAGCTATCTTGGAGAACTTATGAAAATAAGCTGAAAATTTTTTATGGACGATGTTTTAAGTTGTTTTCATAAGTTCTCCTAAACAGTCCCACACAACCTATGCTAGTGGATAAACTCAAATAAGACAATCCAAACAAGCCCTTACGGCATGTTTGGATATATGGTTATGATTTCTATCTTTGATGTTTCAAGGTAAAATGTCAAAAGAAATCCTTGTGTGTGTGGCATGGGGCTTTCTGATTTTTTTTCTTATTATTTGTTGTTAATTTCGTTTAATTGTTACTTAATTATATGATTTTTTTTTTTGTGTTTGATGCAGAGGTGGAAGAGCATTGTTGATTTCAGTTGAGATTTTGGCGAAGGTAGAATTTAGATTTTATTGAATGTTAATTTGTGTTTTATTGATCCAAATGGTGTTTGTTTGGGTTGATTAATGTTATTTTTTATTTAGGGTTTAGTGTTATGGGTTTGTGATGAAGAACTTTAATTCTGTTTTTTATTTTGAAGCTGAGATGAAAATAAGCTGAAAACAACTTACTTTTAGGGTTTTTGGTTGAGTGTCTCTGTTTTTTAAAATTTTCAGAATTTGAGGTTAGGCCTTGTTTGGGCTAAGAACTTATTTGGAGCTTATGAAATATGATGGATTTTATGTAGAAGCTATATGTCAGTGGTAAAAGACAAAAAAAGTTAAATTGTTTTGGTATGAGCTATTAGCTGTGTTCATAAGCTATCTTGGAAAACTTATGAAAATAAGCTGAAAACAAACAACTTATTGGAATGTTTCAAGTTGTTTTCATAAGTTCTCCCAAACAGTCTCATAAGACTTATGCTTTAGTTGTGTGATTCCGTTTTTTATTTTTACAGATTGAGATTTTTCTTTCTAATTTTTTGTGTTCAGTTTTAGGATTAACAGGTTAATTGCAGATTTTGAGTTTTTTCTTTTTAATTGATGAATTTTACTTAATTCTGCGATTTTTTTTGTATTTTTTTTCGTGTTTCATGCAGAGGTTGAAGAGCATTATTGATTTCAGTGGAGATTTTTACAAAGGTAGAAATTCGTGGAAGATGTTCTGAATTTTTTTATTTTTGATTATTCGGTGTTAATTTCGTTTAATTATTACTTAATTATGCGTTTTTTTTGTGTTTGATACAGAGTTTGAAGAGCATTGTTGATTTCAGTGGAGATTTTGACGAAGGTAGAATTTAGATTTTGTTAGAATGTTAGTTTGTGTATTATTGATTGTAATTTTCTGATTGTTTGGGATTGATTTATTTTATTTTATTTATGGTTTAGTGTTTTGTGTTGTGGTTTTGTGATGAGAACTTTAATTCTGATTTTTATTTTTAAGTTGAGATGAAAATAAGCTGAAAACAACTTATTGAGAACATATTTTGAGGGTTTTTGGTTGTGTTTCAGTTTTATATTTATTTCAAAATTTGAGCTTTTTACTTTATAATTTTCTGTGTTCAGTTTTAGGTGCTGTATGGATTAACAGATTATTTGCAGCTTATAAAATATTAATGAATAATTTTTATCATGATTAGAGCTTATTTATAAGCTACTTCCATTGTAAAAGATAAAATAGAGTTAAATTCTTTTGATATAAGCTATAAGCAGTTTTCATAAGCTATCTTGGAGAGCTTATGAAAATAAGCTGAAAACATCTAATAGACGATGTTTTAAATTGTTTTCATAAGTTCTCACAAAACTTAGCTAGTACATAAGCTCAAATAAGCCAATCCAAACAGTCCCAAAATAAAGTTAAATTCATTTCGTATAAGTTATATGTTGTTTTCATATGTCATCTTAGAGAAATTATGAAAATAAACTGAAAACTACTTATTGACAATGTTTTAAGCTGTTTATATTGGCTATCATGGAGAACTTATGAAAATAAGCTGAAAAAACTTATGGACGATGTTTTAAGTAGTTTTCATAAGTTCTCCTAAATATTTGTTTAGAACAAATTGTATGAATGTTAAACCATATAAGCTTGTTTTGATTTGATTTACTTAAATCTTAAATATCAAACCGTAAACTTAATATTAATTAGTATTTAATCATTGTATAACTAAGTTATTCATGAGTTACCAAGTTGAAATGAAGATCAATTTTATTTTTTATAAATTCTAATCTATGAAGCCCTGTTGAATAGATTGATTTGATTACAACCTCTAACTTCAGTTAGCTTTATCTGATGCTAATCTTCTTGCTTATGTGCTTCAGCAGCTCGAAGATCTCTAATTTTCAAAATTAGCGGATAAAAAATGGTATGTTTTTCTTGCCAATTGCAAAATCACATCCACATCCACATTTATACTTACAAGTACGACTGTAGTGTGCCTTGGGATACAAGCAAAGTAGCTTTAATTGTTTTTTATTTATTTTCTCTCTTGCTTTTTGTATTTGTTTTATATATTTTTTGTGATAATCGCATAACAATTATTGCAGGGTGACTATTCTGGTCTGGAGAGTGATATAGATTGGAACACCGACGATGAGCTTGAGATTGAGAGTTTTCAATCCTCGTGTCCAACTGTTGTTCCCAGTGGACAGACTATTACTGCTGGGTCTGTAGAGGTAAGCTCTTATGCACCTTTTTTTTGGTTGGAAGTTATCTTATATTACGAGACTAGGAGACCAATGCATAATCACCTGCATCATTGAGAAAAATGCATCTAGAAATAAAATTCTTGACAGGAAATGGAAAATCTTTTAGATACTGACATATATTTCTTTCTCCCTGAAGCCAAGCTCATTCGCAGGCCCATCTAACACCAAGGTGTTTGACCACTTCATCAGTATGGGATTTCCTGGTGAAGTTGTTTCAAAAGTCATTCAGGAGCACGGTAAAAGCACTGCATTACTCTATTTAAGTATAGATCACTTGATTTTGATTCCTAAAGCTCGCAACTAATACTGCTCTGATGAAATCCAGGCGAGGAGAATGAAGAGAAACTGCTTAATGAGATTCTCACATACTCGGTAAGTTGATATTTCCTTAACATCCACATGAAGAAAGAAAATTATATTAAAGCTCTAGTGTTATTTTTGTTGATTCTTATTGTAAGATATATTTGTTGTCTTGCGATTGGGCATTGGGGCCGTTTACATGACCTTTAGTGTTCATACCATTGGGCCTTGTGATAGAAATGGGCCTGCTGACCCATAACAGATGACCACACTTAAGAAGAATATGGCTAGTCCCAAGATATGGAGTGTGTCGCAGAAAATGTGGTTAAGAGTGTCGGGATGACATCTAATGAGTAAGAAGGTACATGAGGTGCGTGAAGAGTGAGGTAAGGAAGTTAGTTATATAAGGAATAACGAGGAGACAAGGGAATCATCATAGAATTATGTTATCGGTGAGAGAATTTACCGTAGAGAATGTTTCTCTTCTTATGGAGCCCTTTGTCTAGGCTGGTAGTGAACCCTATCAGATCTTCTTTCTTTTCTGTTTCATACTTTAGAGAATGAACTCTTCGTTCATTCAGTTAAGAATTGTAGAGAAAATCTAACTTTGATTCTTGAGTTTCATTGATTGAATTAATTTCAGTGATTGAGGTTTCTTTATATAGACTCCTCAATAGGTTAGGCTAGCTCTAACTGTTTCTCAACTGTTCTAACTAGAAACTAACTCAGATAAAGCAGTTAATTAGTTACAAGGTGGAGCTATACAATATGTCATCCCTAGACCAAGCTACTGTGCAACCACAAGCGATGATATTCTAATTGCAGTGTATGCCAAGACCAGTCTGCAAGCTCAAATGGGCGATGTATTACCCAGTGTGTGAGCTTGGAGCATAGGTCTTCAAAGTGAGAGCGAGCCAGTGGCTCTGGTGGTACCATAACAAGTTTTTATATTGGGCTTAACTCATCGTTACAAAACCGGTTTGTAAGGTGAGGGGTGCCATTCTTTATAAACCCACTCTAGTCAGTCATTATCTTAATTCTACATGTGACTTAGTTTTTCCAGTACACCCCCTCATGCCCATCACTGTTGGGCTTGGTACATGGATGTAAATTGTGGGTGTTCCGAATCGATAGGCGCTCTGATAGCATGTTAGAGAATGATCTCTTGGTTCATTCTGTTAGAAATCAGTCAAAAAATCTTTAGCTCCTTTCTTCTCCCATTTCACCTCTTTGGTTCTTTTTGACCTTTTTTTAGACTTCTTTCTGATATTTTTAATGCGCTATTTACATGTTTTTCAATTTCAATCGCCAATGCTGTTTTCATATTTTCATGTCTTTATAGTATTTATGTATCTTTATATTTGCAGGTTCTTGAAAGTTCTCCTCAGCAGCAACAGCCAGCTGAACTAGATCCCACCTCATCCGAGTGTGCAGGGAGTTCATGGGAGGATTTATCCGAAGATGATTTTTTTTCTGATGAAGTAATCACTATGCATTATTCAGAGTTTGCTATTTGATTCATATTAACATCATGCTATTTTGTATCTTTAGTGTCATCTACTTGGGTTGTTTATAGTCTTCTAATGGGCTGGATTGTTGTTTTTTGCAGGAATTGCCAAAATTCGATTCTACGAATGATGATACGTTGACAAAACTTGTAAAAATGGGATTTGAAGAGGAGGAGGCTTTAGTGGCCATCGACAGAATAGGTGCGTATTCATTCTTGTATTTTCTTAACTTTTTAATTTTGTAAAAATGTGTTGGATACTGGTTCAGATAATATTAAATACCAATGATAATTCTATGATATTTGGTACATTATTGGATAATAATAAGGGAATGTATGTGATGTAGATATATGGATTACAACAACGGAAAAGACTTTTCCAAAAGTGTAACTATCATTTTTGTAGTAGTCCATCTAAATCTTATTTTTCTACTTTTAAGCTTAGAACATTTCTATAATCAGTGGATGTAGATAATTTTTTCAGAAATCAACATCAAACACCATATTTTATATGGTCCGTTTTCTTTGTATGCTTTTTTAATATTTTCTCCCACCCCCTGTGCTGCGTGCATTCACTAAAGTGCTTGTTTTGAGACGAACAATGTCTGTATGTTGTGGGCAATGTTGTGTTCCGATAGCAGCTCTCAATTTTTTTTACCATGGCTATGACTATTGCTTTTCAAAATACCCAATGTCATAAAAGAAACGTGATTAAAAGTGCTTCATCAGATTTTGAAAGTTATCATTTTGTGAGGGAGACTTTCAAAAGCAAATGACAGTCATATATACAGCTATTTATTTTAAAGGATGCTTCACATATGAGTTTCATGAATGATAGATGTAAGTTATTTGACTTGCTGAAAAGATTAAATTGAAAGTTACATGACTTTTTGTATATGGCTGTGAAACTGAAAGTTAGAACTTGCAAATGTAGTAAACAGACAAATATAGGTAGTTGATTGAATCAGATTGTTTCATTGGCCTCACTGTTCTAGTAAATTACTGCAGGTCCAGAATCACTTGAAGCTCTGGTCGATTTTATTGGTGCTGCTCAAGTGGCGAAAGCAGAAAATGCCCTTCTGCCTCCTGAAGATAAGGTAGTAAGTTTATGCATATGTTTTTCTGAATCTTTTTTCCTTACAATCATTTTATGCACCATTCATTTGTTTAATTTTGAACTTAATTTTTGATAGCCGGGATGCTCCGGGAATCCAAAGCCGAAAAAGCGCAGTCTATATGAATATGAAGTTTTGGGAAAGAAAAGGCCGAAGTTAGAGAAGAGAACGCTATGTGAGGACGAGGAAGAGGCGCAAACTCTTAATTTGCCTAATCCTATGATGGGGTTTGGCATTCCTAATGAGCCCAGTTCTATGATTACACATAGGAGACTGCCTGAAAATGCCATTGGCCCGCCCTATTTCTACTACGAGAATGTGGCGTTGGCACCGAAAGGTGTTTGGCAAACAATCTCAAGGTTTTTATATGATGTGGAACCCGAGTACGTCGACTCAAAGTATTTTTGTGCCGCGGCTCGGAAGCGTGGATATATTCACAATCTCCCAATTGTGAATAGATTCCCTCTTTTACCTCTTCCACCGCGCACTATACATGATGCATTCCCTTTACTAAGGAGGTGGTGGCCGACATGGGACCCCAGGACAAAGCTTAATTGTTTGCAGACCGTACATGCTAGTGCAAAACTAACAGACAGAATCCGGAAAGCGGTAGAAAGTTGTGATGAGTTTGAGGAACCTTCTGAAACGGTAAAAAAATATGTGTTGGATCAGTGCCGCAAATGGAACCTGGTATGGGTGGGCAAGAATAAAGTTGCCCCCTTAGAGCCCGACGAAGTTGAGATGCTATTGGGATTCCCTAGGAATCATACAAGGGGTGGTGGAATCAGTAGGACTGACAGATTCAAGTCACTTGGAAATTCTTTCCAGGTATGAAAACTCTCTATCTCTCCATCTCTGTTTCTGATATGTCTTTAGTTTAGAGGCTTAATTAGTTGGTTAGGTTGAGTCAGTTAGTAGAAATAAATAAGGCAGATGAGGCTTATTTGGTGGTAATTATAATTGGGAGTGTCTTGGATCTCTCAAATTTAAAGGGAATTTGTGTGTTCTTTCTGTTCATCAGTAAGAATGCATCCTTTCTATTCACAATCTAAATCAGCCTGGTTGCGTTTACTTTCTTTCTCCCACCATAATAATAATAATAGTGATAAAGCCTTTTTAAATATGTGGGTACAATAAGTGTTGATAGCGATGGAGCAGAGCAGAGCACTTCCGCCACCATACGCGTCAGTCTGTCCCAGATGTGCATAGTGGTTATAGTGGTTAGGATCGCGGTATGTATAGCACCGCGTTTCGCGGTTGGAGCAGCCACTACACCCATGAATGGCCAATAGACAGCCACATCCCTTTTTTTAGATCCGCTGCAGGGTTAATTTGAGAATTTTGACCCAAAAATCCCTAAATCCTCTATTCTTATACTATGCAACTGTGTAAACTAATTCCCCATCGTTCTTGATTTATTCTACTGCATACACTTGTTTCTTTTCTCTTCTCTGCATCCAAGTTCTTCTTCTCTCTGCTCGCAGCTCAATTTGATTTTCTGTTTTGTATTTTTCTTTTCTCTTCTTTACTTCTCTGTTTATCTTCCTTTTCCTTTCTGTTTTGATTTTCTGTTTTGTGTTCTTTACTTCTCGTCTTCTTTTCTGTTTTGTGATTTTCTGTTGTGTTCGTCTTTTGTCTTTTTTTACTTCTCTGCTTCTATGTTTGTGACTGTGCTCTGCCTCTGTTTTTTTTTTTGTCTGC
>Ga0228711_1006012_pt1 | contig 18258 bp, 8 predicted proteins | sample MedpolnodulmetaG_2_FD_177996 | JGI IMG/M metagenome (GOLD analysis project Ga0228711, IMG submission 177996) | Root nodule microbial communities from Medicago polymorpha collected in Santa Monica, California, United States - brown nodules | ecosystem: Host-associated > Plants > Roots > Nodule...
GACAAAATTACAGGAAAAAGTGAAGTTTCTAATGAAAAAATTATCATATGGATCAGTCAAATTATCTACAATTTTAAAGATGCAACTTTAATATCGTAACACGTAGTTAGCGTACACAAAAAAAAAAAACTACTATCAATAAAGGTACCGCTAATAATAAAAAATAATTGTTATGAGAGAGGAAACCGTTAAGGCAGTTGGGGCTTTAAAAAAAATATTTTAGTTATGTATTTCATATATATTAAGATAACCAAAACCAAATGATTTTTAAATGTAGGGATCAATTTTATGAGCGGGTAACATTGGTCATCAAAATTGTACTTCGAAGTAAATTCCAATAATATTTTGATTATCTCCACCACTTCTTGCACTACCCAAGCCTTTGAGGAGAAAATGAATTCATTTTATTACAATATGGCAGAGCAACATAAAGAGTGGTAATTGCTTATAAAAAAAAGATAAATAAATAAATAAAAACTGGTAATTTATTTTAACCATCACAGATATGTAATGGGAAAAAAAAATTAAAGAAAGAAAATGGGATGATAATTTATATTCACAAGAACAGCTGATAATTTGTTCTTGAGATGTGATTTTTTCAGCTATTTGTGGTCTCTTGTTTGTAATTGGTTAGATATCTCTTCAGCTGATCCGTCTTGTATTTTGGATCATTTAAATTAGGTCACTTATTTTGGAGGGCATTCAAGATCTCTTAGAACTTCGTTACAGTTATTTTGATTTTCTTTCGTATGAGTCTTATGGGAAGAAAGAAATATTAGAATTTTTAATTAGAAGGAACAAAATGCTCGTTAGCTGTTAGACAAGGTTAAACTAGTTTCTTTTTGGTGGTTGAAAGCACATCATTCTTCTTCTTTCAATTATCATAATTGGTGGTTTAATCATTATTTTAAATTGGGTTCAACTTGTAATGTTTCATTCTCTTTGGCCTTTTTGCTTGACAAACTATTGAATTGTTGTATTCTTTTGACGTGTTTCCCGACACTCTTTGTGCTTGGTAATTCGTTAATTTTGTGTTAATATAAATCATTTTGGTTTGTTAAAAAAATATATATACACAAATACAATATTAATTTGAAAATATACTTGCTGTCATTGCCAAAATAGAGAAAAATTAAGTTTGTTTGTGCAACATATACACATGATTTAACTGACTTTGTCTTGAAGAAAGCATGCATGCGTCATTAATCATGCGATGAATATAACACTTGTGAGGGTCAGCTCAGGACAAAAGCTTCAAGTTGCCCCCCATGCATATCTCTCTGCAAAAGTTGTGTGGTCCTATTTCTTCTCAGTGGAGAGAGTTTATAAAAAGAGATAGATACCATAACATAATTGGTCCCTACCCTATTGCATTCCTTTCTCCAAATTGCAGCTACCAAACTCAGATAATTTAAGTATGAAATATCAGTTTCACAAATGACTCGTTTCTTAAAGAATTTTCTCCCCACAAAATGAATGATCTTTTCATTTATTGAATTATCCATCATGTCACATTTATAAGCAATTTATATTTTTTTTGTTTTATTAAATAATTGATATATCTAACATATAATATAGTTCAAATGCATCACTTATTTAATGAATGTGAAAAGTAAAAGTTGTTTATAGATGTGATTAGGAAGTATTACTTTTTGCTGATTGTAATCTTTAAATAATGGATGAACAATGCTATATATCTAGATATATATTATCCCGAGCAGCTCACGAACAGATTTTAACCCATAGAATTTGTTTTTTTGGCTGAATTCAAGGGAGGAAAAATGATAAATTAGGAAACGCATATAGGGGAATAAACAATCGTGATACACACATGAGATATGCCTCGCGATAAGTATCATTCCCTATAAGTCACATGAGATACACACATGAGATACATCTAATATAGACCTCTAATTAATATAACTTTCGTTTTTTTGTTGAGAAAGATTTAATATTACTTTAGTTAAATACTCCTTTATATGTCATAATATAGTTTTTTTTTTCTTATTTCATTTGAAATTGTCAAAATAGTCATTCATCGTGGGTATGGATCTCTCAAACCATCTTCTAAATCCTCTCCATGTGATATGATACCTTTGCGTGTTTTTTATCTTCTCTCTTTTTCCTCTTCTTTTACCTTTTCATTTTACTTTTGTACCAAAAAGAATCAAGAACCATAACATTAACATCATGTGTATCAATTTTGCAAGTGGATTGTCTAACTTGGTCATGTGATTGTTCAATATTTTCAATAAGCCCTCCATAGTTCTAAATTGAAGTTACTACACTTCATCGTCAGCATTTATATAAACTTAAACATTCTCCTTACATCAATTATGATTTAAGTTCTAACTTAGACTTTATTATTTAATAAATTATATATAAATTATATCACAAATTCTCAAAGGTATGTACGTAATCATATAAGAAATGATAACGAGTGTCTTAAATGTACCAAGTTTTTTATGACAACTTATGTATTCAATGCATCAAAAATTGAAGTATTAAACTTTTACGATGAATAATTTCTTAATTGAGGATCCTTAAAAAATGTTCTTAGAACATTCGGTAGCAAAACCCTAATTATAATAGCAGTTGACAAAGGGTTTGATCTAAAAAAAGCACAGATTTTCTTTGATGATGTTTGCCTTGCTTCCTTTGAATACCATGTGATGCCCTCAGTTATAAAACCTTTTGTAGATGTCGATAAAGTGTTGTACTCTAGCCGCTTTTCGAAGTGTCCAACAATGGTCCCCTCTTAAGGGCTATTCACTGCATGTGTTCACTTGATTTTCACCCCGATGTAACTAATGAGTACTATAAGTAACATTTTATACATAACGCCCAAACATATACAAGTGGACAAGCACGGCTTACTCTTTCAAATAAAATAGGGACATCCATAAGTTTTAATTTGGACACAAGTTAATGAAGAAAAAAATATCAAGTTTTTATTGAAAAAAAATTAACTTCGAAATTTTAAGAAATTGAATTTGTCTAATTTACCTCTAATTATTTTCTTGTATCAAATTATACTACCTCCTTTTATGTCCTTTAATAATATTTCTTTGCTTATTCTTTAAAAAAAAATTATTATTTCTTTGCTTATATAAAAAGAATAATAATATATACACCCTACTACAAAAGCAAAAATTAGTGAGGGGATTTTAGAGAGGAAAAATATGAAATCTCTCTCTAATTCCGTCACTAAATTTTGTGACCTAGGATTTGTGAGAGATTTTATTTTTTTCGTCACTAATTTCTCTCCCTAATTTTGCTTTTTCTAGTAGTGACATAAGACTAGCTATTTTTTTAACATGTACCAAAGTAGGGTCGGCTAAATAGATCAAACAACGTCATAATCTTCTATCAATTATCTCTAGATCTTTCTGAATAGTTTCTATTATAGTTTTATATTTCTTCCTCTATCTCTTGAGAATTAATTACCTTCAATTTGATTTACCCTCCCTCTATGAAACCTTGAGTTAGATTCATGGATTAAGTAAGATACTATCAAAGATTTTCAAAATCTCCCTGTGAAACAATCAGTCATTCTCTAAATATTTATTGTTGAAAGTGAAAGATGTATGTTATGAATTTAAGAGAAAAGATTTGTGGACACTTCCAAACACATCATCTCTCTTAGGTTTTGTTTCGGAGTTTGGAGGGGAGGGGAAGGAAGGGTTTTGGCGGGACAAAAATATAGGGGAAAATTGAGAAATCTTTCACATTTTTTGAAGGAGTATTTTTTTAGAGAGTGATAAATTAATACTTATGATTAATATATTTTAAATTTTAAGAATATTATAACAACATATATTAAATTTGAAGAATTCGATCCCCGTGAGCTTAGCTCAGTTGGTATGGATATTCCATATTATATGCAGGGGCCAGGGTTCGAACCTCGGACACCCCACTTCTCCACAATTAAATTGTGTGAGTTATAGCCACTAGGCTACTTGACCCAAAAAAAAAAAAATTTGAAGAATTCGCATAAACCCTCTCAAACCCCCCAAAACCCTCATCCAATACAATTTTTTAGTTCCACAAATGAGGAGGGATTTATATTTTAAAGTAAAATAAACCCCCCAAACCCTCCTCCCAATGTCCTCTATATTTTTCACTTACTCTTTCCTTTTTTTACAAACCCTCCCCTCCATTCTCCTCCAAACTCGCAAGCAAAGCCTTGGAGTGAAAATGTGAGACTCATTTAAGATGTATAACCAGTGGATGAGATGTCTAAATATCAGCACCTATAGTTTAAATTGAATCACATATTATGTTCAACCGGCCAAATTTTCAGAATATATATCAGCTATTATATATAATGATAATTATGAATGAAATGATTACTCATTATGCCTGATCATAAAATGATAAGATGTAGACTACCATATTCATTTGACCAATAGGGAGCTGTGCCATTTGGCCACTTATGGACCATTGCTTTATCTTTCAGTGCGGCATGGTTTGATTCAATTCCCGTATCTTCCTTTTCCAACCTTGAAGACTCAACTCAAATTCTTCACCAAGATTTTTTCATAGCTATCAAATCCAAACCAAGCTTGAAAAACTTCAAGTTTTGCTCTACCTTTTATCCAAGAGCATCGTACACACCATCCTTCATCAATTATAAGGTGCATATGGTATCAAATATCTCTTCATATAAGTTAGCTAGATGCATATGTATTATCTTTTCTACTATAACTAGGGTTTGTGGTTATAATTTCAATTTGAAATTAAAATGTTTTGGGTGCCTAGATTTGTTCAACTGTTTATTAGTTTTGTGTTATATAGTTACACAATTGTTACAGTTATCCATTATTTTAATTTGATTTTGGTTTTCTCAATTATCTTATGGTATATAGCTATACATTTTTTTTTAAAGAGGTATATAGCTAGGCATGTTTATAGTTACAAAATTTGCTACAAAATTATATTTATCATATGGCATATACCTTGGCATGTTTCAATGGCTTATACTATTTATATTAGATTTCTTTTTGAGAAGATTTAGTGCATTATATATCAACTAGTTTTATTTTATTAATTATTGATAATATTAGCAATATATATCATTTGTTCTTTATAATTAATAATCGTATTCAAATTTATATCGGATGCAGATATATACTTCTTAAAAGAGAGTGAACAATCAAAAAGTGGAAGGACAAAATTCTCCATCTAGCAACCAGCAATGAAGGACATTACAAGATGAATAAGAATTCTTCAAAAGAAGATTTTCCATTGAAACAAGAGGTTCATCAAAATTCAAACGATCATGAAAAAGAAAAGGCTAATTCACCATCATCAAGCTCCTTAGCTTCATCACAATGGCCAAGATTGAAAGATCCAAGAATTGTCAGAGTATCAAGAGCTTTTGGTGGAAAGGATAGACATAGCAAAGTATGCACAATAAGAGGATTGAGAGATAGAAGAGTAAGGCTTTCAGTACCAACAGCTATTCAACTTTATGATCTTCAAGATAGGTTAGGGCTTAATCAACCTAGCAAAGTTGTTGATTGGTTGCTCAATGCAGCTAAACAAGATATTGATCAACTTCCACCATTACCTAATTTTCCACCTGTAGGAACAAATTTCAACTTTGGTTTTCCATCTTCTAATGAAATCAACAATCAACAATTCTTCAATTTCAATAGGAACAATATTCATTGGGAAGGTTCAACTTCAAGTCAAAACCCTAAAGAAGTTTCAAGAGAATTGGTTAATGATAAACCAAATTATTTGATGAATAGTGCTCAACAAGAGGAAAATATTAACAACAAGCAAGGAAGCAATATTGAAGTTCCTACTGCAACTGTTTTTCCAAATAATAACAATGTGTTACAAAGACCAAATCACCCTTCATTTCTTGGTTTATTAAATACTATGCCACTTGGTACTAATTACCAATGGGGAGGTACTTCCAATGATGCTGAAAATTCTTCTCAATTGGGAAACAATGGCTTTATTACATCTTTGCCACCAATGTTGTCATTATCAACTGGAAATTCTTCTCAAATGATGTTAGGTACAACACAATCATATTTTTCTTCTAATGTTAATGCAATGGAGATGGATCATCATCAAAGAGAAATCCACAACCATCATTATCATCAAATGTTGAGTTCATCAAGTTCTTCTCAGAATCCAATGACTAATTCTCTCAATAATCCATCCTTCAGTTTGGCCAAATTTCTACAAAACAGCAGAGAAAATTCATCCAATAAAGAACAAGAGTTCACTACAAAGTGATATTACACAAAGAAACAAATACAAGGTTTATCTGAATTCTCCTCTTCTCAAAATTTGAATGGTACATGAAGATTGTTGTGAGACTATATATTGAGATTTGAATAATCATTACATCTTAGTTGTTTTGTGAGTGCATGTTTGGAGTTTCTATATAGTTTCTTGCAATTTTAGATGAACCCTTTAGTTTGAATCTATAGCTTTCTAAGGGTGTGGGTAATTTAGGAACTCTTTTTGATTTAATAATTTATTGTTTGACTCAGATAATACACGTGCAAATTGGTTTACTCTCTAATCTACAATGAGAATGTTGTTCAATATGATAATGTGTGGTTGATTTTAATCTTCAATACCTATATTAGGGGAACCATTCCCTTCATTTAAACTATTCTAATTACAATTTTTATCTTTTGTACAATATTTTTTAAATATTTAACTAAAAAATCAATTAAAATCTCATTATTGCACTAAAATAGTAACAGCATAAGTTAAATTTTAATTTGACCGTGATATATTCCTAAAAAATGTATGCCAAATCTTGTATGAACACCAATGTAGTTATAATAATCTTGTTCATATATCTTGATGGTATAGAAGAAGAATCAAGAGATAGAATGTCTTCTTTCGTTTAGTAGCAGCGATTAAGTATTTGAATAAGGAACGCATAGACCTATTAATAGGCAAAAAAGAATGGGTTAACATGCCTTTCTTGACACTAGTATATTATTATAATAATCATGTTGATATATCTTGATGGTACGTGAGAATCAAGAGATGAATTGTCTTCTTTATCGTCTAGTTGCAGCGATTGGATATTTAAACAGGTGAACGCAGAGACCTCTTATTGGGTCAAAAATAATGACTTTAATTAAGTCTTTAACTCATTAGGGTCCTGTAAGGGTTCCCAAAACTTGAGAATGTGATAAATTGATAATTGTAAATTAATTATTACATGAAATATAAAATTGATAGATGAGAACCAATTAAAATTGATATTCATAGTACATAAAAGATAAAAGAGAAAGATTGAAGAAGACTTAGTCCTAAGACTTAAGTCATTACTCTACTCTAGTCATTACTCTACTCTAGAGAGTACCAAAGAGAGGGAGGAGAGACTTCATCATTTTTCTTCCTCCCCACCATTGATCACCATTTCTCTATTTATGCACAATTTAAACTTCCTTAATTTTAAGATCACTCGCCACATGTCCATTTGCATAAACCAATTATGTTATGCCAAATATATTTTCCCATATGTTATATTGAACCATAAGAGGTCCTTTCAGAAGAAGAAAAAAAAATAACACATATTCATCAATTAATTATTATTTTATAATATTTGATCGTTAATGAGTTTTAGAATTTATTTCAAATTGATTATTAAAAATGACCATGATTCCTTCAAAAAAAATGACTATAATTATACATATTTTTTAAAGGGACCATAATTATAATTGATTATGTCAAATTGATTAATTAAAACATTTTGGTGTAATTGGATTTTATTGTCCAAATGAAAATGTACACACTTGCTAACTTAGACCTTCATGTTTTTAGGTAGGTTTAAGTTAGCAAACCCCATATTATATATATTAATTTCAAATGCACAATATTATCAACATAATTTCATTATTGTCCCTACAAATACTAATTAGTGGACAAATTTGAATAAAATTTTGCAATGTAAGAGGTTACTTTTAATAATGTAGGGTAAGAAATTTGATTGATTCAACCATATTTTGATTGATTCAATCATATTTTGCTTGATACAATCCTATAATTACATGACTAAAATTGAGTAATATTTATTTTTACTAAGTAATATATGGTTATTTCTTGATCTTTTTCAAGCTTTGTTTGAAGATAGATTCTTATTCATGCATGCGCGTTTGGCAGCTCATGAATAACCATGGATTATTAGTCTTTATTTCAAACAGTACATGTCACTGTTTTCTGGCAGTCACTAAAAAAAGCTTACACATGAAAACAACCAAACAAAAATCTGTCCAAAGCAACGAAATTCAAAAGATGGGATCGGTTAGTGTAAGGGAACAACTTTGACATATTAATCACATTATGGATGGATAGTACTATACGTACTTTTAAAGAAAACTGAACAAAGAAACAAAAGTTTCAGAGTACTTACATCTTCTCTATACTTTGTCTCTGAATAAAGCTAATTATGCTGTGTGTGTGTACATGTCTTTTTGAAAAACTGTTAACATGGAAAATCAAACAGTAAGTTGAGGAGAAAACAGAATGCAAGAAATGTTGTATTATGTTAATTTAAAATTTAATGTATGAATCATAAAGACATATATAGCTTGCAGAAAATTTTACCTTAACATACATCAAACATTTACTACGAAATTCCAGAATTGGTAATATCATAACAGAAATAAGGTGTTTCAGTTAGGTTATTTATACATATATATATATATAGCGAGACCTTAATATGCCTTCAGATGATTGTTCATTTAATTTTAAGTGTCACATTTTGTCATAAATTAACATGATCTTCCTCATTGTTCGTAACTGAATAAATTTTAACCTTTCAGGGTTAAAATTGAAAGCCTGAGGAAAAAAATAAGGAGTTTCTATTTATTTTATAAGAAATGGATGTATACACTTTGAGAAGAAAAAGAGATAAGAGATAGTGATGTGATAAGTTTGATTTGTAATGTGATATGAAAAGAGAGATAAAAAAATAATGAGATATTGAATGGGGTATGTAGAGAGTTATAAGTTATATCAAACGGAAAATTAAAGAAATACTTATCCCTCGAATATCTACATTAAGATTAAGCTCCAACTGAGAGAGATGATGCATCAACTCCTTCACCCTTAAGTCCAAGTCATTAGCATTTGGTCGTACCTGATCAGAAGGTGACTGCCGGCGTTTTGAATGCGTCACAAATGTTTCTTGGACGGGGGGGGGGGTTGTAGTTATAATCTCTTTTCAGTGTTTATTTGTGAAAAGTGATTTTTGTAAATTCAATTGGTAAAATTCGTGCTCTTATTGTAGTGCTATGTTTAGGTATGTGAATTTGATGATAATTAAGTTGTTTATGTTGAATTTGCATGCTCAAGTGATATAGAAATGGTCGTTTTTGTAAAATGATATAGACTTTGTCGAAAATGATATTTAAGACCGAATACCTTTTAAATCTTTTGTGAATAGTTTTGCATGATTATATGAAGATGTATGAATGATTGGTAAGTGTTGAATATGATGTTATCATAGTATGGTGTGTTTTCTCCTTTACTTGATTTGTGAGAAACTGAATGGAACTATTGGTTGTAACGATGTTGTTGATGTTGAATATGCTAAATGTCGATTGTTGATATTGAATTTATACATGCTTAATGTTGATATTTGGATGTGGTGATTGCATGTATTGAATTATGTTGTTGAATCCTTATATGCAATTTGATGATGATAATTGCGGTGTTTGCATGTATGAAATGTGTTTGTTTTTGGAGATGATTATTTGATGAATGATTGGGATAAACATGTTTATGTTTTGATGTTGATGATTAATTTTGTTGTTGAATTATTAGATGCAAATGTTGGTGATGGTACCGCATGCATATAGAAATCATGTATAGATGCATTATACGTCCTTGCATGAGTCTTATTTGCATGTGTTTAGTGAATTTTGGTGATTTATGTGCATTGGTTAGTTTGGTGAATTGTACACTTGGTGATATTTGGTGAATATGTGAAGATGTGTACTTATTGATGTATGATGTTTTGTTATACTTGTACACTTGGTGATTTTAAACGATGATGTTTATTTTGGTGAAATGATGAAGAGTGAATTATAAGTTGGTATAGGAACTCCGACGCTCAAGTCAGTAGAGATCGGAGAATGAGGGTTTTGAGGGAGAGTCGATTCTACCTTGGGGACTGTTAAGAGTCCCCTATATATAGAGGTGGGTGGCTGCAGAGTCGTTGTAATGGCACACGTGTGTCTGGCGGTTACAAAATCGTTGGAAGTGTAACCGTCGGAGAGAGATTCGCAGGAACGTGTGAAGAGACGTTGCAGTTCGTTTGAACTGGTCTCGTTTGCTCCGTGCACCCCCTTCGCGGGGAAGGGGTGTGTTGCGAGTAATGTTTGTCAAATGCGGTATTTGGACTTGAATTGTATTGGACCTAAGTAAATGGGCCTTAGATCTTTTCGACCAATCCAAAACAGTACTCATCATTAGAGGTGGCCTTGAGCATGGGCAAAAAGGGCGGCTGCCCAAAACCTCAAAAGTCTTAGGACCGGACTTGCTCGCCACTAGGCGAAGCCATGCACCACCCTTAGATGTCTTCAGATAATTGTTCATTTAATTGTGCAGTGTCACATTTTATCATAAATTAAGATATCAGCTACAAATATTAATCTTCCTCATAGTTCTTAACTAAATAAAATTTTCACCTTTCACGGATAATATTGAAAGTCTGAGGAAAAAACACATCAAGATTATTTATAATTTTTTTGGGAGTTGCTTTTTTTTTTATAAGAAATGGATTATTTATAATATTTTTCTACGAGTTGCTATTTTTTTCTTTTGGAAAATATTTGATGGACACTGTATTAGATGTATAAACTTTCAAAAGAGAAAGAGATAAGAGAGAGAGTGATATGATAGATGTGATAAGTTAGATTTGTGATGTGATATGAAAAGAGAGATAGAAAGATAATGAGAAACTGCAATTGTGAGAGATGGCGCATCAACTCCTTCACCCTTAAGTTCACACCATTAGTACTCGTCATGAAGGGTGGCCCTGAGCATGAGCACGAAGGGCGGCTGCCTGAAACCCCAAAAGTCTTGGGACCAGACTTGCTCGACCAAGATTATATGTAAAACCTCAAATGAAACAGCCATTGGATCCTGAATAAAACCTCTCCCACTACGGTGAGATCCTTCAATATTGAGCTTGAAAGAGTTTGTAGGGGGAGGGTAACACTAGCATTGTTTCCACATGACTGCTTTCCATATATTTCCATATATCTCTTAGTCTTGATGAGAATATAATGATGAATAAAAGATAATTGTGAGTAAAGACATGCCAAAAATTGATAAGTTCAGTTTCTAGTCTGACAAAAATTGTGATAACATATTACTCGTGAGTCATGATTGCAAATACCAAAGGTTAATGCCACTCGTTCGAACCAATATTGGTTGTCACAGATTCATACATATCCATTGAAGAAGACCAATACTAGTTAGGCCCTCAATGGTTGGAACCAATATTAATCTTAAAAGAGCTTCCTTGCAACGAAGGAATTCTTCCACATCTGATAAACACTGATTTTTCTTCTCATGGTTAGTTAGCAATTTTTAATGAGATAAACTAGACATATAAACGTTTTGACTCTTGATAGATTTTGATAGTAATTTAGAAAGTGTACCAAACCAAAACTACTAGTAATCTATACTATATATAAAGAAAACAACCCCTTTCAGCATTTTTGGGCTGATTTTTTTTCTTTCCGATAATGCCCTCAACTTTCAATACAACTAACACATGTAAAAAATAGATAAAAATAAATTTAAATATTAAATAAATGTAACAAACACGATATGAATATATATATATATATGATTTTTTTTATCATTTAAAAAGTGTAATAAACTAGATGAGTATATTTATTCTTACTTTTTTATTATTCCAATTATACCTTTAAACAACCTTTTCTATAATAAAGATTGTTGTTGGTATCATAAAAAAAAATTAGATTATATTTTTTTGTTATATTGTTGGTAACATTTATATTTTTAGTTTTAATCAAAATCAAAATTTCATAAAAAAAAAACATAGCTCATAATTTTCAAATTTTAGCGCAGTAAAAATAGCGGAAAGACGGGCATGTGAGTGCCCGTCTTTTTGCTAGTAATGATAAAAGAAATATCGTCTACAAGTAAATTGTGTTTATTCGCAAAACAAAAATTATTGTGGTTTGGTTGAATGATTAAAATAAGATTACCTAATGATTAATAAAAGACAACTAGGACTCTAATCCCCTTATCTATGCTATACTATGATCTCAGATTCTCTATTACACAATTGCATTTATTCATCATCGCGTTCAAGTTCAAATCAATATAAAAAGTTTACGACAATTCATTGACTCAAAACCACTTTTACCTAATAACAACTCCTAATTCATATAGAAAGTTTACGACAATTCATTGACTCATTCATTGAATTAGCAAAAACGACAGTGTTGCTGCTGTTAGTTTGTAATTCAAACCATTTATATGTTTGTTTAGTTAGTTAAGGTTAGTTACTTGTCTCTTAAGCAACTAACCGTTTTCCTAGATTTTAGTTAGTTTTGTTACACCTTTACAAGTTACTTGGTGCGCAAGTATTAGAGGAACATCTTGTGTGTGTATATTGATTCCTCAATGAATAATAGCTAATGCAATTTCACTTTCTCTTAATCTTTTAATCCCTCATTCTCTGTTTCTCATTATATAACAGTTTCTTCCTCCTCAAGTTTTACAAACATAAAATCCCTAATCCATTTGTTTCCCCTAACAGCTGCTTACCCGGTGTTACCGGTAATTTTGGTAAACTACAAGTCTAGCTTTGATTATTATAAGCAGAATCAAACTAGAAATCCTAAGACATGTTGTGCAAAGTTTTTTCAAAAAATGTATGAATGTTCACCAAGTTCATAGGTTGCTTTAGGAACAGGATGAAGTTTTGTAAGAAAATAATTGTCTCTTGACTGAGAAGAAACGCATTAAATGCAAGTAAAAAAGATTTAAAAGTTTCAAACGCAAAAACTTAAAGAAAAGGTAAATTGCATTGCATTAATGTAAAGGTGGTTTGACAAATCAGATTACATACATTCTGTATGACTCTTTTCTCGCTAGACGTTGGTACTTCGAGTGCTTAGAATTCTATAAGTAATTTGCGATCTATTTTTCATATGAAAAACTACTATTTATACACAGTGAAACTAACTGGACAAAAGCTAATTGCCACGAACAGCATTCCTTCCATCGAAAGCTGCTTGTCCCTCACGTTTTCACTAAGGAAATTGCTGCTTTTGATTTCGAATTCTTACTCCTTCGACAGCAACAACTTGGCTTCGAAAAAATTCGTCTCTGACTCGCATCTTGTCGAACTTCAAGGCTTTTTTACAAACGCTAAGTCCATATCCTGTCGAAATCCCTATGTTGAAGATAATGACTTTAATTACTGAGAACAAAAGTCAATACATGCTGACTGCATTAATTGAGCCTGTCGAAATTGCAGGCTAACACCCGATGGCCACATCAGACGTTTGTGTTATTGGTTCTGTTGTTTAGAGACTCATTGCACTATCGTGTTGATTCGTCTGGATATGGTTCAGATGTCTCTTCGTTGCGATCAGAGTTTGTTATGCTCGAGAGGGTTGTGATACTTTGTTGTTTTATTGCAGGGGCGGTTGGTACGTGAATCTGATCCGTGCTAACGGACGGTTCATAAACAATATCGGTTTGTCTCTAATTCACTTTCGATATTGTTGTTGAGCCAGAAATGGATGTCACTTTGTTGAAGATCGCAGTAAACAATTAATGTGTGTGGTTTCACTAATTACCGTGTTGGCGGTCGATTCCAATCCCAACTATCAATTTTCTCTGATTGAAATGGGACTGTGTGGACTCGAAAGAGTCGTTAATGCTTCATGCTATTGTTGCAGTGAGTTGATGGTATGTGATCTGATTTCGTGTTGACGATCATTTCATTTGTCAAATTATAAACCCCTTTGCTCCTCACAAACGTTAACGTTCGTTTGTTAGAATTGATTAGGTTTGGATCAAATGTGTGTTGTTCTTTTTTATATATTATCCGTTTGGGTTGGTTCACATGGATTTTATGAGTCAAGTTTTATGTCTCGCCAATTTTTATATAATTTTTTCCTTTTTTTAATGATATATGAGCAATTGACAGAATATTAGAGTAAGTCACCAGCATAGTTGAACACTATTCTTTTCGAGGTTATTTTGCTCTTGCCTTATAAAAAAAATTATATTCTTAATGTTTTCATTAATATAATTCTTAATTGATATAATTTTTGGAACTGCTTCATCATTGCAAGATGAATAGTAATAACCATTGAATATTTAATCTCTTGTTCACAAGGATGATTTGTCAATTTCATATGCCTTTATAGATATTTTTCCATTTTCCCCGGTTCAAAGTGTCTAGGTATACCTAGGTTTCCTTAATGAAAAATATCCTTTAATTATGATATGTCCTGTGATGATCACAAATTTAGAACGGTGGTTCACGGTGTTCTGGTGTGGCATAGGTCGAGTCTTCACAGTGGAAGAGAAAGGTGTCTGCAAACATGTTAACACTACAACGCTCAAGACAATATTTGAGAGAGGTGGTTATGTGCAAAAGTGGTGAAAAGTGAAGTGGGCCTTTAGGGTGACGTTGAGTCACCCTTGTATAGGCGATGATAATGCTAACTATCTCTGTGATATGCGGTGTAATCCAAGGAAGTGGTTAGAGATGATGTGGACGGCGAAGATAACACAAGGCGTGCTCTTGTGTGGTAATATCCTTAATATTTCGAGTGTTCCCTCTCCATTCATGTCCTTGTGTACCCTTGGGGCCTGGCTCATTGGGTTGTGTACTATTGGGCTCTTGCCAGTCTGGAACAAAACAAATGTCTAGAAATAAATGTTGTCGTTTGGATAGTTTGTTACATCGCATGACGATGTCAAACAAACACCAAAAATTTATAGAGTTGTCTCGTCTGGAGAGATGTTTCGTCGCCAAGCGAGATAACACGAAATTGAAGCTTCTCAAATAAACTCCTTCGTCAAGAAAAAATAGGCCCTCGCCAAGTTGTGACTATAAAAAAGAAGTTTCCTTAAAGCATTAGTTAATCCTTAGATTGAGATACTTTTGTTAACACACATTCTAAAATTGTCTTCAAAGATAATTGGCTTTGCCATGGAAAGATTGATGTTGCCTTTTATTTTGTGGGGGAGCACATTCTAAAATGGCGTTTGATTTGTTCGTGTCGACTTCTACTCATTTTATAGTATAAAAAATACAAGATTTCTCTTTGTGGATACACCAAAAGCACATTAATCGGATTTATTTTGAAATTGAACTTCTTCATTCTTTCGAAAGAAGTTCTAAGATGTTAGAAATGGTCTAATTTTGATTTTGAATTAAACATAACATCATCAATGTATACCAGCATAAAGTCATCTATAAAATCATGGAAAGTTCCAAAAGAATTCGGGCATCTAAATGTAGTTTTAGATATATCTTCTTCCATAATGAACTAATGTAAGTAGGTTTAGGGTTTCACCCTCTTCAGCCAAATATACTTCGCCAAGTGGATCTTTAGCTTGCAACCCATATTTCCTAATACCAACTGTATTTGAACTCTAAAGGGGAATCATAAAAAATACAGTCAACTAAATCGTATTCCTAAGAATTTTCTGATCTTCATTCTGCGCAAATTTCTGAATCGGATATCTCCTCAATAGCCTTTTGTCTCCTAATTCTTCATTCAAAACCATATCATCATAAATTTGTGGTATGTTGGTTCGTTCTTCGAGACTAGCTACCAAAGCTTTCAGTATGTTGGCTTCAAAAGTTATTCTTAATTTGTTTTTGGCCATCTAAGTTGAAATCTGAGCAATGAAGTTTGAGTGGATCATATAATGATCCAATTTTTTGCTAAATCGCAACCCAAGTCGCTTTACTCGTCTATGTTATGTTGGAACTTGGTTGAGGATTCAATTTCTTCAACAACCTTCCAGTATTTATTATCTCGGTGTCTTCCTTCTTGTAGTTTAATTCATCCGCTATCAAATGTTATACATGCCTTTCTTTATCCCATATAACCAATAATTGATGTACATTAGATTGAATAGAACCACCAACAAGTATCCATTCTCGTCGCAATAATAAATTGTAGTTAGATTTTGAAAAATGAACGTTGTAGGACAAAATACTGACCCAATTTTTAAATTTAAAGAAACAGCAACATTCGATTTCAAAGTTTTACCTTTGAAGAATGTGACAGCAATTTCATGGGGTACTAAGTCTTTCTCAGTTTGTTGAACTTTTTTAAGGCAAGATTTAGTATTAAATTCATTGCAGCACCACAGTTTTTTAAGACTTTGTTCATCATTGTTTCTTCATCCACTTCGACTTAAATGAAAAGAGATTTTAAGTGACTTCTCATCCTCATATAGTTGGTTAAAAAATGCAAAATCCCAAGTTGGCTTGTAAGTTTCCCTTGGCACATAAGCAATCATGCTTTCACCTTGTTCGTGGCTTAATTTTCCGAATTCTTCCTCGAGTTCCTCTAATCCTAAAACTTTCTCAACAAAATCAGCTGGTAATAAATAAATCATAGCCAATTCACAAATTTCATGTAGATCATCAGCTAAACTTGATTTGAAATTGTCAGTAATTTCTTCATAATAGGGTGAAGCTGGTGAGCACTTGGTTCTACGATCATATCGTTGTACCTGAAGGAACTGTCCCAAATGTGGTTGAGGCTATGAGGGTCAATGTTGAAAGAGAGGAGGCTGGGCTGGAAGGTGATGCGGAAATGGAGGATGTTGAGTGATGACACCTTGTCATTACGTAGTTTTTAATGTAAATTCATGATATTATGAGTTCCAAAGCAAGCTTAAACAGCAAGAAAAGAAAGAAAAAGTGAAGATTGTGATTAAAGTGTAATCGTGACACGATTGCTGAAAAACGTGTCACGATTTGGAACACATGATGAGGTACATTCGACATTGAAGGAATCGGGACACAATCGCATTTTCGTGTCACAATTTAAAGAATGATAGTATGACTCATGGGCTTGGTCAGAAGGAATCTGGACACGATTGACTTAAATCATGTCACAATTAGGCGTGTTCTTGTGCCTATTTAAGCTGAAGCCAATGCATAAAACAAGGGTTATGAATTCTGGAGAGAGAAAGTGCGATTTGCAGACCTGAAGACTGAAGAAATGGGTGATTTCCTTCATTCTTTACCAGTTTATGTATGTTTTAATTCTTTCATTGATTATGTTATTTGTAAACTCAATTATGAGTAGCTAAATCTCTTATAGGTTAGGTCTGAGATGATTCTGATGTAACCCTAATTCAAGCATGTTGTTGTGAAACTCTATTTCTAGTGAATATCAATCTAGTTTTATTCAATTCAATTGTTCTTAATGTTTTTTATATATTGATCACATATAAACATGAATTCTTGAGAATGAATGACTACTGACCATAGCTTTCAACTTAGACCTAATTGAATTGTTCAAATAAATAGGGTTATAGTGGGGGTGTATCTTTAATAAATGGGGGTACATAATTGTGTGAACGAAGTAAGCACTAGAAAAATTTTGTTTGGAAATGATAAATTAATTAATTAATTTAATCATTATTAAAAAGTGTTTTCTTAGTCCTCAAGTTTTGCGAAAATATTTTAGAACGCAATCTAGAACATTTTGGAACACAATCTGAAATATTTTTGTAGGCAATCTAATGTATTTTAGTGCTTGATCTGAAATATATTTTGATACTCAATAATATATATTTATGTACTGAATAACATATTTATGTACTGAATAATATATTTTTGTACTCAATATGATATATTTTGGTACACAATTGAGATATTTTTGTGCTAGATCAAATATGTGAATTACTTGTTCCCAAAGTTTCTCACTTTTTAGTTGTGAATTTTCTCTATAAATAGAGAGCTCATACAATGCATTCCGAACACCGAAATTCACAGTTGATGTTTCCTGTGCTTTTCCTCTCTTCTCCCTCCTTCGACTTGTGTTGACGAGTCGTTCTTCTTTTTCTATCCCTTTCAGTTTCAAGGTTTTTATTTTTTTATTTTGTTTCTATGTTATAAAAAAAAATGCAAAAAATTTAGTTTAGGTTAAGAGATTTTGTGGTGATCCAACGTCACTACAACATTCTCATGCTTTTATTTCATTGCTACGTTTGTTTTTAGTTTTAGGTTTTATT
>Ga0228711_1006014_pt1 | contig 18253 bp, 12 predicted proteins | sample MedpolnodulmetaG_2_FD_177996 | JGI IMG/M metagenome (GOLD analysis project Ga0228711, IMG submission 177996) | Root nodule microbial communities from Medicago polymorpha collected in Santa Monica, California, United States - brown nodules | ecosystem: Host-associated > Plants > Roots > Nodule...
AATACACCACTATCACTATGAGAATATCTTATGACATTTTTCATAACTTTTACTATGTAGTATTCTCATAGTGGGTCAATCCAATATAAATATTACTCCTAATATTTATATCTATGTGTAGATTTGATAACTCTTTATCCATGATCTGTGAGATGTGATCATCAGTCTATCCACATAATAGTCTCTATGCTTTAATGATATCCCACTTCTCAATAAAGCTTGACTATGGATACTTTAAGAATAGTATTCTTATGTTTAACGGGGTCTCACAATTAAGTTATACTTAATGTTCCATTAAACATACTAACTATTCTAGGGACTTTATTATTTTGAAACAAAACAAAAACAATAAAGAAATGCCTTATTATTTATATATTCACAATATATATTTATATCATATATCATGATACAAACCCAAACCCAATCAATATAGATTGGCTATTAGAGCTTACTCCAACAGCACAGAGCCGACCCTGATTATACTAACCTAATCTTAAAAAACCTTAATATAATAATTATGAGTTAAATATATTTTTCCCAATCACTATATTAACTTTCATCTCCACATATTTTTAGTCAACGATTTTAGTAACTGTTCCTTGAAAAAAATTAGGCATCGTTTTTAAAATATAACGACATGTATCTAACATAAGTCTCATGACAAATATCATATGGTTTGTTTTATGATGTGATATTGCTGAGACTTTTTTTGAGAAGTCAAATTAGCCCACCTAATATACGCTGAAGAGAATTGAACATAAAATCTTGAAATGAATACATGTCAAGTTTTTAAACCAACACCACCAAATCAATTCAAATAAGTTGACATCGATGAGACCTTAAAGACACCACTAACTAAATAATCCAAAAATTTAACCTTTAATTTTAGATTACAAATCAATTAATAAAAGAGTTAAAGCTAGTGCTACAAACTTTTAAAGTGAAAACTAATTGTATGTAATAACTTTAAAGGCCACTCTCATTGTTTAAAATCTCTTTTAGATTTACCGAACTGTAACTTCTAATCACCAAATTTTTTTAAGAGTTATGAAACGGTCTTTGTTTCTTGGATCAAAATGTAACTCTCAATCGGTTTATTTCAGGGGTTAAGCAATTTGAGACACCTATAAAGCAATCACTTAATTTTAAGGGTATAAAGTAATTTTTTTCAACATTAGATGCATGAAGGCCATTAAAAAAATGATAGTTTCTTATCCCATTGTTCGTTTATCACGCGTCCTACAGCATTTAAGATTACATAATTCGAACAGGGTAATATTATGTTAAAAAAACACCCTCCGACACCCTAAAACATTTTGGATTTCATAATCCGAATCAGTCGTAGAGGGTGGGAAAAGAAACTCACTAAAAAAAAGGCTACCTAATCTTCCTGTCCAAAGTCTTGGGCTAAGCCCATCATTTCTACCAAAATCTCAGAAAGCCCGTTTAAAACCCTACTATATAAACAAAAACTGAGAATCCCAAACTCCCAAACCCTAATTTTCTTCGCTTCGCAGGGGCAAGCAAAGCCGCATCCAAAGCAAAACCTCACGAAGATGACGACCCGCTTCAAGAAGAACAGGAAGAAGAGAGGTCACGTGAGCGCAGGTCACGGTCGTATCGGAAAGCATCGCAAGCATCCCGGAGGTCGTGGTAACGCCGGAGGAATGCATCACCACCGTATCCTCTTCGACAAGTATCATCCAGGTTACTTCGGTAAGGTTGGTATGCGTTACTTTCACAAGCTTCGTAACAAATTCTATAACCCTATTGTCAACATCGACAAGATCGCTTCTCTCATTCCACAAGATGTGAAGGAGAAAGCATTGAAGGAGAATAAAGCTCCTGTGATTGATGTTACTCAGTTTGGGTTCTTTAAACTTCTTGGAAAAGGTGTTTTGCCTCAGAATCAGCCTTTTGTTGTTAAGACTAAGCTGATTTCGAAGATTGCTGAAAAGAAGATTAAGGAAGCTGGTGGTGCTGTTGTTCTTACTGCTTGATTTTTTTATGGTATTTTGTTTCGAACAATTTAGGGTTTGTAGCCCCTTTTTAATTTTGTTTGTTGACATTGAGATCTATGTTATGCAATATTTTTGGGATTTAAGTTTCTTGTTTTAATTTGCTTTTGATTGCTTTAATTTAAGCTGCGTTTGATTGCTGATTGATAAATTTAAATGCCGAAATTGATTAGGGTTTTTCGAATATATTATTTTGTTGTACGATTTGTTGAAGCTTCTTAAACAATGTGAAATTGCGTACTGGTTTAAACAATGTGTAATTGAAGCTTCTTAAACAATGTGAAATTGCGTATTAGGTTAATTTGTTGTAATTTATGTGCGTCTGTTTGTTAGGATTTTTGAAAACCTGTGATAAGTTGTTTTCAGCAAGAAAGCTTATTTTTTATAAGTTGTTTAAGATAGTTCTATGAAAACAATTACAAAAACAGTTTGATTGAATTTTATATTTTGTAATGTAATGTAAATTATAAATAAGCATTGTCTCATTTCATATTGATGCAGTATCTTAATGTTGAGTAGTTTCTGTTTACTGCTGTGCAAATGAACCTTGTTAAAGGCAAGTTTACGCTTGAAACCGAATAATTGATTTGGAAAAATATTTTTTTGAATTCTTCATCCTAAATGAAAAGCTTTGATTGGTGCAATTGCTAAACTCTAAACTTTGTAGGCTGCTCTGCAAATGAACCTTGAGAGTGTAAGTGGTTAGCTAACTGAGTTTAGAGTTTGTATCCATTGGTGAAGAGATGCTTTTAACATCCAAAAATAGTTATTTGATTGGGTAACTTAACAAAGTGCTTCATTGAGGGAAGTGTTTTAACTCAAGGAGATAATTTTTTTCTGCTCCTTTCTACCCTGGGCACACTGTCAATGGTTCCCCATTCCAATCAGCCCTAGCCTTGAATACTGGTGATGAACAGGGGAGCTTAGAAACTTACCCATTTATTTATTTAACAAAAGATCAATTTCTTACAGTTTTTCTGAATGTATTAATCATTATTACATAAGAAAAAGTATATATTTTTGTTGGTTAATTAGTCTATGTCCTTTTCAAGTTCAATCCCTAGGTGAAAACATAAGTCACCTGATGAGCCTTACGGGTACCATGATTAACTTCCATGCTCACATTTTGCTGTAATTTGCTCAACACTCCAACTAGAACAACAAGGGTGATTTTGAGACACCCTTTTTGATCATTTTTTTGTTATAAGTTTCGAACAGGGATGGACCCACCATAAGACATGATGTGGTTGTTGCCAAACCAGATTACAACCCATTTTTTTTTTACACTACTTAAATAATTCATTATATATAATATATGTTGCGTGTTTTAACTCGGTCTAACGGTAGATAATGCTTTAACAATTAGCATGTTATTGATTCAACTCTCCGTTGAAATTGTGAAGCCTAAGCCATTTTTGCTGATGTGCTTAATATGTCATAAGTACGCTTGGTTAATATATATATATAGTTTCTTTGATATTTTAGCCATACCAATATCGAAAGTCTAGGTCCACCCCTCCCCTCCCGTTTCCGAAGAATATATTTCAACAAGAACTTGGGATAAACCTCTTTCCAATAAGGGAGCCACACTCAGATAGAAACTAATTCTGCCATGACTAGGGAGCCACAGTACACTTAGCCCCATGTGTGTCGTGTAGCCAAGCACAATATATCAACCAACACTATTTGGGCCATACCTTCACTCCCGACCTTTATTGTTTTAGTTGAAGGAATCAAACTTATCTCATATTATCATCAATAGTTGGTCAATACATGAAGAGATGGCATTTAAAAAGTTGAGTATTAGCCATAGTTGTAGCCACCCGTGCTAATTAATATGTCACTACATTAGTTTGCATCTTAGTGAACTCAACCAACAAATTTAGTTAGAATCGAAACTAGCCAAAGAGGAAATACAGTTCTAAATTATAAAACTGAAACTAGACAAATCACTACTAGGCTTATCAAAACTATCCGCCACTAAACTAGCTTAGAATTTTCTTTTTTGTTGCACAACAGTTTAAATTTTTGTCCCAATTCAGATCGAGAACGGAGTTTGCACCATGTCATTTCGTGCAATTTGCCTATTGCAATTTTTCGTGCACGTTTGGGATGGAATTAGGGACCTTGTTCCATCTAAACAAAATATATATATGTATCCCTAAATAACAACAAAATATCAATTTGTTATCACTACATCCAAAAGGTTAAAGTTCTAATAACTTAAAGTTGCTACAAAATATTTAACTTTAAATATTTTTTAAGTTCTACATTCTAAAACCATATCAATATTATCATTCAACTTTTGTACCATTATTTGCATTGTTTTCAACGATTAGCATTACCAAAAGCAAATTCATCTTTATCCAAATCCACGAGATCCCAATCTATATTTGCACGTTTAACAAATGTGAAAATCATTTTATTTTCACAAGCGAGGATGCAATTGTTTGTTGGTTGTTGTTCTACAATTGTTTGCCCTAATTGCGACTCAACGGCTACACTAATACCAGGAACAATATCAACAATGTTTATTTGATTTACACTAATACCAAGAACAATATCAACATAGTTTGAATGTTTATTTGATTTAGATGTTGAGGCACGAGCGCAGATGCTTCCATCCACGTCAACTTCGATCAACTAGTGTATATTAATCAATAAGCTTAGGTAGAGTAGGGGTGAGCAGACTTTCCTAACCCGCCCGCAAACCGAAAAACCCGCAGAAATTGTTTGTGTTGCGGGCGGCTTTTAGTGGGTATCGGGTGGCCAAAACATAAAATACAGTTTGAAATGGTTATGGACGGACGGGCCCGGTTTGAAAAATATTCATCCAACGGTAACTGAAACCGTCCACTGTTTAGCATTTACAAAGATCAACTCATATTATATCAGTTGTGACAGTGCAACTCATCAAGACATCAACTCATATTCTCTCTCATAGGTTTCTTTTTGATAATTTAGTTTAAATGCAACCCAACCAATGAGTCAGTCGATCTCATGTTCTCTCTCATTAGTTTCTTTTTAATAATTTAATTTTATAATATTTATTGTACTAGTACTATATTGAATTATAGTAAAGCATTGTCCAATACCACAATAAAGACAAAAGTCTAATACATCTCTTCCATGTTCTCTCTCTACATTTTACTTCCAAATCTCAGTTTCTCGATGAAAGAAAAAACTCCTCTCTCAATTGTGTTGCAATACCAATCCTAAGTCCTAAGCTCAAAATATCCATTTCTCTCGTCAAGTACTCCTCCTCTCTTAAATCTTTATTACAACACCAACACATCTCTTTTGTAACTTTGATGGTTTTAAAACTCATAAACCCACATCCTGCTCTCATGAACTCTGCTTTCTCGTTCATGTATTCATGCTTTCTCGTTCATGTATTTATGCTTTCTCAGATCTCTCTCTCTCTCTCTCTCTCTGAAGCTGCGTCACCTATAACCGAGTTAACCCGCCCGCATAACCCGTATTTCGCCTTACCCAAGACCCGCCGAAACCGAATCCTAACACGGTCGAGATTGGGTCTTAGAAACTCAAGATCGGTTTCATTTAGTGTGGATTTTTTTGGGCCGAACCCGCCCGCACCCGTCTGATGCTCTACCCTAAGGTAGAGTACCACTCTCAAGATTACTAGACTTGAAGGTCGAGGTTAAGACTTGGGTTGTGAACTTAAAATTAAAAAACAAAATCTAAAAAAAGTACAAAAAAGAAATCAGGTGAAGAACCTAGGGACTATTAATATTCCATGAACCTAGGGACTATTTATCTTAAAGTCAACCATCACCAACTAATTTTTTCTCTCATTTCTTCATCATTTTGCTTTCTCATCTTTGTCATTTTTACATCATCTTCATCACCCAATCCCATAAATTTAAAAATTAAAAAGATTAAATAAGATAAAATAGGCTTTCACGATCCAACGATCATCTTTTAAGAAAAAAGAACAAATAGTTAAAGTTCAAACTTTTAATAAGGTTTATGGTGGATCACCTAAATCCTGGTCCACTTTAGACATTTAATGTTAAGGTTTTAACAGAGATGACTAAAACATACTACAACGGAAGGAAACTCAAAGGACCACTTTGAGACGTTTTTTAGTTATGGAATAATTTTGCAAAAATTAATTAAGTTAAGAGACCATTGGATCAATTAAGTCCACTTTTTAATTGTTGTTGATGTGTGTGTTACCTCGTTTCCTTGCCATAGTATTTGACATAGACAAGATCTTCTGAAAGTCTCTATTTGTTTGGCGGATTCCCTGTATCCGTCTTCGTAAAAATGACAGTTTACTCGACGTGGCGTCATTCAAACAAATCATAATCGTTGTGTTAGCGGTTGTGGTATGGAGGAATCAACAAGGGCTCTATTTTTGTATTGTCATCATTTCAATAATTTGTGGTCTATTATTCATAATTGGATTAACATTCTCCTAGTTGAACCATCTTGTGTTTCAAATCATTTTATGTAAATTGGTCATTTAGGTGGTTAATGTAAATCCCATCGGTCTAGACGATTTGGAAAGAAAAGAATAACAAAATCTTTAACAATAGAGAATGAGCTTTGCTCTAGTTACTTGACAAAATTAAGTTGCTATCCTTTTGATGGTTAAAAGCAAATAATGTTATTTATTTATTTAACAAATAGGTCAATTATCATAAGAAGGAGGTAGTGTATTTTTTTCACTATAACTATTTTAATTACAAAAACTAACTATCAATTGAAGCGTACATTAAAAATACATTTTTCTGTTTTTTTTATTTTTAAGCTTGTTAGTTATATTTATATTTATGGGTGAGTTCAATCTACTATAATTTTTTTCTAAACACATTATTGGTCATAAAAGTATGTATGTACATTCATTGCAAGTAGTAGTCAATACTCCCCTGTTTATATTTAGGGTTAACAGATGTTTACTCTCTGTAATATAGGTCATTTTCGCTTTTCCCTTTGTAAAATATTTTTTTTGATTCATCCCTGTAAAATATTTTTGTTTTGATTTACCCCTTAATAGGCCAAACAAAAACCAATTTTATTTTTTTTTCAAGAATTTTTCGTTTTTGTTTGCCCTATTAGAGGGTAAATTAAAACAAAAATATTTTACAGGAGGTAAATCAAAAAAAATATTTTACAGAAGGAAAAACCATAAATGACATATATTACAGGGGTAAAGACCTATTAACCCTTGTATTTATGATTTTCTATCATATGCTCTGTGCTAGATAGTAGATTCACCCCACCTACCTTGTTGTGGTATTTTCCACTTAGTTCTGTCAACTTGGACAAAATGGCAGAAATTATATTTGTAAATTGTTTGTGACACTAACTCAGAAATGGCTTTTTGTCGGTTCTCCCAAATCACAAGGAACTTTGTTTAGACAAAAAGATAAGTGTATTAATAAATACAGCATATGTGGACAGCCTCCTGTAGTTAATTTCCACATAATATATATGTTTTTTTTTTGTCAATTTTCCACACAATTTAAGTCAATCAAAACGAAGGATGATGACGGTATCCTGTAATTTAAGGAAGATTACGCGTCACCAACTTCCTCTCAAATGCTCTCCTTCCTCTGCCGTTTATACATGAAAAATTGTTCGAATAATAAATTTCACTGAAGTTTATTTATTTTTATAATTTTTTTAAAGTAATTTATTCTTATAATTATTAATATCACAAGAGAAAAAGTGTATTTTCTTTTTCGAATTGTATATTACATAGGAACATGTTTATAATGAAATCATTAACACATTTTCATTTTTTTTGTTGAAGAAATGTACAATTTTTTTAAATAGTCTTATACTAAGAGCGATTTATAAAGCGAAAACAATCTTATAAATAGAAATTGATGTAGTAATTAACTCTATTTTTCTCTCAACTTTAAGAAAATGCCTCTCGCCATTAAAATCCACCAAGTCTGACAGAGATTAGAGACAAGATTGAAAAATGAAAATTATATCACAAATCACAATCTTGACGCACATCAATCAACAATGTATCACGTAATTTTATAATTTTGTAAAAATTTAGATAGATGATCTTCAATGAAAATTTTTTATATATGAAAAAAATCCATTGATTCTAAAAGTAAGTCTAAAAAATTACTACAAATCATAACTTTTGATTTTACAACAATATACATCCATAGTTCCGATCACACAATATCAATTGACTCAATAACATTTTGAGACAATTAACAAAATATAACAATTGATATTGAAATTGAGGATATGCCATATACTTCTAAGTATCGGATGAAAATCACAAATTGATTGATTCAAAAATTCTTTTAAAGAATACTTCATGCATGCTTGATAGGCTATAAAATAAGGTATTGAACATGACAACTACAATCGTCATTTGTTTGGTTGTAAAACTGTTTTGAGAATTGGAAAAATTACATACAAGGGATAAAATAAAAATTTATATTTTTTTCTTTTTTCTGACAAACCACAACACATTTTTAAACCACTTGTTAAACCACAACACATTTTTTATGCTAAATATAAGTTATTTAAAATATCAAAATATCTCATTGTCCATCAAACATCATATAAAATAATATATTATTCAATAACATAAACAATTGTGTTTTGTTGTTCTTTCTAACATTTAGTTTTATCATATCAAACACACCTCATAATCATATATTTTAAATTATATGATATTTTAACACATTTGTTCAAAATTATATATCACTTTGACACGTCGATTCTAAATTATAAATTAAATTGACAACATCAAAGTTAATATTTAAAAGTTAAAATGATGTTGACCCATTTAAGTTTGATTGATTTATTATTTTTTTTTTTACGGTAAATAAACTTCATTCATTCAAAAGCAAAAATAGCAAAATTACGATTAAAATGATCATGAATTGGAAAAATCCCCATCCATAGTTTGAGAGCAGTACAAGATAGCTAAAACCCCCCTAAGAGTACATACAGTTCTTTCAGAAAAGCTTAAAGCAATAACAAATAAGAATACAAATCGTAACAACCAAGCTAAAATCTTTCACACATGGTCAAATGTCGCTAATAATTTGAGATCGACAGTCTTTAATTCCATCCAACTTCAAAAAAAAATTAGCATTGATTTGTTGGTATTGACTTAAAATATTGAAATATGTTCATCTCATTGTTTTATATTCGATTCTTTTGAATATTAATTTCGGGTTAATTTGAATTTAAAATAAATGTTAACCAATATAACTGATTTATCATTTTCGTCTTCATTCATGAAACATCACATCAAGCAAACCAATGTTGTCCTTTCAAATTTGCTTATTACTTCTACAAGTACTACTTGTTTGGAGTTTATCAAAACTTTCATTAAAAAGAGTAGATTCTCCTATCAAAGTTACCTTCACCTACTTATCGTATTGGATCCCATTGATAAGTACCTCTCCAGTTCCAACAACTCTCCTCTTTTCATTTTATTTTATTTTCATTTTCCATCAAAACACTGTCGTATAGTCCCTACTGCCAGTAATATCCACCTCACCCTTATCTCATTCCCCATAACAATATAACAATAATCCTTCATTATTAATTATTAAATAAAAAAGTGAAAAACTACTGCTCCTTATTTAAATACACAATCGGTCCCTACTTGACCATTTATAAAGAGGAAAAAACTTAGGTACAATTCCTTAGGTGCTTTTTGTATGGTTCTTAACTAAATTCACCATGATTTCCTCAAATCCATAATTCTCTCAAAGTTTGTTATCTTTAAAAAAATTATATTTTTAGTTAAGAATCATACGAAAAGCACCTAGGGAATTGTACCTAAGTTTTGTCCTTATAAAAAAACATTTGTCCGTAAATATAAAATCATTTATAAATTTTTAGAGGTATTTTTTTCTTCTCGTGAGCTTAATTCAGTTAGTAGAAACAATGCATAATATATGTAAGGTTTAGGGTTCGAACCTTATACACCATAAAAAAAATGCATTTATTTTTTGTTCTTTCCAAATTGTATATCTCTCGTTAATATTGTTAGATTGTATTGGAATATAAAAAAAAAAATCAATATTGAAAACATTAATACATTAAGGATAATTTAGTAATAGTTGCACATTATAAACAAATTTATTGGATAAATTTACTGTCTCAATCACTTTTCTTAATATTTGTGATTTTTGTAAAATTATCCTATAAAAATGGACGGAAAGAATATAAGCAAAAGGTCAAAATTTATATGATTTTAATTGGGTTAAATACGTTCTGACTTTTCCTTATATTTAAAACGAAAACAATTTCTCTAAAAAAAGGAAAATAATTTAGTTAATAAAAAATGTTAATTCATTATTATATCCTAATTTCGTTATCAATATACTCAATCCAATCACATGTACAATCAGAACATTATTTTTTAGATTCATCAAATATTTTTAGACTCATCTAAACTTTTTTGAGCAATAATTAAAAAGTTAGTAACTTTTAAAAGAAAAAGATGAGGTGGTGAAGTGAAAAGTAAGGAAAAAGAACACTCACACACGTGACTTCATTTTTGTATAAATGTGGAGTGAAGAGTCTCTCTCTTTATCATCTTTGAACTTTGCTGCTTCTTCTTTCTAGAAATTTCTTTTGTTACAGTGGTGTTGCAGATTTCACGACGACGACGGTTGCGCGGTGGAAGATCGGAAGAAAAAGAAGGTGAGTCGCCGTACCTGCATGTCAGTGTACTGTCTTGATACCTATTGTGGTGCTGGAATCGGCGAAATAGCGAATCCTTTGCAATGGCCTCAGCTTCGCAAAAGACGACGTCATCACCGTCTTCTTCTTGTTGTCCCCCTCTCGACTCTTCCCGCTTAGCCGCTGTCTCCGCCGCCCCCGCCGTTGCTCAATCCGATCACGTTGCTTTGATTCGTCCGCTTGATTCGCTTCCTGAACCTTCTACTTCTAGTACCAATGCTCCCACTTCTAAGGGTATAATCACCTCGCTTCTCATTTCTCATAATTAATTAAATAAACATGATCTAATTTAATTAATAATTAATAATTTCATGGTGTTATGTATATACGTTGAAGGATCATAGGTGGTAAGCTTGCATGTATTTATCTATATATGTCTATGTAATCCTCCAGAATGAAATATTAGCAACAAAAAAAAAGGTCTGAAAGTCCGATGTGTTTAGTTGAAATTTTGGACCGGATACATTTGAATTTTCAAATCATTTTGCTTATATCTCATTTAGAGAGTATTAGTTAGGTTTCGTACAAATGAGTATTAATCTTACCGTGTTTTAATGATATCAATGAGTTGGATCGAAATATTGTTTATGATATAAAGTGTGTGTAATTTGATCCATGTAGCCGACCCTATTTAGCTGAATAAAGTTTGGTTGTAGTTGTTGTATTATTTGTAGTCCGAATTTCATCTTTGGCTTTTGAGCTGGATTTTAATATCATTGAACTATGATATATTTGGATGGACTTATTTGAGCTTATCTATTGACACGAGTTTTGTATGACTATTTGGGAGAACTTATGAAAACTGCTTATGACATTGTTTATAAGTGGTTTTCAGCTGATTTTCATAAGTTCGCCAAGATATCTCATGAAAGCAACGTATAACCTGTACAAAAATAATTTATACTATTGTGTTATAAGCTGCAAATACGTTGTTTATCCAAAAAGGTCGGTAGTGATGCTAATTGTCCTTACTCTAGCTAGATGTATGATGCTTTTTCTCTGATATTATATTTGCACAGGAATCACGTCAATGACAAGGCCTCAGTCAAGCCATCCTTTGGACCCTTTATCTGCAGCTGAAATTTCTGTGGCAGTAGCAACTGTTAGGGCTGCTGGAGCTACTCCAGAGGTTGTTAGCTATAATATGTATTTCTTTTTGTATGAGATAATATATTTGTACATTTGATAGTTTGGATATTTATTAGAGAATGAAGTTTGTACTGAAGAAGTGATTACATATGATGTGTCTTCTCCTCCCCAATTGTCTTTTATATCTTACAGCTTAGAGATAGTATGCGCTTCATTGAAGTAGTTTTGCTGGAACCAGATAAACATGTTGTTGCACTGGCAGATGCTTATTTTTTTCCACCTTTCCAACCATCATTACTTCCTAGAAGTAAAGGAGGACCTGTAATTCCCACAAAACTCCCTCCAAGATGTGCTAGACTTGTTGTTTACAATAAGAAATCAAATGAGACTACTCTGTGGATTGTTGAGTTATCACAAGTGCATGCAGTAACTCGAGGTGGCCATCATCGAGGAAAAGTAATTTCATCAAATGTTGTTCCTGATGTTCAGCCTCCAATGGTATGTTGGTATCTTCCTTGTGGCTTCTGATTTTATTTTAACCCTAGTGTACAATTTTGTATTTTAGAAATAACTCAACTCCTGAATGTCATTTCAATTGGTTTTGCACTGAAACTTTTGCACTGACAGACTAACAATTGCAGAGTTTGCAGTATAAATCGAAGCAGTATCTGTAGTTAGACTTAGATGGCTTGCTTTTACTTGTGTGTATAGAGTGAGACGAGAGATTTTTATAACATCATTTATTATCAAAGCAGATTAAAATATTGAAATTCAACTACAATTTTTTTGTAGCATTCCTTGCTGTTGAAGATTTTCTTTCCTTCGGCAGTATAAGGATCAAGAGCAGGGGTGGCAAACAAGCCCAAACTGCCGGGTCAGTTTGTTTTCCCTGCTGATTTTGGCGGGTTGGGGTTGTGTGCATAACCTACCAACCCGAAGGGTCAAATTTATTCATTTTTCTTTCTTCTTAATGTTTTGGTGGGCCGATCCACCAATCTTTAATGATCTTTGGCATACATGGCCAGGTTAGACTTTTCAACCCACTTTTTTTTGGGCGAGAAGTTTATCCAAATTTTGCTCAATCTATGTTTTCACTACGAGCTTATTCTTTATGTAGTTTTTTCTTTCAATCTTACGTAGTGAATAAAGAAAACTACATATTCCCTTTTATCATGAGAGTAAAAGAAAATAATGTTTGGTTCTTCAGATTAGTAAATCTGAAATTGGATATCCAAATTTTGTTCTGCAAGATAATCAAAACTGTGGAGCCTTCAAAAGCCATTATTTCTACTTGTACATTCATTTTACCCACATTGGTTAAGCTGTCGTGGTATTAATATGCTACAATACTTAATTCTATTATATTCTCTCTGTTGTTAGGATGCTGAGGAATATGCAGAATGCGAGGCTGTTGTTAAAAGTTTTCCCCCTTTTATAGAGGCTATGAAGAAAAGGGGTATTGAAGACATGGATCTTGTAATGGTTGATCCCTGGTAATTATAACTGGATGTCTATTGTTTCATAGCTTTCTTGTCTGAAGACATTGCTATTATTTTTCTTTGCATTTTCACTATTAAAACTTTGATCTGTATAACTCTTGCAGGTGTGTCGGTTATCATAGTGAAGCTGATGCTCCTGGTCGAAGACTTGCTAAACCACTCTTATTTTGTCGATCTGAGAGTGACTGCCCTATGGAAAATGGTTATGCCCGCCCAGTTGAGGGCATCTATGTTCTTGTTGATATGCAAAACATGGTGGTGATAGAGTTTGAAGACCGTAAACTTGTTCCTCTGCCTCCAGTTGATCCCTTGAGGAACTATACTCCTGGTGAATCCAGAGGTGGTTCCGATAGAAGTGATGTGAAACCCTTACAAATTATTCAACCTGAAGGTCCAAGCTTTCGTGTCAATGGGTATTATGTTGAATGGCAGAAGGTAGATTTATTATGTTAAATTTCTTATTGATTTGTCTCTGGAATGTTAAAAGAGTGGATGCATTATGAGTTATAATTATTAATTACTAAATTTGATACATTCTCTGTTTTCTCTGCCAACAGTGGAATTTTCGTATTGGATTCACACCCAAAGAAGGTTTGATTATATATTCTGTTGCATATGTTGATGGTAGTCGAGGGAGAAGGCCTGTGGCTCATAGGCTGAGTTTTGTGGAGATGGTTGTACCCTATGGAGATCCAACTGAACCACATTATAGGAAAAATGCTTTTGATGCCGGTGAGGATGGCTTGGGAAAAAATGCACATTCCCTCAAGAAGGTTTTAGACTTACATATTTGTTCTCTTGTATTTATATTGTTTGTCATCTTATTCTCTTTGACTGGATCCCCATTTGTCTAAAGTCAGTTTGTTGTCACAGGGATGTGATTGTTTGGGCTATATCAAATATTTTGATGCTCACTTCACAAATTTCACTGGTGGAGTTGAAACTATTGAAAATTGTGTATGTTTGCATGAAGAGGATCATGGGATTCTGTGGAAGCATCAAGACTGGAGAACTGGCTTAGCAGAAGTCCGGAGGTCCAGAAGACTTTCAGTTTCTTTTGTATGCACAGTGGCCAATTATGAGTATGCATTTTTTTGGCACTTTTATCAGGCAAGTAGGGTGTCATCCTTTTAAGAGATAAATATTCTGAAATCAATGACATTTTGAATTAATCTGGTTTCAGATATGCATAACTTCACCAATATCTAGTCTCTGAACATCCTTTAAATTGTTGAGAGACTCTAAATCTATATGCCCCTGTAGTTACCTTGTTAATTTTTGCTTAAAGATACTGTGAGCATTAAATGAATAGTTTTTGATTTCCTTTTCATGAAGTACTGGTATATTAGTGTTTTTTTTAATTTCTGCAATATTCTTGATATATGGTATTTAACTCTGTTGAAAATGATGACACATTGTTCCAGGATGGAAAGATTGAAGCTGAGGTCAAGCTGACTGGAATTCTCAGCTTAGGAGCCTTGATGCCCGGAGAAGTTCGAAAATATGGAACCATGATTGCACCAGGTCTATATGCTCCAGTTCATCAACACTTTTTCGTTGCTCGCATGGACATGTCTGTTGATTCTAGACCTGGTGAAGCTTTGAATCAGGTATCTTGAATTGAATTGCTAAATTTTACTTCTCTAAGTTATGCTATAATGTTGCCTCTATGTCTCTATGTTACCAACTTTTCCACTTTATTTTGAACACTGAAATAACTGTGATGGCTATTTTAATTTTGCATATGAACATCATCTACTGTGCCCATGCCCAATAAGTATACAGATTGGTTAATGCGTTGTAATTATTTCTGAGTGCACATTTTTGCTCTCAATATGGTCGGTAGGTTGTGGAGGTCAATATGAAAGTTGAAGAACCTGGTGAGAAAAATATTCACAATAATGCATTCTATGCCGAAGAGACTTTGCTCAGGTCTGAATTGGAAGCAATGCGTGATTGCAATCCTTTGACTGCTCGACATTGGATTGTAAGTCTTCTCTGATCTTTACAGACAGCTTCTGACTAAAGACTTCTATAATTTAATACTCTGTCAAACTGTTGAAATCTTGTATGCAGTGGTGAGAAAATGTTGTTTATGATCTTTAAAAAAAATTACGATTTCTGTATGGAAGTAAGCACATGTCGGAAACTATGTAGCACCTACACTTTGGATTAAATGTATGACCGGTGTCTGACACACGTCGTTGTCGACACCAACACGACACCATTACATGTGGTTACGTTCAACCACTTTCAATTTCTTTAATTATTACATGTCGTGTCTGGTTTCCATGTTAATATCCGTGCTTCATAGATCAAGAATTCCAAATAAATGTCTTTCATACTCATCATTGAAATTTTTGCACTAGATTTTTTCACCTGGAAGATACTTACCATGGTTCGGTACCTTGTTTTGGACTTTGCTTTTAACATGGAAGTCTAGAGATTTATAAATTGTGTTATAACTTATAAACCATGGTTCTAACAGATTTTGACTCCTTGAGTTATGTCTTTGATAACAATCCTTTAGGTAAGGAACACAAGAACTGGCAATAGAACTGGACAATTGACAGGCTACAAGCTGGTACCAGGTTCAAACTGCCTACCATTGGCAGGTTCTGAGGCCAAGTTTTTAAGAAGAGCTGCTTTCTTGAAGCATAATGTTTGGGTAACAGCATATTCACGTGATGAAATGTTTCCTGGAGGAGAATTTCCTAATCAAAATCCACGAGTTGGCGAAGGACTAGCTACATGGATTAAGCAAAACCGGTCTTTGGAAGAAACTAATATAGTTCTATGGTCCTTACTCTCTCTCTCTCTCTCTCTCTCTCTCTCTCTCTCTCTCTATCTCTCTCACACACACACACACACCAAAAAAAAAGAATATACGTGCTGAATAGCATGCTCAAGATTTTAATATCATGTTTTATAAAATTTGTAATGCAATTAGTAATCTTGTATCACCAAAAACAGTATATTAAATCCTGTATCTCCACAGGGCAATAGCTTATTTTGTGTTGTTTTAGTAATAGAACCCTTAATAAGTTCCCCAAATTCCGTTTTCTTCTCCCAGTTCACTTTATGTTCCCAAAAAGTGTTTCTGCATTTTGCCTTCTCCTGACTAACTGTGCTGTCTTCAGGTATGTATTTGGAATCACACACCTTCCTCGTCTAGAAGACTGGCCTGTTATGCCTGTAGAACACATTGGTTTTATGCTCATGGTAATTACTTGGTTTATTTTCGTGGATGTATTCTAAGAACCTTTGATTAATTTGCTGTTTGCTTATTCTTTTGAATTACTTGATATGGTGCTCTGTTGCTCATGCTTTTTAAAATGCTTGAATGCGAAAAGCCACAAGGAGCTTTGAACAGCACTAGAATATCGAGAATTGTTGAATTGTCTTTGTTGTGGACAATGTTCACTAGACCACATCTTTTACTTCAAACGACTACTGATCATAATATGATAAAAATAATTCACCTGATTTTTTTATCTAAGTTTTTTTTTTGGGGATTGAGTTTTGTTATTTTTGGACTTTTTATGTACATCTATAGTTTTTTCAATTGTCTGACATGTGAAGCTCCCTTCTTGTGTGCAGCCTCATGGATTCTTCAACTGTTCTCCTGCAGTAGACGTCCCACCTAATTCATGTGAAGTGGAATCTAAAGACAGTGACATCAAGGATAATGGTACTTCAAAGCCAATACAGAGCGGGATAGCGTCGAAGCTTTAGGCATTTGCCGAGACGGGAATCACAAGTTCTATTTTGGGGTCCACTGAAACACCAAGTTGAGCAGATTGTATTTTTAATCTACAACAATAATAAAGCTATGGACTTAAATCTTGATTTTCTAGTTTATGATGGGGTGTTTGCTGGTAATATTCATTATATTTGTCTTTGTACATGTGAGGATTATGGTTTCAATTTCGACGTGAAAGCTCTGCTTAGCCTAAAACAAGTGTGTTATCAAGATCCAGGAATCATTAAATATGGCGGTTTTATTGTGCGTGCCTGCTTTGTTGCCCTTTCATTATATGGCTCAAATCTGTAATTTTTGTGATAGCATTTGATAGACCGAGAGCATGATAGTGCAGAATATTGGTTTAAGGGAAACGAGTTTTATTTTAATTACCGGAGGGTTATCGAACTATCCGGAAATTTTTTAATAGGTCTTTGAACTAAAACAATTTTGTAACTTGTGATTGGATTTCTAAACTTCTAAATAATTTGTAATCAAGTCCCCAAATTAAAGTTTCTATTTTTTTAAAAGTGAAAAAATAAATAATGGTTATTTATTTATTTTTTTAGAACATAATTGTAATGTTTGTTGTTAAAAATTTGCTATTTTATACGACAAGTATATGCCAAAAATTACAAGTTCTCTAAAAAAAAAGAAATACTATATTTTTATTTGTAAATATGTAGTCGAATAGGTTGCAGAGTTGATCTGAATTGAAAGAAGAAAGAGAGTATTGAGGCCATGTTACTTTTTAGGCCCCCTATATTTTCTTAGGCCCCCTAAAATTACTAATTTAGCCTTTGATACACATTTAGTATATAAATACAGAACTGTTCGGTGGGTACTTACCGAATGACCATTTTGCTCATTTATTTGCATATTTTTGTTTCAGTTTAATACTATAATAATCTAGCTCTCTTATCTCTTTCATTTCTTTTACCAGATTATTACTACTGACTAATATACATCATTTTCTTCTCCCCTCTTCTTTCCTCCAGACCGGACATTATTTGAAGTGTTGAATTTTACCAAATTAATCTTTTACCAGATTAATTCTAATTTTTTGAAGTGTTGTATTTGCATCTGGCTTTCTTTTGACGTGTAGTTTTCTCATGACATTATTTGCTACGTCTTGTAAAGGTGTATCACGTTGTTGTATTGTTTGAAGCAGTTGATGACAGTTCTTCTATATTACACAA
>Ga0228711_1006018_pt1 | contig 18247 bp, 5 predicted proteins | sample MedpolnodulmetaG_2_FD_177996 | JGI IMG/M metagenome (GOLD analysis project Ga0228711, IMG submission 177996) | Root nodule microbial communities from Medicago polymorpha collected in Santa Monica, California, United States - brown nodules | ecosystem: Host-associated > Plants > Roots > Nodule...
AGAACATCAGAAGCGCTGAACATCAGAAGCATATCTCACCAGAAGCTACTTCACCAGAGTTGACAAAGGACAGTGTACGAAGTGTACGGCCACGAACTCTGCAACCACCTTCTCTGTAATTTGTGTCTCTACAACAAGACAAAGATAACAGTAACATTGCTGCAGAAGTTGTTCCTTTTGTTCTAGAATGGATTTGAATTAAGTTCCTCATAGGACAAGTATCAAATCAGGCAAAGGATCAAGGGTGAAGAATCAAAGCTTCAAGAAGGACAAGTTGATGTAACGGCTAAATTCTCAACGTCTCTCAACTCCTCTATAAATAGGGATGAAGACTTAGAGAATAAAATACAGAGAGACATACACACGCATGAGAGGAAGAGATTAATGGTGTTGGTAAGGTCCCAAAAAGAGGGAGGCGGCTAGGGTTTTGGTTGAGAGGAGAAGGAAAAGTAAGCATAGAGAGATAATTTTTTATCCAAATGAAGTGTGTGTGTGTGTGTTGTACGTGTAAGAAGAATGAATTAGATTTTTTTTTTAGAAAAATTGAGACAAATAGTGGGACTAAGAGAGAGGACAATAATTTTTGTGATATTTAAACCAAAAAAATAAATCATGTTAATGCGAGAAATATACATTGACTAAACTAACTTTGATGCATGGGACAAGTTGTCATTTATAGAAAATTGTTCCTGATAAAACGTACACACTGTTTAAAATATCATCTCTCTTCAATTCTACAATGATATTGAACCGTCATCAACTAAAATGCATGAGATTAGTGGGATTGTCTAAAATACCGTAAATAAATAAAATGCAAGCGGGGCATTAACTAAAATTTCAGAAGTAACTCAAATGCATGGGATAAGTTGTCACCGACTAAACTAACTGATATATTGGGCAAGTTGTCATTTATGAAAAAATTGTTTTTGCTAAAACATTTTGACTCTTTAGAATATCATCTCACTTCAATTCTACAATGATATTGAACTCTCATAAACTAAAATACATGAGATAAGTGACTGTTGACTAAAATTTCAAAAATAACCAAAATGCATAGGAGAAGTTGACATTGATTAAAAAGAATAATTATACATGAGACAAATCGTCATTAATAAAATGCATGAGAGAAGTTGACATTGATTAAATTAAACTATCATGCACTTGCCAATTTTTCACTAATAAATTTTTCAGAATTAACTCAAATAAAGGGGATATGTTGTCATTGGCTAAACTAACATTGATACATGAGAGAAGTTGTCATTTATTAAAATTGTTCATGATAAAACGTTTATACTATCTAGAATATCACTTCACTTCAATTTTACAGTGATATTGAATCCTCATCAATTAAAATGCACAGGATAAGTGGACATGGTTTAAAATTTTTTAAATAACTACTCCCTCCGATCCTATTTATAAAAGAAAGTTAGGTCAATAAAAGTTAATGTATTTGGACTGAATTTTGAACCAGATACATCAACTTTTGTTGACCCAGTTTTCTCTTATAAATAGGACCGGATGTAGTAAAATACATGGGATAAGTGGGCATTGACAAAAATTTCAAAAGTAACTCAAATGCACGTAATAAGTTGTCATTGACTAAACTAACTTTGATAGACGGTACTAGTTGTTATTTATAAAAAAATTGTTCTTTCAAAAACGTTTATACTATTTAGAATATCACATCATTCTACAATTATATTGAACGCTCGTCAACTAAAATGCACGGAATAAGTGGACATTTTCTAAAATTTCAGAATTAACTCAAACGTACATGATAAGTTGATACCGACTAAACTAACTTTGATAGATGGGACAAGTTGTGATTTATACAAAATTGTTTCTGATAAAACGTTTCTACTATTTAGAATATCACATCACTTCGTTTCTACAATGATATTGTACCGTCACCAACTAAAATACCTGAGATAAGTGGGATTGTGTATAATACCGTAAATAAATAAAATGCACTAGAGAAGCAGACATTGAGTAAAATTTCAGAAGTAACTCAAATGCACGGGATAAATTGTCACTGATTAAACTAAATTTGATACACAGGACAAGTTGTCATTTATAAAAAATTGTTCCTGTTAAAACATTTCTACTCTTTAGAATATCACCTCACTTAAGTTCTACAATGATATTGAACTATCATCAACTAAAATATATGACATAAATGACAATTGCCTAAAATTTCAGAAATAACCAAAATGCATAGGTGAAGTAGGTATTGATTAAATAGAATAATCATACAAGAGACAAGTTGTCATTAATAAGATACATGAGAGAAGTTGACATTGATTATATTAAACTATCACGCGCTTGCCAATTTTTCACTAATAAATTTTCAGAATTACTCAAATAAACGGGATAAGTTGTCACTAACTAAACTAACTTTGATACACGAGACAAGTTGTCATTTATAAAAATTGTTCATGATAAAGCGTTTATACTATTTAGAATATCACGTCACTTCAATTTTACAATGATATTGAATCCTCATCAACTAAAATGCAAGGGATAAGCGGACATTGTTCAAAATTTTCTAAATAACTAAAATGCATGGGAGAAGTGGGCATTGGCAAAATTTTCAAAAGTAACTTAAATGCACGGGATAAGTTGTCATTGACTAAACTAACTTTGATACACGGGACAAATTGTTATCTATAAAAAAATTGTTCTTGCAAAAAATTTATAATATTTAGAATGTCACATCACCTTAATTCTACAATTATATTGAAACTTCATCAACTAGAACACACATGATAAGTGAGCACTGTCTAAAATTTCGTAAATATTCAAAATGCATGAAAGAAGTGGGCATTGACTAAAATTTCAGAATTAACTCAAATGTACAGGATAAGTTGACATTAACTAAACTAACTTTGATACATGAGACAAATTGTCATTTATAAAAAACAATTCCTGATAAAACGTTTCTACTATTTAGTATCACCTCACTTCAATTCTACAATGATATTGAACCGTTATTAACCAAAATTCACGAAAAAAGTTAGATTGTCTAAAATATCGTAAATAAATAAAATACATGGGAGAAGAAGACATTGACTAAAATTTTAGAAGTAACTTGATAGACAATTGTCAAGTGTACCAAAAACTATCGAAGTAGTAAAAATATCGTTCCCACAAGGACTGGTTTTAATCTCAATAATTCAATTACGTTGTAAAATAGGATGTATAAAAAGTTATTTTGTTTTGCTACTAGGCAGTTGATTGGTTTGATTGCATAAAAGTAAAGACAAAAAATAAAGATTGGTTTTAGGAATAAGAAAGAGATGAGTTTAGGTCTTTCGAGTCATCGATGTTACCCTAATTGGTATACTGCACCTATTCTTATGAATGATTCACTAGTTCCACGATAGTTAACAAAATAGTTCTAATCAATCCCTTGAGTTAGGATCCTCTTATAGGATTACAACCCCTAATTCCTTAGGTGGTCTAACAATCTTTGAAGGTTTAAGCACGTTAACCTAATATCACTAATAAAGGTTATACATTCCTAGATTAACCATGTTTATTAGAACAATTCAATTAGGTCTAAGTCGAAAGTTAGGGTCAGTAGTCATTCGTTCTCATTAAATCATATATATATTTGATCAGGATATAAAAAGCATTAAGAACAATTGAATTGAATAAAAACTAGATTTTCATTCACAATAAATAGAGTTTCACAGCAACATGTTTCAATTAGGGTTACAAAGAATCATCTCAAACCTAACCTCTAATGAATTTAGCTACTCATAATGGTGTTTACAAATAACATAATCATTAGAGGAATCAATACATACATGAACAGGTAAAAGGATGAAGAAATCGCCCTCCCAACCATCTTGTAGTCTCAAAATCGCACTTTGCTCTCTTCAAATCGTAACCCCTATCTTTGGAATAGACTTCAGCTTAAATAGGCACATAAATTCGCCCAAAATCGTGTCACGTTTTAAGTAAATCGTGACACGTTTTCCTCTGAATAACAAACAGTTGAATTATGGTTTCCTCAAATCGTGTCACGTTTTTGCCATCGTGACACGTTTTCCTCAATGTCGAAAGCATGTTTTGGTATTCTAAAATCGTGTCACGTTTTTACCAAATCGTGACACGTTTTCTTTCTTTGTATTTTCTTCAGTTTTTCTGCTTTTCTTGCTACATAAGTTGCCTTGTGGACTCGAAAATGTGATCAAATTACATAGAAAATTACGTAATAACGAGATGTCATCATAACTCAAATGCACGAGATAAGTTGTCACTAACTAAACTAACTTTGATTCACGTGACAAGTTGTAATTTATAAAAAATTGTTCATCCTAAAATATTTCTACTATTTAGAATATCACCTCACTCCAATTCTATAATGATATTGAACTCTCATCAACTAAAATACATGAGATAAATGACCATTGACTAAAATTTTAGAAATAACCAAAATGCATAGGAGAAATTGACATTAATTAAATAGAACAATCAAACATGAGACAACCTTAAAACAAAGTCACATATGAATAAAATATTTAACTGAAATAAATCATCCACCATTATCTTACTAGTTTTGTTTTAAAACAAAGAGACTAAAAGTGCATTAAAGTTTTCCTTTTATCAAAATTTTTTTTTTTTTTTTTTTTAAGCAACAAATTTTATTTGTTTAATTAATACTACTCTTTGCCTTTAATTTAAAATCATGTTCAATGTATGCTCACTGAATAAATCTTTTCTTTCCTTCTCTCTACCTTTACCATTCTTGCCCTCTCACTCAATTTTCATCTTCATTTCTCTTAGCTCATTTAGCTCTCAGTCTCTCACATGTTCTTCCTTATGCTTCCATGATTCATAATAAAACGTGATTCTATTCATATTTGTTTTCTATATAAGTTGCTCATTGCTGGATTGTAAGTTTGTTTGGGTGGTTACATTACATTTGGTGATGGATAGGTCAATTCAGAATTTGTGTGATGTTGTTCTTGATAAAGATGCTTGGAGATTCGTTGTTCAAGTTATTAGGTTGTGGGAAGTTCCATTGTTTAGCACTATTGAAATGGTGCTTATTGATCAAAAGGGGGTCAAAATACATGCTACTATTCCCAAGCAGTTGGTGTATCTTTTTAAGCACAAATTGATTGAGGGTCAAGTTTACAAGTTATCAAACTTTACTGTGTTGCCAAACTCTGTTGCCAAGACTATGAGTATTTAGTTGGTAAGTTACTTTTGTCTACAAATGTTGTTATTATTTAGGTCCGGTTTGGATTAATTTATTTTAGAGCTTATACAAAACACAGTTTATGCAAATAAATAAGCTTTTAAGTATTATTTATAAGTTTGTTAAAGTATTTTATGAAAAAATAGTTTATGAAGATACAATTTTCGTTAGTGAGAGCTTATAAATTAAAAAAAAATTATTTATTTACATAATCCCAAAATAAGCTCAATCCAAACGGACACTGAAGTTACTAATTATTTCAAAGAGCTACTGCAATTATTCCAAGTAAACATTGGGTTTCTGCTTGCTGTGTGGTGGAAGAGAAAAGAAGATGAACTCTAGGGTGATATGGTCATTTTGCATTTGGATGAGACCCTTGGGGGTATTTTCGTCCTTTCACACCATCTAACCACTAAACACTGCCACGCAAACTAATTAGTAACGTGGCTGTCATTAACTGGGTTGAAGGACCAATTTTGCATGAATTAAAAGGTACTAATAAACTTGAAATGAGTCATATTTGCATGAATTAAAAGGTACTAATAAACTTATTTTTTATTACATGCTTCTATCTATGTATAGATGTAATTGGCTTAATAACTGGTATTTCTGCTGAGAGGGAGTTTGTTAGGGACGGAAAACTGACAAAGATTCTTGTGATTGAGATAACTGATCAGAGGTTGGCAGCATTAACTAATTCATCTTAATTTGTTTATAGTAAAGTTATTTCAATGAAGTTGAGTTTTATTTGTGCAGTGGTAAATGTGAGTGTGCTTTATTTGGCAATTATGTTGATGAGTTTCATAAACTGATGGGTAAAGCTGTTGAAGGATCCTCTGTAGTCGTTATTCAGTTTGCTAAGGTTAAGATATTTAGGGGTGAGTGAGTAAATTAAATTTGGAATGAATTTTTTATTTTTAATGTATTGGAGATTAGATTTGTTGATTTTTACTTAACTGATTTGTTTTATGTCTTTGTAAAAGGCAAAGCCTCAATTCAGAATGTCATTGGGGGTACGACCAGAATTTATTTAAATCCAAGTTTCCCGGAGACACTGAAGTTTAAAGAAGGGTTAGCAGCTATGGTTATTACATTTCATAACTTATGCAATTTATTTTTGATGTTCAGTGGTAGAATTTACAAATGTCCCTTTCTATCAGGTTGGCCAAAAGTGGTATTGAATCAAGTGAACATGTGCCAATAATTGAGCAAGGTGGTATGGCATCAGTTGAAGATGATTTTCTGCACATGTATCCTAAAAAAACTATTGGCCAGCTTGAAGGTTTGGTTGAAGATGGCATATTTATTGTATTTGGAACTTGTAATGGCGTTGTGGATGGGGAAGATTGGTGGTATCCTGCTTGCAAGTGTCACAGGAGTGTTACTCCCGACTCTTGTGCATATTATTGCAAGGCTTGTGTGAAATATGTCTTTGACATAGTTCCAAGGTATTGATTTGAATGATTTTTTGTTTTATGTTAGGTGGAGAGATTTGATGAATTTTCATATATTATATCCAGGTTCAAAGTGAAAATCCATGTCGGTGATGGGAAGAACGATGCTATATTTCTGTTGTTTGATACTGATATCCAGTATCTTATTGGCAAGCAGTGTGTTACTTTGATTTCTGAGGCAAAGGTTGTTTATTGATGTCGTTTATTAGTTTTCTTCGTATTCGCATTTGAAATAAAATAAGTGTAAAATATTGATAGTAATAGAAATATATATCTTACCAGGCTAAGAATGCTGGATTTTGGCCAACTGATTTTGATCATTTGAAAGGGAAGAAGATTCTTTTCAAGGTTGAAAAGTCCAACTCAAACAATTTTCTGTTTGATGGGATTTTTAAGGTGAAGAGGGTGTGCACTGATCCTGATGTTATTAATAAACTTATATCAGATGGTGGAGATTATACTCCTACTAAGGTAACATTGGATTTGGTGTATAATTATTTTCTTAATATATTCTGTTTTGTATGTGATGAGGCAACTCTTCTGTATTCTCTAGTGAAGCTTCGACCACAACATATTTTCAAGTTATACGGAAGCGATATCACTCTTTTGTTGAATCTATTGTTTGTCTTTGTTCATTTTTTATTTGCAGTCTTTGTTCAGCTAAGCCAAACCATTATGTGGTGAAGCGACATTTGTGCTTTGATCATGAATAGTTCCTTTTTAGTCGAATGATGTGTATATTCCTGCATTTTATCTGAATTGATGAGCTTCAGTGTTGTGTTTGTTGATTTTTTTTTTTGCAGCAATAGCTCATAGTAAAGGTGGTGCTTCAACCCCCATTTCCCTTGATGAAGATTGACACCGAACACGCTTGCTGCAAGACGGTTGGAACTTGCTGAAGCCCCCATTTCTCCAATCTTCTGCTATGGAAGTTGTTTGCAGCTTTAGGAAATTATAATATGGATTTTGTAAACAATTTATATTGTGATTGGATAATGGTTAAGTTTTAGTTCTAGACCTGCAAGTTTGTTTTCCTTAGATTGAAGTGCTGATACTCTAAAACTATGATGTTATAGCAGCTGACATTTGTAGAGTCTTAGTCAATCACATCCATTGTTGAGATTGTTGAGGGTCTCCAGATTATTGTGGAATGATTATTGTAGCATGTATGTTTTTGTAAATTTTTGCTGCATTTTTTTGTACGACATGTTGATGCATGTTTTCTATTTTGTAAAATTTGGTCTTAGAAACCGATTTTAACCAAAAAAAATAACTTGTTTAAAACTTGTTTTTAAACCAATAAATAACAACCCGATATTTTTTTAAACCAAACCATATCCATTTATAAACCGGTTTTGTAAAAGTAACCGGTTATATATTCATACAAGTGTTTTATATACAGATATGGTTTGGTCAGTCAAAATATCCGATCATGCATTATAGTTGATTTCTCCATTTATTGCTTGTTTTTTATGAATATTATGCATTATAGTTGTCATTTCTTATAATGAAGAATATGAAAGGTCACTTGCAATCATGTATTAACCGAAGAATTTGGATGAGAATAAGTTGATTCGAGGAATGCATTTAATGATTAAAATGTTTTTAAAATTCAAGTAATGTATTCAAATTGTTTTTTAGCTAAAATATTTAATTGCTTATGCCATAAATCACACATGACATGTTTATCCAATTATCATTAGAAATATCAACAATCTCCTTAATCTCCCTTGGAATGTGTTTCTTACGCACACCCTACGAGAGGCAAACCAGTGTGCGGAGTTTTTAGCTAAGCATGGTATCAATCACGATTCTTCTTGGTGTAGCTTGGAGAAGCCCCTCCCGGACTTGGAAGATCTTCTTCTTGCTAATGCGTCTAGAGTGCAGTTCTTAAGGCAGTAGTCTAGTTTCTTTTCCGTTTTCTTTTTCTTTTTTTCTCTATGTACCAAAAAATGAAGGGAGCCTAAAATACTTGGGGATTATATTTATCACATTATACGTTGCTCAATACTTACATTTTCATCTAATGTGGGACTACTTTAATCATTATTCACACATAACAATATAAACAATAATCAATTACATGCATAAATGTTTTACTATCCAAAACTAAAAATAGAGTTTTTCTTTTAGCCCCATTTCACGTTAGTACCAACTCAAAATCTATGGATAGGGATGTCAACAGAAGGGGGCAGTCTTACATGATCTCACTGACGGTACAAATTTACATCTCTATATGTGAACACTCAACAAATACCAAAATCTATCTAAACCTAACAATAATTAAGTCAATCATAACAAAAATAAATAATCAAACAATGTCTTTACATCTCCTACACCCATGCATTGCGCGGGTCTAAATCTAGTTTGTTTCTAATTGATGAACGTTCGAATTCATTAGCTTCTCACGACTAACGTCTCTAGTTACTTGTTGCACTTGCAGACATATCAGACTAATCAACAAATAGTATGAAAACGTTTATAAAAAAAATTAGGAGACAGGACAACAAGGAAGTAACTAAGGAAAAACATTACTTCCAATTATTGATTAAATGCAACAAAAATTACACAACCTCATTGGCATTTGCATGGGACATTTACCCTGCCTTCACTTCTGTACACAATCATTGGCCAAAGTCATACAAGCCATACAAAATTTCACGAGCGAATTGACTTTTTAGCATTCATTTTGATGTGTTTGCTTCGTTTTTTGTTGCTTTGGGTGGTTCCTTGGAAATAGTATATCATTGAGTTGTCTCTCAGCACTGTATTCCGACGTAGCCTGCAAGTATGATATATTAAGTGCAAATAATTAGGAAGATTAGAAGTGAGGTAAGTTGCACCTTCATGCACATAAGCTAATCTAAGATCAGATATATGAAGGTGGTGTTTGTCAGGGTAAAACAAATTCTCAGCCCAAATTCTAAAACACAATGAGGCAATTCCCAATATTATGAAGTTTTGTAAAATTGTGATCTAAAAAAAAATTAAATGCTGTCCCCTCTTCTTTAACTACAAATTTATTATTGTTTCAGATATCCACTTTATTTCGAACCAGCTTTAAACTAAACCCTAAATCTCACTATTTTTACGTAGCATGTATTTGTATTAGGAGGTATAGTACAAAGGCATAAACGAAGTCATATAAAATATATAGGCATTTAAATATGTAGCTACGAAAAACAATTGATGTACCCTTTTCTTGAATCCGAATCTCAGTGTTTGAACTTGAGTTCCTGAACAAACCCTTACGTCAAACCCGAGCGAGTCCACACAGATAAGTTGTGCTTCCTGCAATGAATTGCAATCCACGTTGATCACGGACTTTAACATGGCAAATTTACTAATGCTTGTACATAAGTGTTCTAAAAAGAATGGAACATATGATAAGGAAGGTAATGAACTTCCCAAATGGTATTTGATCATTTCTATTTTAAATTCAGATAGATGTCCTTTAATAAGTCACAGTTTCTCATTTATAAAGATAGTGCTACAAACATTCTTATTCCGGCATCTATAGTAGTGAAATGCTGTAGAATCAGATATCGCATTAACTTGTACTTTTGGCTGTAATTGAATGAGAAAACTTTCTTCATGACTCTAAACCAAATACGCTAAAATCACTCTCAAAACCGTTTAACTAGGGAATTAGCAAGAAAGCGATTAAGAGAAAACTACCCATCAATTCAAAAGTGCATCAAAGACAACGTGTCAAGAGTTTATGTATTACCTCCACTTGAATACCCTTGCATCCCCAACAGAGAGACTTAAGGGCTTGCAAAGTCTTTTCTGATTCTCCAGCAGCTTTCAAATGAGATATAATTTTGGAAGATGACCTTGCAATAGCATCAGGTTGAGCTTTCGTGTAGTCTTCTACTTCAAGGACAACCTGCGCAAAATCAGAACAAAAATTTAGTTTCCAACAAAGAAAAGGTATAAATAACATATGATTTAACAATTCACAATCTAACATTTTTATATTATCAACAGTTAACCCAGGGTCGGTCATACCTAATATTTCTTACAATAAATAAGCCAGCAAATAGGATCGTTGATTACCAGCTAATTAGAACAATTTTGAATTATATGGGTGTCTACTTGTTTGACGTTTCTAACCAATTGAAGTTGGTTATAGTTTTTTTTCTTCTTTCTGTATATAACCCTTTTAAATTAAATATATCCATTATTTCTTAACCGAGTATGATTACCAATTAAAGCAGTCACTAAATTGCATCGTAAAACACCAATATCAATAAACATGAACAAAGTGCATGATCAACTTTAAGAATTCCTGGAACTTGTCTCGAAACACAAACACAAACACATACAAGTCAGCTAACTTACAGGATGTCCATGTGCAGAAAACACTTGAATCTTAACAATCTCCAATCTGTAAAAGGAAGTCTCCTCTGAAGGGATATCACCATTCTCATTATTTTCCAATGTTTGTGATGTCTTATCTTCAGACGACTCTGTATTGTGCTCATGACCATTAATCGCACCAATACTTTCTTCTTTATTTTCTGTTACTTTACTAATTTCGGCAGTACTGGATTGATTGGCAGATAGATGCTTCTGTATTGGAGAATTTTCTTCAATAAACGCAGGTCTTATAACTCCTTGGAAGACTACACAAGCTGGAGGCTGCTCCATCCAATCAATAGGATCATCTGAAGCAATCTAGAAAGTAGCAATAATAAAAATATTTAGTTAACTAATATCCAATAAACCGAATAAAAGTGCGACAGAAAAGGTGTTACAATGTGGTCTCCAAAAGCCACAAATTAGATTACATTAACATCTACCTCAGTCAATTTTTTAGCAAAATCCATTGGATGAGAAAATCGCATCGTCTCCAATTTTGCCCAATCTGCAAGTGCTTCATCATCATCATCGTCGAGCTCTTCGTCATCTGAAAGAACAGCCAGCCATTCCTGCAAACAATAATATGAATAATAGTGGATAATATTTTGTTTCAATAATGTGACATCAGTTGAGAAATGAACATAAGCCTCATAATTACATTAAAAACAATGAAAAATTCAGACCGAGTCATAATCCTCATTCTCATCTTCATTTTCATCTACGTCATCTTCAACATCGCTGTCATCTAAATCATCAGTATCTTGATCGTCAATTTCCTCAATCCCAAAGTCAATTTCCGATGGACCTGATAAGTCCATCTCAGAGATCATTTCCATGGTATCCACACCAATTATGACTTGCTACAAAAAGGAAAATAAGATAATCCATAACCCTGTTAAGATATGCAAACTTCGTAATGTGAAACAGAACTTGAGAATTATGATTAGAACAAAAGGATTTGAAAAATAAAATGAAAGATGAAAAAGATAACACTAATTAATCAATTGAGCAAACAAATCATGGATAAGGCTTAATACTTCAAATAATACAATGAAACACAACAAGCCCAAAAGTGTGAGGATATTAAATTATTGTTGAAGTCCAAAAGGTGGCAAATTACAGTTTCTGATATCAACGAATGAACATCAAGAAAATGAAGGTAACTTCGTAATTTCTTGCTTATAAAATAACATTAATATAAGAACAGGGTCACCAAATCTATGTATGGTGAGTTTTCCTCAAAGTACATGTCTACTTGTTAGAGTAGAAGGACAGTACACAAAACTGTAAGTATGTGAGAATGGTTCAAGTGCACTGTTTGTAAGTATTTCATAGGAAACTCTCCAGCATTATCTACAAGGTTAGAGACCTAGTCTTACCACAAAATTATTTTCTGAAGTTAGGGACTGCAAAATATCTTCACCAGGCTTTGCTTGAAAATATATATCTGCGATGCTTGTAGAATTTAATTAAGGGGGTGAAACTTCCCAAGAACAGGAAAATCAATACATAGTGTAGGATAAGCATATAGCCATCACTTACTTCCATGTTCATCTGTCAAATATGGCAAATCTGGCCAAACAATATTATCATGAAATTCATCGTTAACGAAAGTTGAAAAAACCATCGTTGCTTTGCTGTTAACCTAAAAATGATATGCCACAATCATCATCAGCTATACATACGATAAACAGAATAAAAGCATACGATAAGCTGCTAGATATAGTTATTTTCTCAAATACAGCATTTTCATTGCATCAGTTGAGGTTGGGCCAGATTTATATGAAGATTCCGCATTCAGTAAAAACTATAATGACGTTTGACACAATTTCAATAATTCTGTCAAAAGAAACAGTGGGTTATTGTGACTGACATTTAGCAAATCCAAACAAAATTTATACATTTTTTCATAACTAGACTTTCCATAATGCAGATATTCTCTATTAGGGTTGCAATCGATCTTCCTAACTTACGCATATTCAATAAGTCAAAACAGGCTGCACTAGAAAGGAAAATTCTGGAGCAGTTTGTTCTGATAGGTTAATAACACATGGATTCAAAACAAAGAATAATACAATGGCCAATTTAATCTCCTATTATCTGTAATTATCTACACACCCAACTGTAAACCTAGAAAAAAAGGTGTTCTTCCTTATTTAAAAATGTCAATACCTTTTGGAGACAGGTAATCCTAAATGAATTCTAAACAAGCAGAGAATAGAACAGTATTTTCTAAAATGAAACGGAAACCCTGACTATAGTTTTAGCATTTATATTTATCATTATTAATTCTGACTATAGTTTTAGCATTTATATTTATCATTATTAATTTTCCTTCATGTAAGAAAATTACATGCTTTGTAGCATAGGATAATGTCTAGCCATCCTGTAAACCAAGCAGTGTGGTTTTGTTACTCTGTCGTACAAAAATAGCACTGAAATAAGAAAACCAAATGTTTGCCAAATTTTATTTATTTTCTCCTTCTGAAACAAATTAGTACCTCGATAACAGTTCTACTTGTTTCTGCTGCAGTAAGTCTAACATCCTCACTAATCTCCGATGTGGAGGCAGCTATTTCCTCAAATGGGTGATAGGATGGCTTCTCATTTTTCTTTACAGGCTCCTGATCGGAGCCAGGATGTTGTGATGATACTCGAATTCTATTCTTCACAAGTTTGTTTCTTCGGGTAAATGGAGTGCCCACGTACTTTTTACTTCTTATCCTGCATAATTATATCATATATTATTTATTTCCTCTCATTACATATAGTATTTCTAGACATGAAAGGTAGACAATTTATAATATAAAGTACAAGTAAACCAAGAAGTCACAAAATTTGCATTTGTTAATTCATTTCTCAGGATAAAGAAAAATGTGTTTCAAAGTAATGTCGCTTCAGGAAAATCTTGGATGAAAGTTCTTGGGAAGAAACCAAGTCCCATATTGATAAAAGATAAGACCTGATTATAGTTTGTAGAGAGTGGCACCGCTCACCTTACAAGCCGATTTTGTAAGGATGAGTTAGGCCCAATATAAAAACCTAAGATGATATCAGAGCCTATCGTAGATCTGTTGTTGGGCTTCCCGCATTGTCAACACTTCAGGCTCATTACCCGAGCGTGAGCGGGTGTGTTGGAAATTCTGCCTAATTGCGGCATTTTGGGTTGGGTTCATTGCATCCTCCAACACCTTCACCATGTTGGGTGCAAAGGGGTCGATTTAGTCCCACATTTCATAGAGATATGGCCTATGTAGTGTTATAAAGCTTGGGCAGCACTCACCTTACAAGCCGGTTTTGTAAGGTTGAGGGTTGCCCAACTCATTCTCAAAACAAAAGTTTATCTCAACAAATCGGTGCAATCATGACAATTTATCCATATAAAGCTCAACAGTCTAAAGTAGGGATGTCCGAGAGATGGTTTAGATCAGGTTTTGCTAGTCTCTCACCTTGCACTCAATTTTTATCAGGTAAATTCTTTAGACCTGAAACTGCCTATAAACCTGCAGAAACCTTTTTTTTTTTAAAAAATTTTTTAGAACATACTAAGTGTAATAAACAATAGTATATCACTAGATAACTTTATGCGGGGAATGTGTTTCTAGAAGTAGATGGATGAAAGTCGAACTCAAATACCTTAACTACAAGAATAAAATGAGGTATTTCACATGACATCTGGAATCAAATACAAGAGAAGAGAACAATTGAAACTAACTTGAAGAATAAGAGCAACTCCTAAGAAGTCACAATTTACCATCTGATTTCAAATCAACCATTAACACACTTGACATTTGTAAAAGCATTCGCAAAGAATGACAGAAGCCACATGTCAACTGTTGATTTGAGTGTGTATGGAAAATGGTAAGTAACCAATAGTTTTTCACAAACCCAAGAGGCTGTAAGACAGACAACATGTAAACTATAAAGTATAAACTCAGACACAATGTAAAGCTCTGTCCAAGTTCAATTACATTGCAACTGAAACTTAACTAAATTCCATAATTTCACCCTTAAATCATCATATGATACAAAGAATTACTGTGAGACAATTAAGCTCTCTCTAAAAGCAACTGCAGCTACAACAACAGAATCTTTCCTTATTCATCCACAAACCACGAGTTAACTAATTTCCACAATTTCACCCCAAAATCATAAAGTAACCACAAAATAATTAGAGGAAAATTAAACTCTCTCTAACAACAGTTACAGCCAACGTCAACATAATCTTTCCACAACTTCATAACCCAATCACAATTGTAACCTAACTAAATTTCATGATTTCACCCCTAAACTATTAAAAGATACAAATCATGAGAATACACTTAAACTCTCTCTACAGCCTCATCAACAGAATCTCTACTTGGTTAAATTCTCTCTAACCGCAATCACAGCCAATAACATCAAGCAAGGATGCATAAGGTACGTGTACGTCAATAAAAAAAACACGAGTTTTTCTATTTAATATAACACAAGAGAACTAAACTGTTAATTCATAACAAAACATGACAGTAAAAGTTTTAAAAAGTAAAAAAATGTGGTTGTTTACCATAACAAAGAAACTCAAATACACAAATAATATTATATTATCATATATAGTAATATTCATATATAAGAGAAAGCTACAAATTTCACTCAACAAAATACAACAAAAGCCAAGCCTGTTCCCACAAAGTGGAGTCGGCAACATGGATCAAATTTCAAATTACGCCATAGTGTTCTATCATAAACCATACTTTGGTCCAACTCATTAATTTCCAAATCTTTCCAAATAGTTTCTCTTATACTTTTTGTATGTCTTCCTATGCCTACTCTCCTTACTACATAATCTATTGGTCTTCTCTCTATATGTCCAAGCCACCTAAGCTTGTTTTACACCATCTTTTCTATTATAGGTGCTACCCCAACACTCTCTAATATGGTCATTTCCTTACTCACAACAGAACAGTGATAAAAAATAAGTACGATGAGTACCGGTACCAAGTTCGTAGTACCCAGTACAGGTACTTCAACATTTTATAAGTACGCATGCTTTAGAGACATCAACCTAATCTTTCCCTATGTATCCACAAATTCACAACCATAACCAAACTAATTTTCATAACTTCACCCTCTAAATCATCAAATTAGAAGAGAAAATATAAGATGCATCGACAGTGTAAATAGTTTTACACTTACATCGATAAACTTCTTGTATTCCGCCAAATCACAAAACTATTTCAAAATTAGTTGTATAACATAGCAGATTGGCAGTTTCTTAGTTATATGATAGTGTAAAACTATTTTACACTATCAATACATCACCATTAAACTCTAAATAATAATAACAGTTAAATAACAATACCACGGCGCGTCAAAACCACCGCAGCTACAAGCAAGCCGACACGACGCAACATAACTTAATCCACCACCATTCACATCCTCCGCATTCCACGCTGAGCGGTTATTATCTGCCAAAAACAAAAACAAAAAATCTTTCAAAAAATATCAACTAACAAATGCACAACTAATAACCAGCAAGTAGTAACTAAGAATCTCTATGGTACTGACACTTCTTATTAAAGACGTGTCCATGTGTAATTCATTTTGTCAAATTATCATCGGTGTCAGTGTTGTATCTGGTATCTCGTAGCACGAACTAATATTACTATTTACTAAAAACGTTGCTGTTTTAGTTTGTTGGCAATTACAGAATAAATATAACACTCAGAAAATGTAGAGAGAGAGAGAGTACGGAGATTGGAAAAGCGAGTGGAGGAGGAGAGGTGGAAGCGGGTGGCGATGGGAGGATCGATAATCATCATAGTTGGTTATTGTTGTTATGTTAAGAGAGATGCATAGTGGTGGAGAAGAGAAGAAGAAAGAAGAAAGAAGATGAGGCACACTTTCCTTTTGGATTTGTCTACTTCCTGATTGGACACAGCCTCAAACATGCTCAACTTTTTTATTTTTTATTTTAGGCTTATCATTTCAACTTTTTAAATATTTTATGAGATATTTTTTAGGATTTTTTTAACTAAATGGTGTCTATTGATAGAAAAATAAATAAAGAGTAAATTACACTCTCCTTCTCTAAGAGAAATTTGAATTACACTCCCTTTCTTTTCTGTTAAAATCCACACTCTCTCTTCTCTCTTAAAAAGTAAAATTTATATTTCACTCTCTTGTGCGATGCTTAAATTACAACTCACTCCTTTGATAATTAAATATGCACTAAACTTTAATCTATTTTAACATAAATAAATATTTTTATAATATATAATAATTTTGAATCACTATTTAAAAAATAATAAATTTGTTTATTTATAATTTAAATGTCAATGATAATTAAATTTAATATTTTGTTATTAATTTTATAATGTAGATTATAAAATCCACTTTTAAATGACCATACTTAGTCGACTTTAGTAGTTTTTCACATATTTTAATTTTATTCGGGGTTGTTTCATATTTTATAATAGGGTTTAAAACTATATGTTAATGAAATTGTGAATAAAAAATAGTGAAAATTATAAATTCAAATTTTGATTATTTTAAAATGGACCCGTAATACTATTTTTCTTTGAAGTGTGTTTGATTAATTTTTTTGCTAGATTATTATAAATAAAAAAAATAATATTGAGGGACTAAACCGTAGATTTTAACACAAGAGGGGAGGGGAATGTGTTGGAACAAAATGTGTTTAACATACATTACCATTTAGAGTTTTGATGATAACAAGGTATTAAAAATTGTCAATTGGATATGCTAATATTTGTTCAAGTATACAGGACCATAGACAAAAATTTTGATATCTTGTAAGGTTCTGAAGGATCAAAAGAGTGCAAAGGAATCAACAAGAATGAAGCTTGAAGCATCTGAAGAGAAGTGCTCCTGAAGTGTGATAAGTGCTCAAAAGTAACATATTTTATGTGTTAATCTAGGCATTTTAGTGACTTGTTCTGCAAGTTATCTAAGGAAAAGCTACCATTCGAGTGTATTTATACCATTTATGCTTAAATGCCTGATTCTATCCAATTTATGCAGGAAATGACAAACAAGGACCAAGAAAGAAGCTCATAAACCAAGGCCAGTTCGCTTAAGCGTGTAGACGGTCGCTTAAGCGTGCCTATGGTCGCTTAAGCGTACAAAACGTCGAGAGCAAAGGAAAGTTCGCTCACAAGCACGCTTTGTGTACGCTTAAGCGAAGTTCATCATCTTCAGAGGATAAGGTCCCACGTGG
>Ga0228711_1006020_pt1 | contig 18244 bp, 17 predicted proteins | sample MedpolnodulmetaG_2_FD_177996 | JGI IMG/M metagenome (GOLD analysis project Ga0228711, IMG submission 177996) | Root nodule microbial communities from Medicago polymorpha collected in Santa Monica, California, United States - brown nodules | ecosystem: Host-associated > Plants > Roots > Nodule...
TAGTTTTCACATTTTATCTTAATATCATTTTTCTCATTCTGCTTATATAATCATTCTCCATAACATTCCGGTCCTTGTCAAAACTATTTAATCATTTAAGGTTTATTTAATCCAGAACATTTTGGTCATGTATAAATCAATTGTTATATATCTAATACTCTAATCTTGCTAGACTAACATTTACCAAGAACCTTCTTGAGTATATAAATCAATTGTTATATATTTAAGTTGCAGGACTAAATTTTAAAAGGGTCACAATTCAAACCCCCCCTTTGTTGTGACTATTTCTTCCACTTCAGGACCTCTTAGGAACGTTCCATAAGGGAGCCGGCCAAGTGAAATTTCTGATCGTCGTTGTAGACTACTTCACCAAAAGGATAGAGGCGGAAGCGCTGGACCAAACAACGACAACAAATGTCATCAAGTTCTTCAAAAAGAACATCTTGTCCAGGTTTGGCGTCTCTCAATTCGTAGTAACCGATAATAGAACACAGTTTGCGGGCAAGAGGATGAGAGAACTACTAGAGGAACTAAATATCAAGTAACACATCACTTTAGGTAAACACCCGCTGACAAACAGACATGCAGATTCCACAAATAGAGTCATATTGAAGGGATTGAAGAGAAGGCTAGAAGAAGCAAAGGGAAGCTGGCCCGAAGAGCTCCCGCATGTTTTGTGGGCATACCGCACCACACCACACTCGACCACCAAGGAAACTCCCTTTGCGGCTCACTTTCGGGACAGAGGCCGTAATTCCGGTCAAAGTGAAGGAATTAAGATGAAGGACGACACACCCACTCAACCAAACCGCCAACACATAGGCGATGTTGGAAAAACTGGATTTCACCGTTGAGTCCATGAATTTCGCCGCACTAACAGAGGTTGCCATTAAACAAGTGACGACCACCAGGTACAACAAGAAAGTAAGGTCAAGAGACTTTAATATGGGGGACCTCGTCCTAAGGTGGGGAACTTAGGGAATAAGAACGCCAAGGAGGGAAAGCTGGCGGCAAACTAGGAAGGACGATACAAAGTCAGCACCTGCACAGGAACAGGCGCCTACATCCTTGATACTTTGGACGACATCCTAACTCCCATGACATGGAACGCAGACAAACTCAAGCGCTATTATAGCTAAACACCGGTAGTTTTGTTTCAACTTTGCAATGTACATAAAATAAATCATAAAATCCATTGTAAATCCGTTTTGCAAATATCAACAATCGACCATTTTTCTCAAATGGAAACACATTTGTTGCAAGTTATTGTTGATTGACAGGACTTAAAGTCTCGAATGAGGAAGAGCATCCTCAAAGGAGGGCGAATGTTAAGGCTTCGGTTGTTAAGCTAAACGAAAGTCTAGGATCTGTCGCGGGACCCGCCTAAAGGGCTAGCCACCCTAAGGGTAGAGTGTCTTTCCCCTAGACGCCCTAAAGGGGGAACTAAGCCTTGGCCGAACATGTTCCCTCAAGTAGCCAACTAAGCTCAAAGCAAGGAATGTAACACCCCGTTTTCCCAACAATGTAAATAATACACATAAATCAGAGTATTCAACGTAAAACAGAATGCCACACTACAATGAAGTATAAATAGAGTAAAGTTACTATTTATTTTAACAACTTTGTCAAAATTCAATTACATCGCAGCGGAAAATTTAATTCATTATTCAACAACCTTGGCACTACGGCCTCAACATAAGCAACATTAATGAAAATCTTAATTCATATAGTTCGACAACATGGTTCATAAATAATACGTAACAATGGAAAACAAAGCAAAATATCCCCATCCCGTTACGTATCAGAGCGACCCTAAGACGACGCACGAGGAAGACAACTCACATCAGCAGCTAATCCTGGTTATCTGCACGTTACCCACGTAGAGGCAACATTCAAACAGAAGGGGTGAGATTTCACATTCAATAATAATAAGCATATAATTCATCAATGGAGTTTAACAACATAAACAACTTTAACTAAGCAATAATAGTACTTCACATATTGTTCAATTATTTCTACTTGGCATTAAATCAACGACAACAACTCAACAACTCGACGACGACGACAATGCAATGATACAACGACAACTTGACTATGCAGAATGCATGTGGTACCAATCAACGTGTTAGAGCATAGGCTCTCAATTCAACGTGTAGAGCATCGGCTCCTAAATCAACGTGTAGAGCATAGGCTCTCAAATCAACGTGTAGAGCATAGGCTCTCAATCAACGTGTTTTGAATGATTAAACATTCAATAGGGCATGAGCCCCCAACTTTATATGAGTATGCAAGGACTCAACAACTTATTTAACAACAACGTACAACTTCAACGACAATGACGACAACGACATCAACAACAACAACGACGACTCTACATTATAATTCCATAATCTTCATCATTTATGATCAACATCATGTAACATCATATTAATCAACACATGCATTCATATACTAGTTCATCAATATATACGTTCATGTAATAATTCATCAACATATGCATTCATATAATAATTCATCATCATATACGTTCATATAATAATTCATCAATAAAGTTATTCATAAATAGACCATCAATCAAGATTATTCATAACAACAAGCCATTTGGAAAACTGACAGTATTACCTAAAACCTTCATATTTACACCAAAGCCTAATTCAAAACAGAAATGTATAAGAATGACGCAAGAACATGAAAAAGGCACGCTGCTACTGGGTGACTCGCCGTGGCGAGCAAACATTGCTCCCTGCCACACAGCCGTTCGTCGTGGCGAGCAGATGGCGAGCAAACATTGCACTTTGTCATGTTGTAGCTCGCCGTGGCGAACAGGTTACTCGCCGTGGCGAACTATGACAGGTTTCTGTCGGGAAGTGCGATTTTTCACCCCAAAAACCCAATTTTCATCAAACCCAATCCCAAATTTGATAGGGAACTCAACCTATGATCATTCTACAATCTGAACATCCATTATACACAATTCTATGGGCTTTCTACACTTATTAACAACCAATTTCTACATGTTCTACGATCAATTCCAATTTCAAACCCTAATCCTCAAATTCACAAGAACAACAGCAAAACTACATGTTAAATTCAGTTTCAGAATTACATAACCTAAGATTAGAGAATGTTAGTCCCACCCTTACCTTAGATTAAGTGATTGCAAGATTCTACAAGCCTTCCCTTCTCTTGATTCTCCTCTTCTCTTGGTTCTCTTCTTTCTCCCAAAGACTTTTTGTAAAACCTAATTTTGTGTCTGACTCTTGTTTTTCTTTTTATCTCAACAGATTTTCTAATTAACACCACTCAATTCTACTTAATTCTAATTCAGCCCTTCTCAAGTCTAATTATTTAATTTCCAACCCATCCTACTAAATAATAAAATAAAGCCACTTAATAAAATATTAATACACAACAACATGCCACTTATCAACATAAGTCATATAAAAGACTCTAAACTCAGCCAAAATAATCTGATAAATAAATAGGGCGTTACAAGGAACACGGTGCAACATGGAAAGGAATGCGAATGCAACACCTCCCAAACACGCAGCGCAACATGAAATGAAATGCATCAACGCGAATATAAAGAAAAAAACGCCGGACAACCCTCCCAAACATGGCATGAAATAAAAATGCATAAACACGGAACACGACCTGAAATAAAACTGCGCAAACGCGGAAGGGGGGGGGGAAGCATAAGCAAAGACGAAACCAAAAACAACTGAACGAGAAAGGCCTTTAAGCTTCTTTTCATTAAAACGTTCAAATCAATTACAAAGGAGCCGCCGTGGCGGAAATTACACAAAATTACCAACCGTAAAGGCTCATAAGCTTCTTTTCAACCTCAGGGCGATTACAAAAGGCAAAAAGGACACCTATTCTAACTAATCAAAATCTAGCCTCCTGAGGCGTGAACTATGTCTGGCCTTGGATAGGCATAATTGTGAACTTTAAGCACAATCCTGGCAAAGCCAGACGACCCTTATCTGCCCAGGGGAAGATTCATGCCCTTCGGCAGAAGGAAAGAATCTGATGGATAGCGCCAATCCACCGAAAAACAGCCCGCTGACAAGATGAGTGATCTTGGATAACAGAAAGAAACAAGGCAAGTCCTTCATCTCAGCCACAACACCCATGATCTTAGCCAAAACTTTTCGAAACAGGAAGAGAAAACTACCACAATCATCTACCTTAACGTGGTTTCGGCGAACTTTTCGACCATTTCAATCTCCCCCTTTCTGTTGCACGCCACAATAACAAGTGCATGAAACCAATGCCCATAACCCACAAAGGAAACGACCATCTCTCATTCAACCCAAAGCGATGAATGAAAGGAAAAATCAGAAGAAAGAAGAGAAATATTTTTCCAAAAACATGCTAAGGGAAAACGATGGGTGCAGAAGAAACAAGGAAAACTCCCCTTTATATAACCTCTGAGACCATCTGAAACAACGAACCAGATGAAAGTGAAACGAAGGACCACGATCTGAACGGCTGGAAATGACTTTGGAAAACGAAACATAGTCAAAGTAATACGCGCGTGGAGCACCTTTTCCGGGGCGCGTGAGGTTCACGAAGTTGACGCGTGGAAAGAAAGTTGAATAAACATCCCATTGGAAAAACGTTTCAGTTCAAGGCATTAAATGCTAACTGCTCCCACTAACTCTCGTCAGGCGCCACCTCCTTGCAGGCAGAATAAAAAACTTCTCACCAAATGCATCGGGCGCCATCAAACCAAATATCACAGGCTAAAAGCCATGTCACCTTGAAGATATCAACTCCTCGAATTCCATTAGGAGCCCCATCGAACGCCTTCTTTCATAGCTAAATGCCATTGCGTCCTAAAGGCAACAACAATTTGAGTGGCAACTGTTCTGGATCGGTACTATCTGGCATGACTTAAACCACCTTAAGGCTCCGCACTTGAGGGAACACGCTAGCTAAAGTGCATCATGCCAAAAAAAAGCGCCTCTGCGCGAGGATCATCCTACACATGTCCTCTACCATCCTTAATCATATGTCGCATAATTCGGAGACGGTTGTGACCAACGCGCGCCTATATAAGGGTGAACTTGCTTCACCCACAACATACACTTCACTTTTCACAATACTTCCTACACACTCTTTCTAAGTTCCATTACTGACTTGAGCATTGGACTGCTAACGTGTCTGCAGGCACCTTTTGTCCCACCACAAGGATTCAACGCCGCTGTGCTGGAAACCTTCACTGTCAGACCGGAGCACTTTCCGCCACCGTTGCGACTCATCCGTTCTCACCGGACATATCACGTATAAAATAAAATATCGTTCATAATTTACATTTGTTAACGCAATTAAAAGAAGAAAAGATACAAAAATTGGGCCTAGTTATTTGTCGAAGGAAATCCCAATTCTCACTTAGTTTAGTTTTTAATTGGGCCTAGTTACAAAAATAGGGGTCAGTTTTCTTTTGTTTTTAATTAAAAAATAGGTTTGTTTTGTTTTTCATAAAAAATAGGGTAATTAGTTTAGTTTAGGTTTCATAAAAAAATAGGGGACGAATTTCCTTTGTTTTTAATAAAAGATATACTTATTTTGTTTTTCATAAAAAATAGGGTAATTAGTTTAGTTTAGGTTTCATAAAAAAAATAGGGGTCAGTTTTCTTTTGTTTTTAATTAAAAAATAGGTTTGTTTTGTTTTTCATAAAAAATAGGGTAATTAGTTTAGTTTAAGTTTCATAAAAAAATAGGGGACGATTTTCTTTTGTTTTTAATAAAAAACTAGGTTTGTTTTGTTTTTTAATAAAAGGAAATAATTGGAGGATCTGTTTATTTTGCAGAAAAAATAGGAGTATTTGTTTATTTTGATGGAGCGATTTGTTTATTTTGATTTCCATAACAATTAAGTAGGGTTATTATAGTAAAATTAAGTAGAGAAATTAGGGCAAATCTAGGGCAAAATATTGTTTACGCGTTAACTTCAAAAAAATAGGAGCGATCTGTTAACAAAATAGGAGCGATCTCTTATTTCAAAAAAATAGGAGCGAAAATAGGATTAGATTGGATTTAGGAGTGATCTGTTGTTTTTGATTTCAGAAATATTTGAAAATAACATTTTGATTTAATTAAATAGGGTTAATTAAATAGGGGTAATACAGTAAAATTAATCATTGAAGTTAGGTTAAATGTAGGGCAACATTTTTGCGATCGGGTTAACATTAAGGAATAAGAGATAAAAGATTTCAGAAGTATTTGAAAATAACATTTTGATTAAATTAAATAGAGGTAATACAGTAAAATTAATCATTAAAGTTAGGCTAAATCTAGGACAACATTTTGCGTTCGGGTTAACTGTAAGGAATAAGAGATAAGAGATTTCAAAAGTATTTGAAAATAACATTTTGATTAAATTAAATAGGATTAATTAAATAGAGATAATACAGTAAAATTAATCAAATTAGATTAAATCTAGGACAACATTTTGAGTTTGGGTTAACTTTAAGGAATAAGAGATAATAAAAATTTGGGGTTCCGTTGAGTCGAAAATCGAGAGAGAGTGAGAATGGGAGTGAACCTGACGCAAGGAGCCACAGAGAGAATGGTGAGCGAGAATGGCATTGAATTTGATAACGAGTTTAAACCGGTGCTGCAAGTGATTGACCTGAAACCCCATTGTCATGGGCTTTCTGATGGTACGCATTATTATTTTGGAGTGCTACCATTGTCTCCTAAATTTGAAGCTTTTGTTCGTTCTAGAATGCTGTAGAAAGGGTCTGTTGTTAAACTCACTCACTTCATCGTATATGAAGAAAATCAAAACCACAAGTGAGTTTGTTTTGTTTGTTTAATTATTTTAGTTTTTGAATTGAAATATCAAATGATTATTTGTTAACATTGAGATTGAGGTTTCTGGATTTTGTTTTAACATTAACATTGAGATTGAGGTTATTATAACACAGCTTAATTGCCTTCCTTGACCTTGATGTTCTGCTGGGCCCATGTGATCCGATCGGAGAACCTGTCCTACTACCGGAAAATAATGTGGCCCAACTCCAATTTTCTGACTGTAAGATTTCGTGCTTTATTTCCTCTTCTACCCTATTTATTTCCACTCCTCAAGTTTTAAATGATTGTTAGTCTTCAACTATGTCTTTTTTTTTTTGTTTTTTGTTTTTAACTAACATTATGAACAAACTGGTTGCATTACTCATTTTATTGTCTTTTTTGTTATTATAAGCAGGATTATTGTCATCATTGGCCTTGACTTTCTACGGGAATATTGTAATCCGATCGGAGAACCTGTCCCACTACTAGAAAATGCTCCTTCGCCACCAAAAGTGTTTGACCGTCGGTTTGCTTATTGGCCTCCTGACGACTGTAAGATTTAGTGTGCTTTATTCCTCCTATCCTTTTCTTTCTTTCCATTCCTCAAGTTTTATGTTCAAATCCTTGCTCTCTATCTGCAGGGGATGAAGAGAGAATACCTGTGAATCTGACTCAAGGGGGGATAGAGAGAATGAGCACCCAAGATTTCTCTTGTGATATCGAGGAGTTTCAGCCAGAGCTGTAGGTTATATACTTGGAAAACTCCCGTATTTGGCTCTCTGATGGCACCCATTATAATGTTGGACTGTTATTTAAGAATTTGGATGAGTTTCCATGTTCCAACAGGTTGGAGATAGGCTCCATTGTTAAACTCACTCATTTCGGCATTTGTGTAGGTGTAAACTCCAATGATTATGGGAATTTATTTTTTCCCTGAGTGTAGCATAGGAATTTATTTTTCCTCTGCTCTATATGGTGAAGGATGTTGGAACATCCAATGTGTGGGAGTTTATTTTTCCCAGTCTGTAGCATAGGAATTTATTTTTCCTCTGCTCTTGTGAGACTATGTTATTTATCTGATCCGCTGCCTCATGTCTCTGATAAGTGTAATACCTCTACAACTGAAGCTGTGATTGAAGATTATGTGAGGTATTCTTGTATGCACACTTCTGCTACGTCTTTAGTGATACTGCCTGCTACTTCTTCTTCTTGAATATGTGTTCGTGATGACTTGAGGAAATGTATCTAAGGTATTCCTTTAGATTGTGTGTGCTAGCTGTTTCTTCATAGGTATGTGTTCATGCTCTTGGAGAAATGTAAGTCTTCTGTATCCCTCTATATTCTTTGTATTTGGCCTTAATTTGTTTTAGCCAAAAATTTGCTAAAGGGGGAGATTGTTGGGTATTTGTATTGTCTGCATTATTGCTAAAACAAATATCTTTGTATGTGTTGTTGGAACCAATGTTCCAACATGTGCGTAGTCATCTCTGTAAGATGTTGGACACAATGTTCCAACATCCTGGTACGGTTCAGTGTGCCTGGGTTCATGCCTTTTTGTACACGCGCCCTTTATTGTTTAAGGAAACAATATTTCCTTATCTTATTGACCAAGCAACGCGCATATCTTTACATAATCAGCTATGAAATATTCCTAAAGTAGTATTTATATTTTAGGAAATTTTTATTATTGGTTTGGACGATCCTAAAGATGTTCCGACATTTTAGGACTTTCCATATTTGTTTCTAATTTCTGTTTTGCAGATTAGCTGAACCGATCTGCTTTTTACTGAAGCCCAACAAGAATATTTAGCCCAAGCTGCTTCAGTATATAAGGGAGAGTTTAAGACCTAATTGATGATTCAAGCCGTCATTCTAAAAAGTTTAGATTTTTAGGGTTTTGAGTCTACATGTGCTCTACTCTTGTATCATGTTGATGCAAGTTTTGAACCTTTATTGTGAGCCTTTCTTGTATCGTTTGTGGTATATGTTTAGGACTGTGTGTTGAGTTTGATACTCTTGTGTACTACACGGAAGTTGGGAAACAAGGTGTTAGTTGTTTGTTTGAAGGTAACTTCATCTTTGAGTTTGTGTTTAAGTCTGATAGGTCATAAGGGCTGTGACTGACCATAGGATAGTGAGATGGGATCTCAGATCTAGGAGTTCCCAGGTTGAAGTCAATACGGGTAGGTCCTAGGTCTTTAGTGTAAACGAGGAGTTTGTTGAGAGCTATAGAATAAGGACTACACTAGTGGATTTCCTTTCTGGCTTGGTAGCCCCCAGAGTAGGTGTGTTTGTCACCGAACTGGGTCAACAAACACTTCGTGTTCTTTACTTTCTTGTCATTTATTTTCTTGTTTTTATTTCTGTTTATTCGTGATGTTGAAACATTGAATGGAATATCTTAAACGTTGAAACATCGTACAAAACATATTAAAACAAGTGCGCTAGAATTTCAAAATCATTTCACTAACTAAAATAAACAAATAAATTCAGAGATAGACAAAACAAACTCACTTGGGTTTTGTAACTTCATTGAAGGAGAAGTCGGTGAGTTTAACAATCGAGCCTTTTCTGCAACATCATGTGTAAGACCAACTCTTTTAAACCAAGGCTGAGCAGTCCAACATTAGAATGCGTACCATCAGACATCAAAAGATGGTATAATTTCACATCAATAACTTGCAACATCGGCCCAAACTCTTCAGCTTCAACACAACAAGAGATATCGTCTCTGCAAATTCTCTCTATGGCCCCTTCTGTCAGATTGACAACCATTATTATCGCTTTTCTCCGGATTTGACGCAACCCTAACACCAAAATTGGGAGGGAACGAAAATATAACCACTTAACCTAATCGAGATCTTAACCTAATCGAGATGCCAATTTTTCCTAAAAACACATGGAAAATACTTAAATACCCTTAGTGGTAGTTAACTACCGTTCACACCTGTAAATGCAGACATTGCAGGCTGGATTCTATTTTTCAGTCAATTTCGGTATGTTTTTACTAGTGATTTCAAAAGTGAAACATTATGCAACGCATTACACTAAATGACATCAAATCTCTCGTGAACATTCTACGCACCTGCAGTTGAAACCAACACATAGATATATATATATTTTTTTTTGAAATAAAGTTGCTTATAGCATTTCATTAATAATAATAGTCTCAATACAACTTGGGATAACATAATAAGTGGAGGGACTAGCTAAGGAAGTGGCTTCTCTAGTCAAAGCATGAGCCGCCGCATTCGCTTGTTGCCTAATAAACTCGACCCTGAAGTTTGCAAAAGAAGATGAAAACAGCTCTCTACAAGCCTTGATAATGCTTCCAAATTCGGTAATATCCGTATTGTGGGAATTGGAAAGCATCTCGTGTAACTTTTGAATCTAGTTCCAAATCAATGTTATCGAACTGCATATCTTGCATCCATTGGAGAGTGTGAAGAAGACCCAAAGCTTCACCAATTGCTACAGGCATAACATGATCATAATGTAGCTGTTTGGCTAGCACGAAAGTACCGATATCATCTCGCAGACACACACTAATACCAATTCGCTTAAACCTTTCCGAGAAAGCCGCGTCTATGTTGCATTTAAATCTCCCGATACTAGGCGGGATCCACTACTGGTTGACAACATCAGTAGTAGCCAATTGCTGATGCGAGACCTGATGTGCTTGCGTGACAGAAGGAGCCTGCTGCCCAGCTCTTTGCACCCGCGCACAAGGCAGATTTCTGTTAGCTTTTTGCCAAACTTCCATTGCGGTACAAGCTTTATTAACAACAATAGAACTTAGCTCATTAACGTCCTTCCAAATCTTCAAATTTCAGTGTTTCCAGAGGCTCCAACAAAGTACAGCAAAACGTTGTTGAAGATGTGTAGGAAGATTTTGAAACAGATGGAAAATAGCATTTACGGCTGAGTTATTATTCAGAACTACGTCTTGGACAACTTGCCATATCCCCGCTGTATTCCACACCTGAATAGTAAATGGACACTCAAAGAAAATGTGATTCAGGTCTTTGTGTTTAGAACTACAGCTAGCATAGCGCGTCGGGAACGAAACCCCTTTGTCTTGCAACTGAACTCTAGTGGGGAGACAACCCCGACACATGCGCCAAATTAAATTCTTAATTTTTGGCGGAACCTTCAGGCGCCAAATATCCTTCCAATCACCGGCCACTGGAGATGAGAAACGTCGACAAGCTCCTCCAGACACAATCTGTACGCGTCGGACTGAATAACATCCATTCCTCTACACTTTCCAAACCAACTGATCATGTTGAACTTGATCACACAAAGGTGTCTGCAACATAACATCAGCCACATCATTGCTGAAAACGTGCTGAATTAAAGGCACATTCCACTCCTTACTGTGATCAGAAATCAAACTACTAACTTTAAAGTCACGAACGTAGTGACCTCTAGTAATATTTCCATCGATATGCTCACCATTAGAGAGCCAAGGAGAATTAAGAATAGGAATGCTATCACTAGAACCTATGCACCATCTTGACCCACTGCGCACAATAAAACGGGCGCGAAGTATACTACGCCACTCATAACTCGGGTTGTGACCGATGGTAGCATTCAAATAAGATTTAGACGGAAAGTACCTAGCCTTGAAGATACGAGAGACAAGCGAGTGAGGCTCCGTAAGAAATTTCCAACCTTGCTTACCAAACATCGCAAGATTGAAAGCTGAGAGATCATTGAAACCCATACCACCATGTGTTTTATGCATCAATAACTTTTCCCAACTCAACCAATTAATACCCCGATGAGAAGTTCTGCCATGGCCCCACCAAAACTTGTTCATCATCCGTTCAATAGCAGTAACCAACGTAGTTGGTAATTGAGATAAACTAATAACATAAGACGGAATAGCTTGGAGCACAGACTTGATCATAACCTCACGCCCTGCCTTAGAAAGGCACTTGCTACTCCACGAATTAATGTGTTGCCACACCCGGTCTTTAATATAAGCAAATATGGCTATTCTATCTCTACCGATCATAGACGACATGCCTAAATACTTACCAGTACCCAAAACAGCTCGGACCACCAAAATGTTTGTAATATTGTTCTTTAAAGTATCTGCCACATTCCTACTATAGAATATTTCAAACTTCGGTAAGTTGATTGCTTGTCCGGAAGCTACCTCATAGGTGTTAAGAACATTCTTCATGACTTGAGCCTGACTTTCCTTTGCCTTAAAAAACAGGAAACAATCGTCAACAAGGAGAAGGTGAGATACAAAGGGTGCCCTTCTGAAAATACTTGTACCAGAAATAAGCTCACGTTTCTCAGCATCCCTAATCAAGGAAGATAAACCTTTCACGCAAATAATGAACAGATATGGGGAAAGCGGGTCCCCTTGTCTCAGACCTCGCCCCGGAATAACTAGACGGACATTCTCCCTGTTAACAAGAACGTTATAATCAACATATTCTATACACATAGCCATCCACTGGATCCACTTATGACAAAAGCCCATCTTGATCATCACTTTCATCAGATAGTCCCAGTCCATCCTATCATAGTCCTTACTAATATCGAGTTTCAGAGCCACATATTTATCATTACCTTTAGTCTTTGTCTTCATAAAGTGGATTACTTCAATAACTATCATCGCATTGTCCAAGATGGATCTATCAGGAACAAAGGCCAATTGATTATCCGAGATGGACTTATGAAGAATCAACTTGAGTCTATTTGCAACACATAAATATAACACATTATTTTCAACAAACCTCTTAAACATAAATCCTACGTCACTATCGTCCTCAATAAGCCTGTGATAATATACCGTTTTCCACAAGTCTTCACCTTTGTCCACCCCAATATCATAATGCGATTGTTGTACTATGTTCAATTTTGTCTTCAAGTCACCCAAAGTGTCCGTCAGAGTTAAGAAAACCTTAATCGTCTTCTTGAAAGAGGAATATGTCACATTGCCTTCAATTTGTGCATTTTGAGACATATTGAACTTGACATAAGTTAAAAAAAAACCAAATATCAGAATAAAACAAAATGAACGGTAAAGTACATTAATGCCAAAACTTAAACATATATTTATAATAAATGTGGAACATTAATAACCGAGTAAAATGTCAGTGTCTTGTACACAACATAGAAGTCATATATATAAATAATTCATAAAAGGTTAGTTACATATTGGCCACAAGCAATGGCGTTACATTATATGTCCAAAAAAATACGTCGGTGTATATTGACAAAAAAAAAGGATGAACACCGACAAAAAAATGTCAAATTTCATCTAATAAAATTAAATCATCTTTATGTTCCGCAAGAACTTCAAAATCTTCATTTGGTTTTTCAGGAGTGTCACACACAATTGGATTGGCTTTCTTTGATTCTTTTTTGGATGATGACGGTTTCTCTCTTCTTTAAATTTTCATGTGTTCGAAAGGGAACCCGTTGATTCAAAAATTCAAATTCCCGTGATTCCGCCTCTTCGCTCTTGTGTATCTTCCACTCTGTAGATGATTGAGGCAATCAGCAATCATTTTTCAAAAAAAGAAGAACAAAATAACTTGGGATTAAATCAAGACACATACTTGGGATTAAAATGACTTGGGATTAAATGACTTGGGAAAAAAGTCTCTGAAATTCCAATATCAAGGCTAGTTATCTCCACCACCTGCCTATTGTAATAAGTTGCAACGTTGTAACCTATATCCAGCAATGTTAACCATTTATCTGGAGGTACAAAACCACTACCATTTTCGGGAGGATGCATTCCATTGAAGATATAGTTATAACGGCCCTCGCCCGCATATATCCGCATGTAGTGGTTCATATGCTTTTTAAACTATTGAATAAGTGCTCTTTGCACCATAACATGACATTTTTCCGTCAAACTCATGGACTCAGCTATAGCCATAATCCCACAATTCCCATCATCTCTAACATCCACAGTTTTCTTAATAAACGGTCTCATGAATTTTGGCATGTAATGAATAGGATTAGATGGATCATAAGTAGTTGGAACCAAGATAGGCTTTGCAACGCGAGTAGGCATGGAACCAAGAAACGTGGAGAAATGCCAATGTGTGCACCTTTTCTTTTAGGTTGTTAAGACTTTTTTGGTGAAGATTGACTATCCGCAAATTGAGAATCAATAGTCTTTCAGAAAGATGGGGTCTGACTAGTCGATGTTATTTTTGGTTTAGATTTGAATTTTTTCTTTGCTCCTGTGGTTAGTACCTTTCTTGGAGGTTGTAACACCCTAAACCCCGAATGCAATAAATCATGCATGTAAATCAAATATTCAAAGAGTTTAGATACTACATCTTTAATTATTCCAAAACATGCATAAGGAATTTTTTTTTTAAAAATCGCAACGGAAAATAATATCACAATATCTCATTAACATATAACAAATTCTCAACAACCATGTCTCATAATACATCACCAATAATATCTCAAAATCTCGGATAAAAATAGACAATAAGTCTCAGCAACAACACAAGTACATAACATAAATGTAAATGTCCCGACACACATAATCATAGCCTAAGACTCCAAGCAAGAAAAAGAGGTAGCTCTAAAGCTATTCCTCAAGCAAATCACAATCAAAATAAATCAACCATGCATGCCGTCTACCCATTCATACAAATAGGCAGGCGGTCAACCAAACGACCACTGAGGGTTAGATACTATTCCACATAATAATATAATCAAATACTAAGCAGTCAAGGATATCAAGTATAACATGCATATACACTCATCATTCCTAGAATACTAGATTCATGTGAAAATTATCATACTTCAAGCATAGCATAACAAGCGTATTCATACTTGATATCCTTTTTTTTCCCTCAAAAAAGGATATCAAGTATAACATGACTCATCATTCCTGTAATACTAGATTCATGTGAACATTATAATACTTCAAGCATAGCGTAACAAGCATATTCATTCTCAAGTTATTCATCAATAAATCATCACGTCAACATTATTAATCAAGTATGCTAGCATAATTAAACAACGTATACAAGTTCACAATTACACTTAATCACAAACATTCATCTAGTTCCACCAATTCACATAATCACCAAAGCACATAGTCAAGTACGACACGTTTCACCAATTTCAAGTGCATGCATTTGAAGGTGAGAAAAACACAAGAAGGGGGGTTGAATTGTGTTAGGTTTTTCTTCCTTTTAAACTAAGTCCAGAGTCTGGATCAAAGTTAAAAGTCTAGTGCAGCGGATAAAGTAAGGATATATATAGATAGATAGATAGAGAGAGAAAGAGAGAGAGAGAGAGAGAGAGAGAGAGAGAGAGAGGAGAAAACACCATGGCCTTAGCTAGCGCGAGCTAACAAGTCCCAGCCAAAACCCTGCACAAATTTCGTGTTCGTGTCCACGAGAATACCGTAGAGAGTGACAATTGTGGATTAGCCTTTTTAACACCAGATAAACAGTATTAACACGGCTGCAATTTCACCCAATTGTGGAATTCGATCGTATAACAAATAGTTGAGGTCACTTTAACAGAGCTAAGGTGAGGAGGAGCCACAAGCAAGCAGAGAAATAGTCGGAACAGAACAAATCGCAGCTGATTAGGCGGGAAACCCTAGAAGGGCGAAACCCTAGCAGACATTAGTATCGCAAAACTTGTTTAGATTGCAAAACTTGTTTAGAATTAAAAACATAAAGCAGTAACAAAACAATCTGATTCATGGTTTCGTAATACGCTTTGATACCAATGAGTCAATAATTAGCGTTTTTAATATAATATTTGAGTCCGTTTTATTTATATTTGAGTTTATTTTATTTAAGTTTATTTCCTTTTTAGAATTATTTTACTTCAATTGCAAGTTATTTAATTTCAGGAACAAATATTCTTAAGATTGAGTCTTGGAGCAAAAGAAAGGGATTTGAAGCTGATTCGGGGTGAAAATACGAAGATTTGAAGACAAAAATATATTTTCCCAAGTCAGAAGCTTGGCACGGCCCGTGCCACCAGCCACACGGCCGTGCCAACTCCCAGGATCCTATTTTGCTGCTTTTTGCTTCCTGGACAAGCTACCGATTATTTTACTTTTGACCTAAAAGCCCATGGTTTCTTGTGGAACATTCTAGTGTTATATTTCTTAGGGCTTAAGTCATTGTAGACTATAAATAGAGTAGCTAGCTATCACAACAATTGATCTTTTGTTCTTGGAATTCAATAGTGACAATTGTCTTTCTTAATAAAAGTTCTTTCTTTATTTTCTTGTTATGTACTTTATGTTCTCCTTCTTCTCTTCTATGTCTACGATGAACTTGAGTGAGTAGACTCTTCTTGTCTTGGGATTGTTGAATAAGTCTAATGACATAATCCTAATCAAACCAAGCCATAAACCCTAATTTTATATAAATCTACTTTCTAATCTAATTTCATCGTTTTTATAATGAATTAACAAATACCAAACTCATAATGCGACGGCGGAGGGTTATTATTTGTTAATTCATCATCACAAATATCAATTCATAATGCGACAGTGGAGCTTTGATATTGGAAAAAGTGAAATTAGATAAGGGTTGCGAAACATGAGAATAGTCTAGCAAACCTTGAGACATATAAAGTTTCGTTCTTCAAGGATTCTAATAGCAATCAACCATGAGAATAGGCGTGGTTGCTAGAGGAACACACTCACTGACTTCGAAAGAAGATTTGATACGCTTAAGAGAAACTTGTCTTTAGAAAGTAGGTCGAATATAAAGTTTAGGTTTAGGGTTTGTTTGTGAAGGGTTTGTTATTATGATGAACCAATAATCTCAAGGCGCTTTTTATTATTATTTTAAAAACCCAATCTTTACAACTGAACTTTCTTCTAATCATATTCTAAAAGTTAACTAAATTGAACAACTCCTTGTTGGAACGATACTCTCTTTTTACTACTTCGGTAGAACCGTGCACTTGCGATTTTACCGATAAGAAACATTATTTGACTAAAAAAATACTAATGTATTGATCTTCTAGCTAACATGGCCATACTTCCCCTTCTTTTGATTGATGATCTTGTTAAGATCAGAAGAGACGGTCAAAGAAGGTGTTACGACGTAACTACAGTTGTCGACGGTGTTTGTTGAACGTTCTTCACTAGCGTATGATGGTGTACCTGCAAAGATACTCTAACGTTCAAGTAATTAAGGTCTCAAAGTGTTTGAGGAATATCTTGGACCGAGAAATTTGTACATTTTTTTTTGAATATGTTGCTCTGGTTATAGATTCCAAAGAGATACAATAATGTGTGCATCTTGACGGTAATAACATCATGGTGCAAAGGTCAGGTCACTGTTTGATGGTAGGGAGGGCTTTGATGGACTTTAAACGCCTTACTCAGTGCTTCGCAGCCTTCAGTGACACACATAATCTTTAGATTATGTTAAACACTTTATTGGATCTTAGCTTCCTTTTGAGACTTTGGATCGTAGGGTTGGGTGATAAGCCTAATTCGAACCAATTGATTTATTTTAAATTGAGTTCATCCTAACTTATGTATGATCTCTTGTCGGTGACGTACGAGGTAGTAGGTTACCTCCTCGTGATTTATAATTTTTCTTATATGTTTCTTATAAAAAAAAGAAGTGAGTGGTTTACTTTAAGAAAAGAAAAGAAAAATACCTTTTTCATTTATATTTGTGTGTAGTTGTTGTGTACAGATGAATATTTTTGACAAGATTGTGTACAATGAAATTGTGGTGTACTGCTTAATATTTCTTTCTTACCCCTTTCTCATATTTCCTTGAAGATAAGATATACAATTATCTTAATTTTCTATATTATAATAATTTTGATAGAAGAAAGTTTAGATAAGTTGGGTTTTAAGATTGGCTAAGAATTATAGATAGATGTGTTTATAGATCCTCAATAAAAAAAAGTGGTCACAATGAAATTTAAATTCATGTCTAGTGGAGGACGAGTCGATTTTTATACAAGAACCAAAATTTATTTATTGACATTTTTCTATATTATTTATACTATACTCTATATACAGAAAATATATAGTTTTTGAGTGATTGTTTTACTTTCAATTATACTTTTAAACAAATTTGTCTATAAAAATGTTATATGGTTGATGTCATTAAAAATATAAGAATTTATATTAAGGTTATGCTAACAAGTGAGAAAACCAAATGTCGTAGGTTTGCATTAGATTCAACAATATTTTTACTTTTCAAAAGTTAAATTCATCTCTTTTCACCATTTCTCAATATAATATTTCTATTTTTATCATTTTAATCAAATGCCCTAAATACACTTGTTAGCATTTCTCTTTATATTATATTTGTTATATTGTCGGTGTCATTAAAAAATATGGATATAGTTTGTTAAAATATTAAAATGTAAAATATCTATATCTATAATTTAAATCAAAATTAAAATCAAAATTAGAATTTCATAAATAAAAAAAAAAAAA
>Ga0228711_1006023_pt1 | contig 18235 bp, 12 predicted proteins | sample MedpolnodulmetaG_2_FD_177996 | JGI IMG/M metagenome (GOLD analysis project Ga0228711, IMG submission 177996) | Root nodule microbial communities from Medicago polymorpha collected in Santa Monica, California, United States - brown nodules | ecosystem: Host-associated > Plants > Roots > Nodule...
TTATTTCCCACGTTCTTAGTTTCTATTATTCCTTTTTCTTTAATTCTCTTTTTTTTGGTTGCTTCTTTTTTTTTTTTTAACTCTAGTTTTGTTTTTTAGGGTCCGTTTGATGGTCAGGATAGGGAGACAAGATATTATACATTAATCATATCCTACTGAAATCTCATATTTGATGCATCAAAGGGATAGGATAAAATAAACCATTTTCCTATCCTATTCTGACTTTCCTTTGTAATTTTTATCCTGATTATAGGCTGCGTTAGAAATTATCCTGATAGGTTTAGAAGATCATTCCTTATTTATTATCTTGATATTCTTCCATTTTTAAAATATTTTCATTTTAAAAACAAATGATAGCATGTATTTTCTATTATAATTAATAACATGTCATTTTTACAATTTAATTAATTATGAGAGCAATTTTTTCATTTAATTATAATGATATCTTGTTTGTTATCATGTGCTCTTCAAACACATGATAGGATTAATGTTTATCATATCCTATCTCTATCCAGTTTTATATCATATCTTGACTCTATCCTATCCTGACCATCAAACGGACCCTTAAGGATTAATTCTAGTTCTTTGAAATATTGTTCGAAAAAGGACACTTTCTATTGAACTTATATATTCATATTATCATTTTTTTTCCTTTTAACTTATTTACTGATTCAAATAAAAAGAAAAAAAAATCATAAAAAAAATATAAAAATGAAATCAGACAAGATTTGTTAAAAAAATATATCAATTAAATTCATAAATCACAATTATCATTTTAAAGATAAAAAATACTTTGAAATAAATTACACATTTAAGATAAATATATCAGTTAAAAATATAAAAGCTAATTTTACCAAACACTTTAATTTCAAACAACTAGTTTTTCAGCTATCAGTCATCAGCTATAAGGTAGCTTTTCAGCTATCAGCTAACTTATCAGCTATCAACTAGCTTATAGCTTATTTTTACCAAACAGAGCCTAAAAGAAACAATATCAGGTTTCCCACTTTGAAGCACACAATATGAAATCTATTACTAATATTTAGTGTTTGCTTTGATTGTCTTATTTTTGAGCTAACGCAAAACAGTTTATGCAAATAAATAAGTTTTTATGTATCATTTATAAGCTTGTCAAACTTGTTTAAGAAAAAAATAGTTTACGAAGATTCAATTTTTGTTAGTGAAAACTTATGAATAAACATAAAATCTTATTTATTTATAAGTTTAAAAACAAGTAAATCCAAGCATGCGTTTAATAACATGTTGCATCGGCCCAAACAATTAGAGAGTTGCATATGCACACGTAAGATTTTTTTACGCATACTTGCACGTAAGACACTTAGGCTTTGTTCGGGAGTTTGGAGGGGAGGATTTTGGAAAAAAAGTAAGAAGCAAGTGGAATAAATAGAAGACATTGGAAGGAGAGGACTTTGAGGGTTAATTTTTTATTATTTATAATACAAAATCCTCCTCATTTCGGATAATTGAAAAATGGGAAATACTTTTAGTATGAGAGGAAACCAACGAAAACAAACAAATTACACTACCACCACCCCATGATTTCCACTAAAAGCCAATATTATATGATTTTGATTTTAAAATTTAAAAACTGTAATCGCAAGTCTCTCTCTTATCGTTGATTTTCATTACTTTTCCACCGTACTAAATAGCATTGTTGTTCAAAAATTATATTAGAGGAGGTTTTGGGGTGGTGGTGGTGGTTGGAGGCTTTACATAAAAAAAATTAAATTCAATCTATCGTGTTTCTTTTGAAGGAAAATTCAATCTATCTTGTTATAATATTCTTGAAATTTTAAAAACATTAATAATTGTCTCTTCCCTTAAAATTTTAAATTCAAAAAGTCTTAAAACTAAATTTGTTATTATATTTCAAGAGATATTCTTGCATGAAGTCCACGTAAGAATTTCTCTTATATATTCTTGCATGAACTCTTACCCAACACATTATTCTTATACTCAACCAATAAAAATATGACACATGTTATTAACTTTAAAAAAAGTGTGATTTTAATTAAGGAAATGGAAACATAAATAGTGGTGGGTGGTTCTTGTCAGTTAAAGAAAGTGGAAAAAGGTGAGAGAAATATTAAAAATAATGAGAAAAAAAATCTAATATTAATTCTTTTTATTATTTTAATGAGGTGTTTAATTTTAATTGATTGGATGTAAGAATGATGTGTTGGGTAAAAGTTGACCTAAGAATTTCTTTTATATAAATGGTACAATCTCATATTAACTGCCGAACGAAATTAAAATCTACTTGTTGCGACTAACTATTGCATATTTTGTGTACTGTCGCAGATGCTAGTCCCATATCAATAGTTGTATTTAGCATTGACCAGAAAGCTTTCAATTTATGATTACAAATAATAAAGGTTCAAATTTAGAATTGGAGTTGAAACAAAAACAAAAGAACACAACACAAAAGGACATGGACGAGGATAGAAAAGTAGAAAACAGAGCAACACCATTTTGTACATCTACTCTCAGAAGATGACAAAGTACGTAAGTTTGAACAGTACTACAATTGTGGTAGTAACAACCTGCACGATCATCGACAACGTGAATTTACATACACTATCAAATCAATCTCTCTTGTGATTTGTGAATGAAAATGTAACAAAGTTTTTCACGTTCTTATAGCTATGTTTTTTTATCTTTATATAATGATGAATTTGGTTGATAAAAGAAAATTATCACCAAGAAAAAGAATATTAAGAAAAGTTTAGAGTTCGGGCATGCACTTCTAGTCTTATACCATATACCAATATTGCATTGCAATATTTTACATTCCAAAAATGTGGTCCAAGTCCCAAAGTATTTCCCAATGCAAGCAAATATCTTATCTAGAAGAAGAATATTGTAAAGGATGCTCATTGTTTCGTTGGAGCAATGCAATACCTCTTTCAGCTCCCAAATCCCCAACTCAGTGGGACCCACACATAATTAATAACTGGGGTCTCTTTTGATTGTTATATCATGTTGATGAAGATGCATTATGTGACAAGAGGAGTGTGGACCCTCCTTCTTTTCTATGCAACTTATAATAATTACTCAAAAACAATGCATGCCAACACTATAGTATTATTCAGTATTCATTCATCATATCTTACTTTTCAAAACCATAGCACGTGGAGAGCTCTAAAGTTATGACATGCGGGGCACCTCACTAATTGGATTGGAAGATACTCATCAAATTGCATAGTCCCCCTGCACTACATTTTACTCGTATCTCCTTCTTTGTTGGTTGTTCTACTTGCATGAATCAATTCGGAGATTGTTGCTCTCATAGATTATGATGGATCATATATGTGCAGCTTACTAATTCAAACAATAAAAAGGAGGTTCAAATTTAAAGTGTAGTTTTCATATTTCTATTTTTATACACATTCCCTTTTGTTTTATCTTATTCATTCATACAATCATGTTGAAAATCATTCATGTCATCAGGGCGACGGAACAAGATTTTTTTTTTAAAGGTGACAAAAATTTAACACATGTATTACTCAGTTATTGAAGCCATAAACAAGCGTTAATTAAGTTAAGCACGCATTATTTATGCATGAAAGAACCAAATTATAAAAAATGGTAAAATTTTATGAAAGTTTATACATTTATTACATTGGAAATTGAAATTTTTATCTTTTTTTTAAGAATAATTTATTTACTATGAATACTTAAAGAGTGTCGCGGGGCACTCATTAACAAGACTCGCTTGTTTAAAGAAAAATTCAAATTAAATTTTAATAAATATCATTATGTAAATAATACTCTCTCCATTCCATAATAAGTGACACTTTTATATAAAAAAAATAGGTTTAAGTACATCTTTGGCCCCTTAATTTTGAAAAGGTTGCAATTTTAGTCCCTTAATAAAAAATAAAAATATTACCCTCTATCTTTAGGGAAATATGCTATTTTGGCCCTCTAACTTAAGAGAAATGTGCTCTTTCGGCCCTCTATCTTTAGGGAAATAAGCTCTTTTGACCCATTATTTTTACAAAAATTTGTGATTATGGCCCCCTGTTTTGGGACATGTGGTTTCTTCTTAGCAACTTTGCAACATTTTGTAAATTTAAAGGGTGAAATTGTTATTTTTTTGTTAAGGGCAAAATCACAACTTTTTAAAAGATAAGGAGTCACAAATACATTTAAGCCTAAAAAATATTGTCTCAAAATAACTGAATAATTTCACTTTTCAGTACAATATTAATTAGGCTAAAGTGCACTTTTCACCCCTTAAGTTTTAAAATATTGTGATTTTTGCCCCCTATGAAAAAAAATGACAAAAGTGACCCCCTATGTTTAGGGAAATATGCTCTTTTGACCCCTAACATAAGGGAAATATGATATTTTAACCCTTTATCTTCTTAAAAAGTTGCGATTATGGCCCCTTTTTTGGGACATTTGGCATCTTCTCAGCAATTTTGGGACGAAATGGGCCAAAATTGTAATATTTTAAATAGGGGGCCAAAATCGCAACTTTTTGAAACTTAAGAGGTGAAAAGTGCACTTTAACCTATTAATTACATTTTTCCAATTATAACTCTAATTAATACTCTCTCTGTCCCTTTTTATAGGAGTAATTACAAAAATCACGGGTATCAAAAAAAAGTTGTTGGAGTAATAAAGTTGTCTCAAATATGTGTATTTATTACTAAATTACCCTTAATTAAATATATATTTAATGTTAATTTTTTCATATACCAAGACAAATTGATAGTATTAATAAGGGGTATATTTGGAGGAAAAAAAGAGTAATCAATGCATCTAAAAATTTGTATATGATTTCATATTTATGGACCAAACTTTTTTGTAAACTACTCATATAAAAATGGACGAAGGGAATACTACTTTCATCACTCTCAATTCAATATCTTCCACTTTTCATTTAAAGTAATGGTGAATGTTTGTTCAAAAAAAAAGGTAATGGTGAACACTGGCGGAGCCAGAAATTTTGTAAAGCCTGGGCAAAATTTTGACTGCAGATTCACATGTGACATAATATATAAATGGTCATAAATCAAATTAAAAGAGACTCGTCATTTTGTCAATAAAAGTATAATTTAGTGACAGCCCTAACCGTAGGTTAAGATCCATAATGTTTTTAAAATTGTTTCTTTAAAATTACCTATGGATCTTGGTTGATATTTTTGGGGTGCCAAATATATATAGAATATATATAAATTGTTACATAGTAAATTCACAAATTGTAAGTAGTCCTGTTAGTTGAGTTTGCATGAATGCTTTGTGAAGTCATTGGTTTGAGTCCCAGTGATCGTTTTTTCGTGAATAAAAAAAAAAATACATTTTAATTCAGAAAAATGGAGCTGATAGAACTTGCGACCTCATGGAGAAAAAAGACTTTGTTTGCCACTACGACGGATGGAAACATATGTTATACTACGGCTAGTATAGTACTTATAGATTATCAATTGGATGGCTCCCATGAGTCCTTGAAGAAATCCGCCACTGAGTATGGGTTGAGGCCGGGCGTGTGCCCAGGCTAGCTGGGTGGTAAAACCGCCCCTGATAGTGAATGTATAAATACTTAATAAAAACACTTCAAATTATTTTTCTCTCCTTCACTTATACATTTTTCTTAACATATATGAAATAACAAATAACTCGCTTTATATGAAATTGTGGGAGTATATTTTTTTTGAATGGCTCATTCTCTAAATAAATAATGAGCGTGGCATTGGAAAAATATGTCCAGTGGACGTTGGAAGAACTTATAAATGCAATAGTTTTGGATTGAAGTGCAATAAAAAATCATCAAAATGCCTAAGTCCAATCACCGGCGATGTTGTTAAATTCATTGACTTGCATTTTTCAAAATCTAATAACTAATGAACACATGTGTCTCTAATTTTAGGGGGCGAGTGTGTAACTTCAAGTATGCATAGTCTCACACCTTTAAAAAAAGTATGCATAGTCACAAAATTAAGGGAATGAATTCTCTTTAGAGTAGTTTTTTATTGGATAGCAATTGTGTACCGTAATGATATATATCATTGTCCAATTAAAATATGTCACGTGGCATATCCTTTAAAAAATATATCAAATAAAGCATTTATAAAGTAACATTGGTGAGTGGCACACTCTAATTAGTCAATGATATATATCATTGGTACCTTAATGGTACACAAGTGGAATCCTTTTTTATTTGTTATATATCAATCACACGCTCAATATACTCTCAAAACACGTTAGGGATTGGTACGTGTATACGCGATGCTGGCGTATGATTTGTTCTAGCAAAAACCAATTGGTTTTCCCCTTCATGTTTGGTCGATATTGCTGAATCACAAGGTCGTTTTCATGTTTTACAACGGGATGCTGATCTTGGATTTGACAATATGGATTTTATACTCGACTCCAAAACAGTTGTTAATGCTTTCGATGGTGGCAATAATAACATCACCGAATTTGTAAGCATTATTCAGAATTGTAGACAATTGTATAGTATTTTTTTCCATAATTTTATGGTTGATTTTAAGCTGAGGCAAGTAAATGGGATTGTTTATGCCTTAATTAACGCAAGAAGCCTCATTATAAGATATTAGCTCCCACTTGTTCATTAATGAACCACCAAGTTTTTTTTAAGGAATTAATGAACCACCAAGTATTTGTGCCTTGTTATCTAATGAAATGTTATGAGTTTATTCCCCTAAAAAAACTATTAAAACTTTAAACACATCATGTCCCCTATCTTTGTTTGTGTAGACTTTGTATGGAGTTTTTGTCCTAATTAATCTTGGACCACAAAATCGTTTAAATCCTCCGCAACCCTTCATAGAAGGTGGTTGGAGGTTTAATAAAAGGTTAATTCATCGAAAAAAATTACAAGGGTCGTTATTGTTAAAAAAATTATGGATTAAATTAACTAATGAACAAACATTCAAGAGCTAAATTAATTAAAAACATATTTGAATAACCTGCTTCACATATTACAGTGTTAGGCCAAAAAAATTTATTAAACTCCATCATAATTATGCTTAATCTAATTCTAATCAAGATAATTCCAACGAACATGCATTGTATCTGGTTACAAAGGACTGATATTATGCTTCAAACCGTTGCTCTTTTCAATTTACCTTGCTAGCTACTACTGTAAAATCAGACTTGTTGGATGGTCAAGTCATTGAAATCCCTCTTCAAAGAGCGTGCTGTTCCTCCATTTCCACATACAGATACCAGCAAGATATCATAGTGTTGACTTATTTAAGCTTACTAGAACATTTATGAGATTGTTTGACATAACTTATCGAATCAAATTATAACTGTCTACACATTGTTTTTATCTTATTTTCATAATTGTTTACGAAAAAATTATATTGCTTATAATATTCAAACTCTATTTTCTTATTCTTATTCATTTCCATTTCCCACTAAAACCATATAACCATGACACTCTAATCTCTCAAAACCCTACTGAAATCTCTCTCTTTTTCCCATCAAAAAACAACTTCCATAATACCACATTACATGTTTGTCTAAATAAGGCCTAAACTTTATTGATCAAGCCGAAATATGATATAATTCATTGTTGACATATGATTTAAAGTGGGGTGAAAGTAACATGAAAGAAGTAGAGAGACACCTACCGGCAAATGCACTGATTTACCAAACCAACGTTTTATACTACTTTCATAATCATTCATGTCATTGATCAATTTCTCAATCATCTACACTTATCTAATGAACTCAAAAAAAATAAATTGAGAAGCCAATGATCTACTATGTTGTGTTGGACGTGGTAGATACAACAACAAAATTAGGCCATTTATAAAACTTTTCCAATGGAGAAAAAAGGGTCTAAATGGTTTCAAATTGATAGTTACCTCACACTTGCCTATACACGGTAGCCATTTATTGAACTTTCCCAAAGGCAGAATTATATGGAAACATGGTTGTCATATTCATGTGTTAATTCGCAAAGTCATTAATTTTTTGGTGGAATTATTTATATATTTTTAAAAATAAAATAATAAATTACCAATCCTCAGGTCAACCCGTTAGACTAACCACTTGGATACAAAACTAAATAGACCCCATTTGTTGGGGATTGCCCTTTAGGTATCTAATATTTTCTTACACACGTGTAGTCATATTTGTGTGTTGGGATTAAGAAAATAATAAATATTATTTGGGGACAACTTCAAATAAAATTTATTTAGGCACACACTCATAATTGAAACGATTAACTGAGAAATAATTAAATGATATGATTAAATTATTTTTCTTTTAATTATTTCATTTATATGTGTATCTAAGAAAAATTTATTTAAGGTTATGTACAAGTAAGACTTCCTCTTAAAAAAGTGTCACAAATCATGTACTCGTACAAGTAGGAAATTTGAGAGACAAGGTTAGTTTTGGTTTCATTTAATGAGACACCCAAATTTGCAAAATGATGAAGGCAAAATTCAGAGCATAAGTGAAGTGGTGTAGGGACCATTCCTTCTTTTTCTTTTTTTATGGAACAATTCTTTCTTCTTTTTTTCCTTGAATAAAAAGGGGACCATTTAAAATTTTGGTGGAACTATGTGATGTACAACTTTTTGGTTGTGTAGAGAAAAGGTAAAGGAAATGCAGTAATAGAAAAATTAAATTTAAAACTTACCAAGCTTCATCACAAGTAAAAAAAGGTAAATAGATTTTGTTACATTGAGAGTTGGGTGAATTTTGTATATTTAGTTAGGTAAGAAAATGGAAAGAACGAAAGCATAAATACATTAGAAAGTTGAGTTAATATGTGTACTTGGGAATGGGAGGGTTCTCCCTGTCTAACTAAACATATGAAAGATCTGAGGTACACAAATTTGTTGATATTAATTCTTGCTGGTGTGGTGCATCTGACACTCAATACATGGCCCCCCCTATTGCAGGGACTTGATTAATATTGTCCTTTTTCTTTTGTGACTGGCTGTTGTCCCCTCTTCAAACTCAATTATGTGAGCAATTAACCATCTGGGCCTCAACATTTGTAGGAGGTTGAACTTCATAGATTTAATTCTGTTCCAATTTGTGTGGTTACTAATTGATGCAAGGTAGTAGTAGTAGTATAGTCAAATTTATTTTCCCACTTTTACTTGGATATTGTTCCAAGATTTCACACTTGTACATGCATACATTTGTTTTTTAAAGGTGTACATACAACATACCGTAGTACATAGAGAAAAAAGTGCAATAATAAATAGGATGTTATCTTCATGATAAATCAATTGGTGAGCTATGCAAAAGATTTATAATTTGAATTCTATAAAAACATCACGACGAGCTTATTAATATTTATTTCAAATTTGACACCTGCATTTAGAGGAGCATATTTTAAGGTCTCAAGCTAACGCTACTAACTTTTCTAGATTAACTCAAGTGTGTTCATTTGTCTGTAGATTAAAAACGTAGAATTTGTTCATTTCCTTCCATGGTGCTAGTTTTCACATGAAGGTTAATTAAGAATAATTTATCATCGATGAAGGCTCTTGCGCACAAGGGTGTTCTTGATTAGGAACGGAACTATGAGGTCACCCTAAAAAATTAAAATAGTATAGCTTGATACATAAATAAGTTATTTTATCACTTATAATAAATTTCTCATTTGACCGATCATAAAAACTTGGCTAGTAGCAACTCATGTTGAGTATAGTGGGAGAAACTAAACTCCCAAAATATGATAAACTAAAGTTTGATTCTTAATTAGCAATGATGTCCATATTTAATGTCCAAAAATGTATCACATAGAATTACATCTAAAATATCTAAGCTAGCTCCACAGTGAACCTTCAAGAACATGGATGATTCTCGTAATTGTTAAGTAAGAAAAATTGAACTCATGACCTCTTTATCACTTTAATCCATATGTTTTTTCCTCCAAAGGAAATGATAATCAGACTTTAAAATGTTTGACACGGTTAACAGATTTAATCCAACCCATCAAGGTTGGTCAAGTTCGAAAGAAAACAAATCCTTAAACTATATTTTCTTTGTATTTAAAGTTTATGGTAACCTTTAATCATGCAATACTCCTAAGAATTGAACATGGAGTTTGAGCATCTGATGAATGCCGATTTTTAAGCTGTGAAAACTATTACAAAAAAGTTGTTGTTGTTTTTGGACAGTGTAAACCAAAGGTTAAATACACAATAAACCGGTAGTTATCTAACGGTGGTACAAAATGGAATTTTTAAATGAACATCTGGTAGTTATTTATACGAGGTAGAAAATAAATTTTATAAAATGAACATTTGGTAGTTATCTAATGGATGTAGATGGAATTTTTTTAAAATGAAGATCTGATAGTTATCTACGAGACGTGTTATTAGGAACAATTTCGTAATTTTAGGGGGGTTAAAGAGATATGAGGGGGTCCTAAAAAGAAATATTCTTTACAGATTATTACGAGTGAAGCCTCTGTTCCAACAAGGAAAGGGCTTGTAGCAGTGAAGCCCAATAATAAGAATTGAATTGCTACGTTACTTATCACTCGATTTTTTCACTATCAATTTAGAAAATTGTTTTTTACACTATAAACTTTCTTGTAAACAAAGGGAAAATACGTTTTTACCTCCAACGGTATTTAACTACCATTCGGTCTTTTCGGCGGTAGTTAACTACCATTCGTTTATATTATCCTTGTTTTTTACACATATAAACTTTCTTGTAAACAAAGGGAAAATACGTTTTTACCTCCAACGGTATTTAACTACCATTCGGTCTTTTCGGCGGTAGTTAACTACCATTGCGATCTGGACATATTCCATATCGCAACAGCAGTTAACCATTTGCATGTAAACTCTACCAAATTCACCCACTCTCATTTTCACGAATGTCACCTAAATTTCTTCAACAAAATCACAAGTAATCTTAATGCTATTAACATACAATGTAGTTTGTATAGTGTGTTTTTTTTTTATAATTTTAGTAAATTGTTAATGTTTAGGGTTAGTTTAAAAATCTAATTTTTTTGTTAGATTAGGATGTTATAATTGAATGTTGTTGCTCTGAATGTTATTTAGAGTAGGTTTATGTACAATGTGGTTGTTTTGAAGTTGAACTAACACAATGGGTGATTGTTTTATGTTTTGCACTCAAGATTTTTGATAAAATGCCTAAATGATTAATTCAATGTTTTTTTTGCTTTTATTTATGCGTAGATATGTCTGGGAACCCACGTAGAAACCGACTCGGCAAGTAGATCATGACAAATAGTGATAGGCAAGATAGGATGGCGGCAAACCCTCATATGCCTAGGAGGGGAAGAGGGCATAGGAAACTGGAAGGAGGAGAGAGCTCACAGGCAGCCCAGTCCCAGGTGGTTGTTTCTACACTAGAGCATGTGCATGAGACTCGAGACAATGGATACGATCCGATTGAGCAACACTATATTGCTGGGCTAGAGGATCCGTACTTTCAGCCGCCAGAGGTATAGGAGGATCAGGCAGCTGCACATGCCTTCCATGTAGGGCCTCCCTTTCCTGGAGGTCATGATGACCTATCAGTCTTGTCTGGATACGTGTGTCATGTTGCATTGTCGCTCTGGACAAACACTCATAATAAAAGTGTTTTTATTCTTTTAACTTTTTATTTTTCAAGTGTTATAAATGTTTTTTTACATTATTGTTTAAATTTTCAATATCATTACAATATTATTGATTTATAGTGTTAATTAATTAATTGATTAAATGTTAAGTAATTAATTGTTTAAGTGTTTCAAGTAATTAATTTTATAGTGTTAACTGATTAAGTGATTAAGGGATTAAATGAATTGTTATATATTTATAGTTTATTTATTTGTGTTTCAGATTTTGATTATGCGCCGATTTAGATGCATAAATCATGGGTCTAAGGTGGGAGAGCTTAGCCTCCCAACACTGAATCAATTATGGTTTTGGAATACTGTCAGAGCGTCTGGATTACATGATTTGGATTTGCTAATATACATGGGTACAAGAGTGTGACCCATGCCATGATCACAACTTTGTGCAAGAGGTGGCACCCGGAGACTAACAGTTTCCATCTACCGGTGGGAGAGATGAGCATCACATTGGACGATGTGGCTAATCTTCTCCACATTCTCATTGAAGGGCGCCTGCTTGACTATGAAAATAAGGTGTCTAGGGAGCGTGGAGTGGAGTTGATTGTCCGTTGGTTAGGTGTTTCGGAGGTTGTTGCAGTGAAGGCGTGCAAGGATGAGTTTGATGCATATATTACTTATACCTCGCTGAACTGAAGGAGCTTTATGAGGCGCACCTTACTGTAGCTACACAGCTGGAGGTGCCACAATCGAGGGTGGATTTACAGGAGAGAGATAGGCGTAGGCAGTGTTGTATTCAGAGTTTTTTGCTATATCTCATCGGGTGTACGTTGTTCGCTGATAGGACAAACAAACACATTGAGTTGATATTCCTTAAGACGATGATGGACTGGACTATGGTGAATAGGTGGTCATGGCGAGGGATGGCCTTGGCTCACCTGTATCATTATCTACATGAGTCGACCATATCGAGAACGAGAACGTGACCCTCCTATAATGGTAATAATATAATTGTGTTTGTTTATTAAATTTATGATTTTATTAAAATATAATTGTGTTTGTTCGTCTATTAAATTTAGAGTTCTTCTCTTTACCCAAACGTTTCTGCTCATTCCCAAAGTAAATGTCTAAAATGCCCTTACGTGACTTAAGCCACGCTAGTGTATTATTTACGTGAGTTAAACTACGCTACATGAGTTAATTCACGCCAGTGTTAATTTACAAATACTGGAGCGTGAGTTAACTCACGCTACATAATATGCAAAAAAAAAATCAAAATTAAATAATTATTCAAATGGTAATATAAATAATATAAATGCTAATAATATAAATGCTAATATAAATTCTCAACAATTACATAATAAAACCTCATTTTATTAATACTTTGATACAATTACATAATACATAATTTGATACATTTTATTGGAATAAAGTAAATATGCTTCTTTGTGGTAAAAATATACCAACTTAGGGGTAACAAAGGATCAAGGTCGGTGGCAAAAGAGACCAGTCTTCTTGGGGCAAAAAGACATCATCCCTTCGGGGTAAGTGTAAATGTGGTTCTTTTTATACCCCAAGAAATAGTCTTTTTACCCACGGTAAAAAGATTATCGGGATAAAAAGAAGCAAATTTACATTTACCCCGAGGATTGACCTCTTTGTGCCCCAAGCCAGTTGGCCTATTTTACCCCCTTCCTTGACCCCTTTTTACCGCTAAGTTGGCCCCCAAAAAAGCTAAAAAAAAAACTAAAACTATGAAGGTGAAAGAGTGAGGAGAAGAATGAGAGAATGTGAGGAAATGGTGAAGGTTTAAGGGGGTATTTATAGGGGAAATGGTTGCATAGGTTTTATATGCACTAAATGCAGTCAAAAAACAGTAAAAAAAAGTGTAAAACTCAATAAAACCAAGGTTGAATAACCGACCAAAGTCCAAAAAACGTGTTCTTGAGTTGTAACCACTGGCCAAACTAGTGTGAGTTAACTCACGCTAGTGTTAACCTTGACGTGAGTTAAGTCACGCTACTGTGGCCACTTGTCACACACTTTTGTTAATTTTTGCACTTGTCTTATAATTGTGTATTTAATTAATAAATTCCAATAAAGTGAATAAATAAATTAGAATAAATTCAGCGTTAATTCGAATAAAAATCGTGTATTCAATAAATTCGAATAAAAGTTACATTATATTACATTCGGGAATTCAGCGTAAATTTGAATAAAAATTGCGTATTGAATAAATTCGAAGAAAAATTACATTACATTACATTCGGGAATTATCTTATCACTGAATGGGGTAAATTCGAACTTGCTAAACAACAACTCTCAGGCATTCATCCGGAAGTTCTATTGTTTCATTCAAAAGATTAAATTCTTGTTAGTTTGATTTAGATGATGGTATTCAAGTGCCAAAAGAATGAGGTCCAGTCCTTGACACTTCAATACCTTCATCTAAACCAAACTAACAAGAATTTAATCTTTTGAATGAAACAATAACACTTCCGGGTGAATGCTTGGGAACTGTCATTTAACAAGTTTGAATTATCCCATCCAGAGGAAGATAATTGTTGTAGTTGGAAGATGCATTCCCTACCTAATCACGATCTTATGGTGAAATCAGACTGTTAATTATATTTTCAGTTGATCTCAGCAACGTTACCCGCACATCGATCCACTAGAACATGTTGTGCTCCCAAAACATGCTCTTCACGTTTTCGTCGTTCGTTAATTCCACCCAAGTGAACAATACTCTTCCCTCGTCGAGCGTTGAACGTTTGTATCGAACGTATTTCACCCTCCTTGTGTCTCTGGGGTTGACTCCTTGGTTGAATTCATTAAGTTGATCCTTGAGACCTCTTAACGTTACACCAAAGCACCGAACCTTCAACCTCTGAGGTTCTCCGCCGTTGAATTCTGCATGAACGTCGATTCCCCCAGCCATTATTGTTCAAATCTACACAATAAGAAATTAAAAACAATCAATGAAAAACTCATTCAAACATTTCGTCAAACACTTGAAGTGCAAATTATACATAAACCCTAAAAATGATAACTACAACATAAACATGCAAACATTTAAACAATTAAGCAATATAAGTCATTTGCATGTAACATTGTATCATATCTTGCAAAAAAAATTAAAATTTAAACAAACCCTAAATCTAAAAAAATCTAATCTAAGTGTAAAAAATCTAACATAATCATGCAAACATCTAAACATCATAACAATTAAGCACTATAAGTCATTTGCATGTAACATTCTATAATTTTTTAAAGAAAAATCAAAATTTTAACAAAACACTAAACCTAAAAAATTATAGTTTTAGTGAAAAAATCTATCATACTAACATAATATAAGTGAAAACTTACTTGTTCTTGTTGTTGGAGTGTTGTTTGATTTGAAGTTGAAGGATTTTTGGATTGGGGTAATTTGAGAGAGATTTGATTGAAAATGAGGAAATGAAGTTCTGGCTGGGTTAATAACAACACGTAGCGTGAGTTAACTCACGCATGAGCAATTTAGACATTTACTTCGGGAACGAGCAAAACAGTTTAGGTAAAGAGTAGGATTCGTACGTCATTTGATTTGAGTGAGAACATTGTATAATTTGATTAAATAATTGGATCATAGAGAATGTTAATTTAAAACTTTTTTGACAAATGTATATAAAACCTGTTATTGTATAATTTGTTCCACTTTCTCATTCACATCAATTATATGCCCACAGCTGCGCCTCCAAGCACCATACCATACCTATACCAAACCAACGTCAACAATCTGACTACACAATGTTGAGTTTCAGAATGATGAACTTGTTGTCCCGTATCAAAACAAGAACAAAAAAGAAAATCAAAACAAAAAATCGAAACAAAAACCCTCACAAACTCAAAATTCAAAACCCCATTTCTTCCATTACCAAAAACCACCAATCTCTTGTTGAAGAAGAAGACACTGAAGAATGTTTCGACATCAAAAGCTCTGCCCCTTCACACACCCACGGTGTTCAGCCCTTAGGCAATCTCTATTTCAACCCAGGTTCCATCAACTCCAGAGACACTGGTTTAGGTAATCTTCATACCCTCACTGATGAACTTGTTCTTGATATTCTAGGGTTTTTAGATGGTAATAGTTTAGGGGTTTTGGCTTGTGTGAGTAAATCATTTTATGTTTTCACTAATCATGACCCCCTTTGGAGGAATCTTGTGTTGGAGAATTTTGTTGATGGGTTTCAGTATAATGGGTCATGGAAATCTACTTTTGTTGTTTCTAATGGGTACCCTTTGTTGGACATTGCCGGTGGCGATGTTCGGAGTTTTAAAGTTAGAGACTTTTATTCGGATTATCTTTTTCAGAGTTGGTTATGTGCTAATCTTGAAATGAAAGGTGAATGGTTGGAGAGGGATAATATTGTTAGGAAGAGAGGGATTTCTATTGAGGAGTTTGTGGCGAATTTTGAGGAGGTTAATAAGCCGGTATTGTTGGAAGGGTGTATTGATAATTGGGATGCATTCAGGAATTGGGATAGAGATTATTTGGTTAAGTTGTGTGGTGATGATGTTAAGTTTTCCGTTGGGCCGGTGGAGATGAAGCTTAAGGACTATTTTGGATATTCGGATCAAGTTAGAGAAGAAAGGCCGTTGTATTTGTTTGATCCGAAATTTGCTGAAAAAATTCCGAAATTGGGTTTGGAATATGAAGTTCCGATGTATTTTCGGGAGGATTTGTTTGGTGTTTTGGGAAATGAGAGACCCGACTACAGGTGGATTATTATTGGACCTGCTGGGTCTGGGTCGTCTTTTCATGTTGATCCGAATTCAACTTCAGCTTGGAATGCTGTGATCCAGGGGTCGAAGAAATGGGTACTGTTTCCTCCCGATGTTATTCCGCCCGGTGTTCATCCTAGCCCTGATGGTGCAGAGGTTGCATCTCCTGTTTCAATAATTGAATGGTTCATGAACTTTTATGGCGCAACAAAGAATTGGAAAAAGAAGCCAATTGAGTGCATATGTAAAGCGGGGGAGGTTATCTTTGTGCCCAGTGGATGGTGGCATTTGGTGATCAACCTGGAGGAATCAATTGCCATAACACAAAACTATGTTAGCAGGTGAGGTTTTCTATCTTAGTACTTTTAGTTTAATAGATTTGTCTTTTTAATATGCTGAATTAAGTAGTAATTTTTTTGTCTGTTAAGTAGTCAAGAGCCTGATTTTATGTGTCCTTTTTTTGTCTGTTAAGTAGTCATTTTTTACATGTTAATAGGTTTGTCAGAATGGTCATTGTTTTAATTCGGATGTTAAAACATCCCTTGGCATCTCAAAATCTGGCTCTTTAGAGTGTCCTTGGACTACATATTTGAAAATTTAATCGGAGTCATTATGATTAGAAATGGTCAGTACATGGTTATTGACTTATTGATTCACAATAGCATGGGTCGCTTGCTCGTCAATTGCTCATTTTATATTGAGCCACACCATTCAGCTTCAATGAATTTCCCTTTATATTTTGAAATCAGTACAAGTGAGGAACTGTTACATGTATCCCTACTCCCTAGGTACAATAGCTCACTGATTAGATGCAGTTTAGTGACCTTGTGATATTGGCGTGAACCTTCACAAAGTTAGAGCCCCTTCTAGGAATCACATAATACTGATGGAAAGTTTTTTTCTTTCTTTTTTATAGCTAATGCAGATAAATTTCTCATTTAGTGCATGTTTGGAGTCACAATGAGTTCGATGGAATCACAATGATAACGTGATTTTATTGAAGCTCCCAAGTGCAGCTTTTGCTAAAACCAGTGCGACACATTGCGATTCTACCGAATTCACTGTCAACCCAAATGTGACATCTGATCGGCTAATGATTTTGTCTTCTGATATAATTATTGAAGAGCCGATAAGCACATGTGATATGATGTCTCTTTAACAACAACATGCTTGTACTTTTCTTGCTATTTTGAATACTTATTGGAATCCATGAACAAACTCGTTATATTAATACTAAATGACTAATAATTTTATTATATTTTATTTGATGTGGTTTGAATTCTTTTGGCTTTATATTTTGTCGGTTGTTTGAATAATTTTAACCTCAAACGTTAGCGGTACTTGTTACAGGAGAAATTTGTTAGGTGTCTTGGAGTTTCTTAAGAGGCCGAACGCAAGCACACTGGTATCTGGAACAAAGGATAGAGTAAATTTGCATGATAGGTTTAAGAATGCTATTGAGGCTTCTTTTCCTGGAGCAATTGATGAACTGACCCAAAAAGAAGAAGAGAAAAAGATCCAGCAAAGGAAACTTTCCTTCTGGGATTCTGTTGCAGACACCAGAGTGGGAGCTTTCAAGTTCTCCTTCTAGAGAAATTCATACGGCGGCGTTTACGGTAGGAGAGGTGAATAGGTCTCCTACCGTAGGAGACCATGTAAAAGACTTTTTTTTTTTTTTTTAAACTATATTAACATGTGTTTGTAGGTGGTTGGCACAATGGTTACTTGTGTTGCATTTTTTTTTGAGGGAGTTACCTAGTGTTGCATGTTAGTTGTATTTAAACAACTAGACCCTGACCCGTGCGATGCACGGGTTTGTTTCGATTTTCATATATAAGCATCAAATTATATTATTAGTTGTCGACATGTTTAAATGAATTATGTATAACATTTCAATAAAGACTACAATGA
>Ga0228711_1006024_pt1 | contig 18232 bp, 6 predicted proteins | sample MedpolnodulmetaG_2_FD_177996 | JGI IMG/M metagenome (GOLD analysis project Ga0228711, IMG submission 177996) | Root nodule microbial communities from Medicago polymorpha collected in Santa Monica, California, United States - brown nodules | ecosystem: Host-associated > Plants > Roots > Nodule...
ATATTTAAAAAAAATAATTAATGATTTAAATAATAAAATAAAAGAAATATTTTTTTAAGAGAAATAAAAGGAATAATATTGTAAATCTAATAGTTTAAATCAAGGATAAAATTAAAAATAAAAAACCACCACAAAATCATGTATCCTCTTTGTAATTAGGCAAGTGCAGCCCCTTACTTTTGTTTTGATTGGGAGAAAGTGCCATTGCTTAAGTTTTTGGTATATGTTTTGTTTATAAGAACAGTTTTTGGTTCCTTTCGTGTAACTTGGCATATTTTCTATGGTAATGGTAAATTCTATGTCTTGCAATCTGATTTGGTGATTGTGAAAAACTCAATGAGATCTTTACATGATGTATTTGTTAGTGGTGTGATTGGTGTAGCTGCGAAAAATGATTTGATTAATGGTGGCTTGATCAAGGTTGGTTATTTGGTTGTTCATTTATTCTCTGCGTTTGGATTAATTTTGTTTGGTTCGTATTGGTTCTTTGGTTTGATTTGCTATTTTGATTCTTCCCCTCTATTGTTTCTTTTTTAGTTGATCCTCTCTTTGTTGTTGGTTATTCTCTTTAACCGTCTTCTTCTCTTTTGTTGTTGATGTAAATCAAAAGTAAGTATTTGGTATTGTCTCCATAGGGACTAGTGCGATATTAAGTTGTTCAACAATTTATATAATTTCAAGTGATATAATTGTAAGGTATTTGGTTACATAAGCTATAAAACTATAACAGTGTAAATGATACAAAAGTTAACAAAGATATGAGTATGCTGAGAGTAAACTTCATTAACCTGGTTTACATGTATTCTCGTGATTAGTTATATAGATTCTAGTTACTAATTGATATTATCATGTATCGCTCGACGAACATTATCTATGTCTAAACAATGTTGTGGGTTCAATCGTATTGGTTAATAGACGATCGCTTATCATATTAACCAATATGATAGCTTTAAGGATCAATAATTTTAGTGAATGATAAACCTAAATCTATGTCTAGAGTGTAGCATTTATCTGAAGATTATCCTAACTCTAGATTCAAAAGGTATTTCTCGATAACAATTCAAACTCATTAATTGAAACATTAAAAACAAGGATAACATCAATATTCATGAATAACTATAATCATATATAATATGATAATTAAAGGGAATACATGCTAGTAAGGTTGATTACATTTAATCCCAACAAAAGGACATTAAAATTTATTTCTCAATGAATCTTGTGAATCCACCTTCAATTTTCTTGCTCCCTGTTTTTCTATCTTTTCTCTCTGTTTCACTCTCATCCTCCCATGTATTTATGAGTCTGTCATCTATTTATATTTTATACTAGTTCTGAAAATATAAGCTCTCTTAGCGAGCCGATCATTCTCCACCATTGGGTTTCTGCCAAATCAGCTTGGAAGATCTCAAGACCACCTTTATCTCGCTTAGTAGGCTTTATCTCGCTTAGCAAACTTTATCGGTTAGTGAGGCTTAAGCTCGCTTTGCCACGCCTTCAGAATTAGATTTCCTCAACTGGCTGACTTGCCTCGCTTTCACCTCGCTTTGAGCTTGCATGAGCGAGCAACTTGACATAAAAATTCTTCAATTATAGTCCTCAAATTCATGACTACAAAAATTATCTACAAAAATGATTGGGATTAGGTATAAGAGACACAAATTAGCTATCTACTAATAAAACTAATATTTTACACTTTATTTGGAGTTTTACTATGAAATAACTTGCAAAACAAGCTAATAACTGCCTTAATTTTTTTTGTGGAGAGAAATAACTGCCTTAATTATATAAGTGAACTAACCAATTTTTACCACTTATCAGTTGTAAGTCATTCGTTGATTGTTCTTCTATCTTGGTTCCTATTTTTAATTGTTTTATTTGAGTTGGTTTGATTCCTCTATTAGGTTGCTTCTTTTTATGTTTGATTGATCATCTCTCGGTTGGTTCTTCAATTTGTTTGATTTCTCATATCTCTATCGGTTCTATTTACTGATCGTCTTCCTATTGATTTTTATGTTTGAGTGATTTTCTCTTTATGTGTTTTTTTTTTTGTTTTCTCTCTCTCTCTCTCTCTCTCTCTGTGTGTGTGTGTGTGTGTGTGTGTGTGTGTATGTGCGCGCGCGTGTGTGAGTTAGTTCTTATATTCTAGTTGTTCTCTCCCATTTGGTTCTTATGTTTGGTTGTTTCTCTCTCACTACAACATTTTGCTTCTACCACAATGCCTAATTCTTTGAAGGTAAAAAAAGCGTACTCGTTGAGTGGAAAAGAAAACATTTTTGAAATCTCGTTGTGGCTGTGTGTAAAATTGTAAAGACCTTTATGCAACGCCTCAAAGTCGTTTTCTTCTATTTTCTTAATTTTTTATTTATACAGAAATTTAAAATCATTCTATTATCCTTCAAATACAACACGTTTTCTAAAAAATAAAAATATAAATGGAGAACATGGTTTTCTATAAAAAATGAAAATAAAAAACATTGTTTTCATGTGGTTGCTGACTTAGCTGAGTCAGATGCCACGTGTGTATTTATTTAATTAAAAATTTAAAACAAATCCACCTCATCAATATCTCAAATAAAATAATTAATATTATTTAAAAAAATTATTAAGAGAAATAAAAAACAGAATTAAATCCCTAAAAAAACACAATTAAATAAAAAATGGTAGATTAATAAACACATAGAATCGATAGCCGTAACCCAGAAATTGAAACAAACATTGCACAACACCTCTTCCTTGAATCCATAGCCGTAAACCGCACACAAACCACCTGCGATCCAGACCAAGTACCACCACACCCTCTTAACCGAATCAATCCATAGCAGTAACAAAATTGACAACATGTAACACCAACATAGAAACAAGATTCTAAGAACAACACATTTGAGAAATGACAAGACAATAAAAGAGAACATAAAAATTCAAAAAACTTGAAGAAGTTTTAAATCTGTTGGAGAGGAAGAAGGCTTTGATGGGGATTTTGACATGTGAATCATCTTTCAGTTTAATACGAAGTGGATCAGGGTCAAGAGGGATTACGGCGACATTGAGGAAACAGTTCAAGAGAAAGTGGGGTGTGGATAGCAAAGCAGAAGAAGAACACGTTCTTGGAATGTGGCAGTGGTTGTTATGTAAAAGGGAAGATAGAGTTTTGATCCATCTTCCACCCATTCGCTGACAGGGAACACCCTTTCTTTCTTGTAATATTTTTCCTGCTTCTTGTAATTTCTTCTTCGCCTTTCTCAATCCATTTTGTTATCTGTGTTGTTTTCTATGTTGTTTCCTGTGTTGGGAGAATGGTTAACTAGTGTTTTTGTTATGGTTTTCATGTTTAAAGACGTTTGTGATTGTTGGTATTGATGGAGAAAAAGGATTTTCAAGGTTGAATGTTGGATGGTGAAGAAGAAGTCGGTGAAGAGATGGGGAGGAAGAAGACAAAGACTTTTTTTGTGTTTTTTTTAGTTTAATATTGTTTAATTTTTTTTTAAACATTGCATGATTTCAATAAATGATGAGGTGGATTTGTTTTGGATTTTTAATTAAATAAATACACACGTGACATCTGACTCAACTAAGTCAGCTGCCACATACGCGTTGACTTGGTCAAAATTAGACTTTCAAAAGAGGGGCAAAAGTTAGGGTTCTTAAAATCCATTTTTTTTCTTCTAAGGGGGCCAAAATCGCAACTTTATAAAACATAGAGGGTGAAAAGTGCATTTAAGCCTATTTATAACTAAGAGGACCTATAAACCCAATGCCTTAAAAGTATGATATTTCTCTCACTTGTGTGATTGCTTTTATCTAATGTGGATTGTCCTACGAGCTCCCTCGTGACCCAAAAAAAAACATTAACAAAGCTAGGAACAACTTAGTGAATGAATTGTTTTAAAAAAAACAACATATGATATTTATTTGTTACGGATTATTAAAAAAATACAAAACTAACATTCGATAATTTAGATATTTATAAACAAATACATAATTAGTTTTTTTGAGAGAAAAAGATAATTAGTTGTTTTGTGTTTGTACTTTCTATAGTGAAATCACTTTTTAAAAAATAATATCATTAGCAGTTTTTTTAGAGAAATTACTCAAAATAGTTTTTAGTTTTTCTTTTCTTTAATATTATTCTATTTTTTGTTTGAAAATCTATAACAAACTGATAAAAACTTATGAAAGTGATAAAAAATTTGATTTTTCAACTAAATAAAATGTAACTCTTATCCCTGTTTTTTTAAAAAAAACACTATAATCTTTTTCACCCCATGAGATAACTATTTAAATAGGGAAAACACTTCTATTAGAGATTTTACTATTAAAGTTTTATTGCGGTTTTACATTGCCGATGTTTTTGGACGGTTGAATATGTGTTTGAACACTCTCATTTTATAAGTTAACTTTTAAAAATGAAACCTAAGCTCATTTAATCTGATACTATATATCAAAGTCTGATTAAAGATGACGGTGTGAGAATTAGACCCAAAACTCGTTACACGTAGATGTTAAAGTTGGATTAAAATTTCACTTTGTCAATGTTTCCAAACTATTTGACAGATATATGTGTTTGTTATAAACTAGATTTTAAGCTTGAGATCCTGGTCTACTCAACAACCACGTGTTCTGGATTATAATTTGTCTATGGGGCTATGATCCTATGCAATGAATTTAATTTCCATGTGTTTGTATTTTTTCCTCCAAATATGACTTAATTCCAATACTGGATTTGAGCTAAGCAATAAGCTTCTCCATGGTGATTGGAAATATACCAAACTTTCACGTGCATAGGATCTTAATTCCATCACTTTGATATTAAAAGCAGTTGTTGGATCTAAATAATTTTTATTTTTTTGGGTCAAGTTATATGATTTTAATTTGAGGGTGCAACTTTTATAATGCCAAAAACATAATAGCAAAAATAATAAATACACCCTTGAATTTCGTCGATTCCTTTTCCTATTGGTCTAAGCTAAATAATTAAAAGGAAAGATAGGTATCGCCAAAACACAATCTAATTTGTTGGTGACATTGAAAAAGTATCTCACCTATTAGAATGGACATATTTGGGGGACACACCTATAAGCTTTATATATACAATTGAACCTATATTAATATGCAAATTTACAAGAAATATAACATCATTTTCTATATGTTGACGCATTAGTTTTGAAATTAGGTAGAACACATCAAGTAGATAATCATGCTCATGATCGTGAAATTAGCAACAACAAAAAAAAAGCAAAAACCTACCTACTCAATTGTTAAGCTTAAAATAAAACATCTCAACTGATACCAAATTAAACATTGATTATGACATTGTTGGAATAAAGTTCTCTTATTTCTTACATACACACATATTTCAAAAGAAATAAGAGTACTTTGTATACTTTTTTTTTGTCATTCATTCAATGAATTCATGATGAACCTAAGTTTTTTTCTTAACAGCTTAATTGACCACAACATTGTAATTTTGACCACAACATTGTAATAAAGGTCAATGCTTTTCCTATTTCCTTTTGCATTTAGTTTCCTACTTGTATGATTTGTTTGAGAATACAGTTAAAATTTCAAATTATAAGTTTAAGATTAAAAATATGTATTTTAAGAAGAGTTGTCAACTCGACTGACCCGGTCTAACTCGCTCTAACCTGATGGGTCAGACCAAACCAACTATTTTGCTATTAGGCTTCACATTATCAGAGTATCAACAACATTATCAGTCACTTGTCTCCTCAAATAGCTCAATGTGGAGACTTTCATAATGGAATTGACCATTTTGGGTTTCCCCAATATTTTCCTCTTTCCTAGTATATGGATAGCATTATACTTCCTCTTGGACATGTGCAGATGTTAGTTTTTCTTTACATATAGGGATTTAGAAATTAGGGTTCTAGAGTTTCTTTCGCAGGAACCGTGGCTAAAGATTCCAAGGCAAGCACACTATAAAGTTCATTAATGCACAAAAAGAGAATTCAAATTATCGCTTGGCCAAAGAAATCATGTACCAAGGGTTTTGTACTTTCCACGACCTATATAGTTTTTGAATTTAGATTTACAACCTAGTAAGTAGTTTCACCCATTTCAATTTAGTCGTCCATGTATATGGTTTTTTAATCTTTGGAGACCCACCTAATATGCATCATTAGAGGTTTTGGAAGCTAAGAGAGGGAGACGTTACATGGCTTAAGGACTACATATGCGAAAGTGGAGTACTAGTTTAAGCTAGGAAAATCCATGTACAAATGATGGAAGTGACTATTGGAGAGAACTTGAGCTTTCCCAGGAAAAACCCCACAAAGAAAAAGGAGGGAACTTAGAGTATAGAAGGAGGATAGTAGGTCATATTTTGAAGGCGTATGCATCTTGCAAAACGGAGGCTCGTCGTTCTTTGTCCTCACTCAAATATTTTTTTGGGAACCTTCTTTGATGGGTCACCTGTCTCATAAGTATTCAAGTCAAACATGCTTAATTTTGGAGTTCTTATGTTCTAAACTACTAAAATTAAGGGGCATCTTATTGATATAAGTAGTACCAATAGATTCTTATAAGTTTGTGTCAACTGCATAGTCTCATATTTGCACAACCTCTAGATTTGTCCCATTTTTATGTTGATGTGGTCTAGTCATGTGTCCCTTTTCCTATGACATGTCAAAAACCACTAGATCATGCATTGAGCAACAACAATCACTTCTCGTCCTCATCAGTCTCAAGTGTCACAAACTTCTATTAGCAAACTAATACTTATTGACATAGATATGATAGGAGTGAAGACGATTAACGCAAATGTGCAACCTTATAATAATATATGAGACCCAATTTCAAGTGCTAGTTGTAAGATTGTTAAAAAAAAAAAAAAGTGCTAGTTGTAAGATGAAGATGACTTGCCAAACCTCTCAAAATTTAAATTTTTAGCTCATGCATCTAATTACACATAGGTCATCGTTGCTTGACTTGCGAACATTTTCACACCACCAACAAGGAAAATAAGTCGGTAGAAACTCTTTTAAGCATGTGAGTGATTAAATTTACTTATATATTATCCAGGAAGAGTACATCTAAATATTTTACATTATTTCATTATTTATTATTATAATTTAATTCTATTGTATTTTTACAAAACATTGTCTAATCGATTCACTAGTGATCTTCATTTATTTTTGACAATTATCAACCATGTGATACTTGTATAACAATGACATGTGTAATAGTCACTACTCATTTAATAGGTTCATTAAGACTATGCTGGACCATTGCAATACTAGAGCTGGCAACGATCAAAGAAAATTTAAGTTGGTGTCCCCATTGTCCTTTCTGCAGCCAATATGAGTGTTGGATCCATGAGACCTATGCATCTCACACCACGTACAAGCACTCACATTTATGTTTTCTATTTTAAGTTTTTAACCCTTTTTTTCCTTACGGGACCCTTCTTTTGTCTTTTCATGCACCAAATCATTCAAGATCCCCTGCCGCAACCCTAGAGCCCCCACCCTCATAAATTCCCTCTCCTCATATCAAACTACCAAAATACCCTCTCAACAGTTTTTGGATAACATAAAATGTTTCAATAGTCTTTTTAGTTTAGCTCAGTTTATAGAGACACTGTGATATGTATGAGTCGGCGTTTGAAACTTGCTCAGTTGATAGAGACATTATGATATGTATGAGTTAGGGTTTGAAACTTGAATTCTTCATTTATTCATCATAATGAGTGAGTTTATAATTATTTGACTACTTGACATAACAAAAAGTTTTAATAAGTTGAATAGATGCACACTCGCAAAGGCAGTGGATTAGAGCAGATCTCGAGACTCAGAACACTGACAAAGGAAAATCACTGACCAAAGAGGTCTTTACATCGATAAAATGAGTTGAAATCAGATTTTTTTAAAATAATATGAGTCAACTTTTTACCAACTGAACTTTTATATTGGTTTCACGATTATATTCTCATAAACAAATGTTCTTCATGGAATTAAATCACCCATGGTCACAAACTATAAGTGCTCACCTTTTTTGGCAGCTCACGTTTTCTTGGTAATTTATTATTGATGACTTAGAGAGTTATTTAAAATACATAAATACTCAACCATAGTGGATGCCAACTTGGTTTACTTGGCTAAGTTATTTTGGTTTTTCCATTATTAATATAGCTAAGTGCTTCCATGAATTTCAAGTTAAATAGAGTCCATGGCACTAATATAGATTCTATGTTATTTCTTTCACTAATGTCAATTGTAGCTCCATAATGTAAAAGTAATAAGGCTTTTAATAACTTCTATATAGGCTTCTGCGTCACTTCATCCTAATCCTAGATCAAATGTTGGTCCTTTAGTTAATACTTGTGAGATTGGACTGTCTATATGTGCCATTGAATAATGGATAAAAATTAATGCTACAACATAGAGATCTTGTCAAAAACATAAGAGATCATGACGTATACATATATAATAATATACAGAACTTTCAGTTACTAAAGTATTTCTCTCTAAATCTCAATGATGAGAGTTTCAAAGAGAAATTTTACCATTTTGTCACTAAATTTTGTTGCAATTTTTTTTAATAGTTATTTAAGGAAAAGTATATACGTACAATTCAGAATATGGAAGAACTAGTCCTTGTAAGTTGTTCTATTAAATAGGTTGTAGCCGACCTCAAATGGATATAGCTCTAAATTATGCATGGATTTATTCATTGCTATGAGAAGAGTCTATTATTCAAATTTCAAGCTAAGTTAAGACTGACAAGACTATGTTTAGTCAAGTTTATGGTCAAACCTACTTTACATAAAAGTGTTTAAATTTGAGATTGAAATTTAGGGTCATAGAACTCGAATTCAGTCAAGCTGGTTAGAGTTATGACTCAATTAATTTATAGTTTAATAAGTTAGGTTCAATGGCTAATAGGTTAATAAAACTCATTAAAAGTTTGAATTATTTTATGTCAAAAAATATTGAATTATTTGTCCCTCCTAAATACTACTACTAGTAGTTTGCTAGATATGACCTTCTACATATTTAACCATAAAATATTGATGATATATTGATTAAGAATTTTAAAATATAAATACATATAAAAAATACAGATTATTAAATATGTATATATAATTAATGTTTAATTTTTGTATAATCAATATTTAGTCATATATGTATTATATATATTATTATTATTATACAGATTTTATGATTAAATATTGACATTAGTGAAATCCACTCATTTCATGATCCCTTAATAAGCTATTTAAACTAAACAATGAATTCACTATCTTATCAAGTTAATTAATTTTTGTCTAGTTTGAGTTAAATCCAACTCATTTGATTTAAATCACTTTTACCCGTCATTAAGAGCAATATTTTTTTTTCTTCCTTTGGACGATGGTGTATTAAAGAATAGCTATAGTTTAGACCATATATTGATGACCATTTAAATGAACCATAATTTGAAACCCTTTATTAAACTAGTTATGTTCTTCTTCCTGGTCAAGAAAATAAATGGAAGGGTTAATATATACTTTTCCACATTATATATGATTATATTTTTCTTGATTGAGAAATTAAAGTTAAAAAGAGAGCGTGAAAAAAAATGTCTTTTTCAAATTATTTTTTTGAAGAAAAAATGTATTTTTCAGTTAAAAGTAGTAAAAAATAATTTAATATAAAATCGTAAAAAAGTTAACACCAAAAAATTCATCAAAAAGTAAATAACATTCCTACTGTCATTGGTGGATAGTAGACAAAAGAAAATAGAAAGATAGAAAAAACTTGGATTGATGAACCCATATGATGAATAATTAGAAACCGGCTCTACAATGCTATAAATACTTGGTGACGTATCTCTTAAAACTATGGCTATCAACTTGGTAGCTCATTGCTGTAAATAGATTTAAAATTCTACCCTTTGTAATAATAATGATGACAATAAACATAAAAAGACAAAATCATCACTTAATTTCCCCAATCTGCCCATTTCATCCTTCCATCAAAATTGTATTGCACACGTAATCAACGATTGATAATATTGATATTGTTATACTTGACAATTTAATCTGAGTTCAAATTCAGAGTATCATAGTTGTGTGTGAGTTTGGGATGGTCTTTGTCACTCTCTTACATACCTAAAAAGTTGCATTGCACATAAATTTATGATTTCTTTTATTGGAATTGCAGAACTAACAATGAATTAGTCCAAATTATAAATGACTTAGACCCCTTAATAAGTCGTCGGGGTTCAATCTCTAACTCTTATATATGAAGATAATTTGATATCTGACACAGTCTCCATAAACAAAAGTGGAAAATTCGTACATATAACATGGTTTTATGACTTAAACCCGTCATAATTTTTAATATTAGGAAAAAAAAGAGTAATTATACATGTATAGATATAAGAAAATGCCCTTGGATTGTGGTCACACTTGTCTTAAAAGTTTTTGCATTTTTTTAATCTGAACATATTAACAATCTCGATTATTAATTTGAGATCAAACCACAAATCAGTTTTAAACAATCTTTACTAATGATTTGAGATTGAACGATCAAGATTGATAATTGCACAATGATACTAGCATAAACAATAGATCCATTTCCCATATTATCCATCAAGCCTAAAAATGTGGAAGATAGCATAGAAAGATAATTTCACTTGAAAGTGAAGGGTACTTTTGTAACAATGATATGATCCCATAGACACGGTTAAATTAGTTTATTGTCCCATTTATGTCGCTGACCTTTCTTCTCTGCCCATCTCTTCATTTAAAATTCTTGTGTCCTTCTCTCACTTTTTTTCTATCTCACCATAGGTTAAGTACTTCTTTAAATTTCTCTTTCTCTTCTCTTCTTTGTGTTCTATATAAATAAGAGCAAAAGCTACTATAGTCTTTAGTGTTAAACTCACTACAAAATGGGACGTTCACCATGTTGTGACAAAGTTGGTTTAAAGAAAGGTCCATGGACTCCAGAAGAAGATCAAAAACTCTTAGCTTATATTGAAGAACATGGTCATGGAAGTTGGCGTGCTTTGCCAGCTAAAGCTGGTAATTATGCTTTGCTTTTCTAATTTTTGTTTAACTTTTCTTCTTCACTTTGATATTTATATATACTGGTAGAACATTGGTGTGAAGTTAGAAGGAAACTGAAAGGTTCGAAGATTAAACGCAATTCAAACATATACATGTTATGAATATAAATAGTACATATGGTAGTATATATAACATGTTTATAGTGTTTAAGGTTTTTTTTTTTTTTTTAATATGATGACATGTTTTTAATGTTGTTAATTAATGAATGTTTTTGTGATATTGTAAATTAGGGCTTCAAAGATGTGGTAAGAGCTGCAGATTAAGATGGACTAATTATCTTAGGCCAGATATTAAGAGAGGAAAGTTTAGTTTGCAAGAAGAACAAACCATCATTCAACTTCATGCTCTCTTAGGGAACAGGTTTGGTATATTTCCTTATTGTGTTGTCATCTTAATTAATTTCTAGGTTTAAGTCTTTTAGTATTTTCCTTAACTCATTTGCTTCAATTGGTTTTATTCTCTCTATCATTTTCTTTAAAACACATTGATTTGATTTTATTTATTTCTTGACAACAATTGATTTGATTTCCCACCTCTACAATTTTTTCATTTTGTTGTTTTTCTTTTTTGATTTTTAAAGATGCCTATATTTATATATGTGGCAACTCAACTTTTTATTTTTGTTCCCATTCTTACTCAGCACTTACTATAATCATTCATTTTCTGTTGGGGCTATAATTTCTTCTTTTTCTTCCAATTCCCTTGTTGTGAGGTATGTCTTAAATGCAATGTCCCCTCAATTTTTTCCATTCTACTATTCTTACCCATTCAATCAAAAGAAAAAAAAAACTATTCCAACCCATCCTCAACAAATAATTCAAGTTATGCTCTCTGCCATTTTCTTAAATTTATTACTCTCTGACATCCAAGTTTGTTCAAGTTGTGAATCTTTAATTCCAAAATGATAAAATTATGTGGTTTCTGATGCTTCATAAATTATATATTTCATTCCAAAAAAAAAAAAAAAATATATTATATTTTTCTTATTATTGAACTATTAACCTACTAGAAAACCTAAAATTAGTGATAGAAAAAATAAATCTCTTTCTACTTCATTTGTCACAAAATTTAACGACAGAATAAGAGAGAGATTTCACGTTTTTCCTCTCTAAATTTCTCTTGCAGATGTTAGTTTTTTAGTAGTGTTACATATAATTAGTCTCATATAATATATATACCATACAACACACCATTAACTAAAAGCAACTAAAAACATAAAAAAATATACTCTGATTAAGTATAGTTGATGAGTTGATTAATATTGTATGGATGTTAATTAATTAGCATTGACATTTTATGTTATGTTTGTATTATGTTTTTCTCTGTAAAATTAGGTGGTCAGCTATAGCAACACATTTGGCAAAGAGAACAGATAATGAGATAAAGAATTATTGGAACACACATCTTAAGAAAAGGTTAACAAAAATGGGAATTGATCCAGTTACACACAAACCTAAAAATGATGCACTTCTTTCATCAAGTGATAATGCTCATTCCAAAACTGCTTCAAATCTTAGTCACATGGCTCAATGGGAAAGTGCTAGACTTGAAGCTGAAGCTAGACTTGTTAGAGAGTCCAAAATTCGTTCACATAATTCACTTCTTCATCATAATCACTTGAAAGCTTGGAATATTAATCTTGAGTCTCCTACTTCAACTTTATCTTTCAATGAGAATGTTGCACCAATTATGAATAGTGGAGAAATTGGAGGAGAAAATACCAACAATGATAATGAGAAAAATAATAATAATGATGTTGTGCCTATGATTGAGTTTGTAGGGACTAATTCAAGTTCAATTGTGAAAGAAGAAGGTGGTGATGATCAAGATCAATGGAAAGGTTATGAAAGTTCATTGACTTTTACATCAAATCTTCATCATGAGTTGACTATGTCAATGGATCAAAGTGTTGATGATGTCATTGCTGAAGAAGGGTTTACTAATCTTTTGCTTAAGACAAATTCTGAAGACTTGAGTTTGTCAGAGAGTGGAGGTGAATCCAACAATGGTGGTGATGGTGGAAGTGGAAGTGGAAGTGAATTCTATGAAGATAACAATAACTACTGGAATAATATTCTTAATTTAGTTAATTCTTCTCCATCTGATTCACCAATGTTTTGATATATGATGTGTAGACATTGTGCTTATAGTTATAATCAATTGAAAGTTTAAGATATATTTGAAGTACTAATTGAAAAACATATTAACATTTGTCATTTGTCGATCCGAATTCTCTGCAGTCCTGCAGTTAGTCTTGTCGTATTTTTAGCTATTAGATTTATCTAACGACTGTGATTTTTGATTTTATCTTTCAAAGGTTAAATAATGAAGTATGACTTATTTCAGAATTGTAGATGATCCAAATCGTATAAAACAATTTAGTGTGGAGATTAATATAATACTATTTTGAACTTTTGATTGATGTACTCATACTTATAGAATTGAGATCATCATCTTGGTTGAGAGAATTTTTTTGAAGATGTATGTATAATAAGCTTGCTCATAGAAACATGATAATTTCCACTTAGTGCATTGTTTCTAGTTGATGCTTTAATAGAGACTTTTCCTAGAAATATGTATGTAATTGTAATTTGTGAAAGCAAATCAGGTACCCTTTAGGGGAAAAGAGCTCTATGGTATCTTTTCACCATCAAATGTTAATATCATTTTGTTTGGATTTGTGAAATGGTTTCTATGTCTAAAGTATAGTAGTTAATTATTTTTTTTATATTCTTTTTTGAGCTGGGAATATATATCTTCCTCTAAGAAATAGAGTGTGTGTGAGAGAGAATTGAATGAATTTTACTGTCTACACAAAAATCCAATATAGGAAGCATCTAGTATAGACTTTATTGTAGTTGGTTTTATGTCACATTGTTATCACTATTCAAATTTTGAATTCAAAGTTGATCTATCTATTTATTACTCACTTCCCACTATAAATAGATGAATTCTAATTTACCTATCAACAGAAGTTGGATAAACTTGTCAAAAAAAAAACATAAGTTGGATAGAATTATCCATATTGAGTATACATCGATCAAAATCATTTATTTATCTTTCAATAGTTATATTATATAGACAAGTATTACTCCCTCAAAAAATAATAGATAAAGGAAATTGTTACCAAAAATAGAAACTATGAATTAGAAGTGTGCTTTAACAATTTGAATAAATCTTTAACAAGTGTCCTTAGTACGGCTCATAAATAAATTGATCTTCAAAATTATAAACATCAATGAAAATAGTCTACGATTTTTTTGAATTGCTCAAAACATCCTTGAAATTATAAAGTGTGAGTTAGAATACTTCATCTATAAACTTTTATTGTTACAAACTATGATGTGGCAAGTTAACTGTATACATGCCCTTTGCATTGATCCATCATCAACGTTGTCATATAATTTATAAACACTAGTTTGTCAATGAAATTTAGGTCTATCACATACTAATATTTCAACAATGGGTCCATAAAAATTAGCGACAATTTTGTTTCTAATATGACTTAAACTTCTTTGGCAAGTAAGTCTCTAATGAGTTGAAATTAATGTAATATCAATGTGCAACGTGACATGCGTAGTTAATGAGTCATGTCATAGACGGTAGAAGTTAACATAGCCGATTATGGCTCCTGACTGGTTCTATGCTTAGACATTGGTTAGCGTTGGTTTAGTATTATGTGGTGTGGTTGATTTGAAAGTCGTAGAATGAAGCTATTTTGATACATATAAGGTTATGAATGTTGACCAATCAGTGGGTTGTATTAAGTTATCTTCTTCTTCTTTTTTTATGACCAAATGAAGTTATCTTCTTGAAAGTGATTTTTGGATAAGTGCTTTTAATCTCCTTACACTATTTACAAGTGGGTAGTGAAATCCTCCCTATATACATACATCTAGAAAGATATGTATTTGGTTGTTGTCAGGCTCTGGTTCAAGCTACTTGGTGTTTGGTTATCTTTATACTTATTCTTTTCTTTTGGCTCTGCTTAGATTTAGTCAACTACTCCTTTCGTCTTAATTTATAAGAAGAAAAAAAATCAATACATATTTATTAAAAAAATTAAAATATAGTAATTGAAGATATAAATTTTTATGTTCTCTTAAGAATAAGTTTAATAGAAAGATGTAAAAATAATTCTGATTGGTTATTATTGATCATAAAGAAAATAGAAAGGATAACAAATTGAATAAAATTTACATTTAATTTTACTTTGAAAAATATGATATTTTGAAACCACATAATTAAATATGATAAGAGTTTATCTTTTATCTTATAATTTGGGGAAAAAAAAGTGTTTTTTCTTATAATTTGGAACCAAGGAAGTATTTTGCAATGTGATTGGAGCACCTTTTATCAATGTATTTGATTTTCCACTTAAAAAATATATAGTTTATAACCATTTCTATCAATTTATATGGTTAAGTTATATTATAATTCAACATGTAAGAATTAGTCTTTATGACTCAATTTTCTAGCTAATTTTTCTTTTTTGCTAATAATTTTCTAGCTAATTTAACCTAAACTTGAGATCTTGACTTTTGAGATTGATAATGTATGTATAAGAACATTTGTGCTACTAACTAGTATAGTAATATCACATAGAAAAATATGTGAATGAAACATCATGTACGTATCTCCCATGTGCCCTATGTCCCCTTACTTTGATGACAATCTTATTGTTAAATCTGAACTCAATAGATAAAATACTGAAATACTGACAGAATAATTTACTATGGACGACCAATTAATGAAAGCGGCAATTTGCAGCAGAACTTTTGGAGATGTTTTCTATATTTTATTTTCATGGACACAAATTTTGTCCTCATAAATTTTGTCCTTGTCAATTACAAGATAAGAACTATTATTTTATACACACACTTATCATCTGCATGACACCAAAATTATTAATTTTTCTTATACTTCGTCCGATCACTATTATAAACAAAATTATTTTTTTAAGTTATAAAATAAACTTAAAATTGTTTTTGTTTATAGTGATCAAAAGAAAAGGAGTAGTTAGTTTATTTAGATATATTTCTTTTTAACTCATGTCGATTAATTCTATTTTTTTACGATGGAAAGAAGTAACTTAAAATAGTAGTTAATGACAAAACTTCAAAAACCATTACAAGAGAAGTGTGAAAAGTTTTTAAACAATCATCCGATAATTTTATGCAAATCAAAAACTTTACTTTGAAGAAAGTCGTGATCCACAAGCCTAATTGTTGGTATCTTTCCACCACAAAGAATATGGATAAAAGTGACTATATCAAACAAGATCTAAATTATAATTAGCATACACACATCACCTTAATTGTTTCAAAAAAAGAAAAAAAAAATAAGAACATCACCTTCACAAATTGCTGTATACTTGAAAGTTATTGATGGTGCAAAATAATATGACCCACATATGTTTTGAAAATTTCATGAGATTAACTCTCATGAACATCAATCCATATCTCTCACAACACTAAGTCTAAAATCTTCAATCAAGAGACTTGGACAAACATCTATTCCATGTCCACGTTTACTTGGTCCCGGAAACATAATTGATAACATCATATATTTGTGCTTGATACACAACCAATAAGATATGTTGTAAATTATCAAAAGAACATACCATATTGAACAATGACTATCACTTAAGTTACAATACATATTCACTCCATTGGTAGAAAATTCAATCCTAAGGTTTCTTGCCTCATTGGAAAAATCTAGAAACAAAGAACTAACTTTCTTCAATTGTTGTTAGGACACTTGTTAGAAAGACTTGATAGCCACTCTAAGCTTCATATTCGAAAAATAGTACCTAAGAATCTAGTCTTTCCCAAGCAATTCAACAATATAGGTGCAAACTTGAAGCAAAATAAGGAATACAAAGCAAAAATATTAAGCATAACAACGGAACCAATAAAACACCAACGAAAGAATCAAAGCTCAAACTCGGTGTTGTTGGAGTATTCCGGACACAATGTTGCCATAGTGGCTTTCAAGGGGGATGCTCAGATGACATTTCAATTTCAGCGGTTGAGATGGCAGCCATAATAGTAAGATATCGAGGCGGTGGATGTGGTAGCGGAGAAACCTTCAGATAAAACCTTGCATGAGACATCGAGAAACCAGAATCAATAAAGGGGGTTGCACGAGAAATCAATCACATAATCAAAGCACGGTAAGGGAAAACTCAATCGGCGGTCGTAACACATGTCAGGCAAAACCAACTTGCACTGAACACAATGTTAAATATCTGATTTACTTAACCAAAAGTTTAATTCAGCACAGTCTTGTGCCAAGAAAAGCAAATCATGGTGCTGTAACAAAAAATGATATGCTGATCATCTATCATTTGTTCTTCAAAAAGCGATTGTGTCTTCCTCATGTGATTATTCAACACATGATAGTTGCTGTTAAGGACACCCACAAGAACCATTGCTTGCCCTATGGCATGATGCTCACAAAAATCTTTCTAAAATTGAAAGTTCCTTTGGATGGGGAAGAATCAATTCTTGAGTATACCAAGTTCACTCCCAAAAATCGAACCCCTCTTGGTATCAGAGCCTGATGGGGAAGTAGGAATATGTTATTAATTTATGAATTTCTATTTATTTATGTAGATTATTCTCTACGGATGATCTAATTTATGATGTTTAATCAAAACTACTATTCATTATCCTTATGGATAAGGTTTAAAGATTTGGATATCTGAAACAACTGTAGCGATAAGTCCCCTTGTTGGGCTATAAGTCTGAACTTTATTGTTTTGGATAGTCAAATCTAAACTAGCTTTTTAACGTCGTTAGTATGTTTTGAAAACATTGTAGATCATTCCTAATGAATAATTTAGGGAATAAATACTAATTCATATTTTAATAATTATATTTCTATTAAACCAGATGATGGCGCTGGTATTAATGGGTGAGGAAAATTTTTATTTTTAAATTATGCTTCGATCATTTTCCTCACGCCTGTCTTGTAAATCCTCTCAGCCTTCGTCTTCTATTACGGATCATCAATCCCAATCTTTTTCAAACAAAATCTTCAAAGAAGAAATTCACTTTGAAGACATTAATCAAGAATTAGATAATTGGGAGATACCTAAGATACCCCCTAAAGATTTGTACAAAACAAGTAGATCTTTCTTCCACAAATCTGACT
>Ga0228711_1006026_pt1 | contig 18229 bp, 10 predicted proteins | sample MedpolnodulmetaG_2_FD_177996 | JGI IMG/M metagenome (GOLD analysis project Ga0228711, IMG submission 177996) | Root nodule microbial communities from Medicago polymorpha collected in Santa Monica, California, United States - brown nodules | ecosystem: Host-associated > Plants > Roots > Nodule...
TGAAACCTTTGTTATTATGTTCATACCAGCAAAACCAAATTGTAGAGAAATCATAGCTATGTATGGCTTGCATCTTTGAAAAAAACTTGTACTACACCTATCTCCTTCCATTTTTTTTCTTCTCTCTATTAGTATTATGGTACTAAAAATTTAGAAACAGAGTTGTGTACAGAGGAAGACAAGAACACTTGAATTTGTTTGTGTTTTGTGTCTCCTAAGTGATAAACGTCACGCATTCTATTGTATTTATAGGCCTCCACCCACATAGAGATGTTATGTTAGAATTGTCCTAAAAAAATATAATTATAGAAATAAAATAAAAATTGTTAGAGGAACCTTTTTGATTTAATTTGAAGCGTGTAAGAAATGATATCATCATCAAGCTCACACGTGAACTCCTTTTAGTAATAGTAATAAGACTAATAATAATACGTGAGGCCTTGGATATTCTTTATTTGTTGTGTTTGTGTGCATGAACAATATGGATTCCACGTGGCAATAATTGCATTTTTTTTTTTTTTTGTGAAAGAAAATTAGGTGAATGGTGATGACTTTTTTGCGTGGAGAGTTCATTGTATATATTTTACTTTAGTGGAGAAAAAGAATTTATGATATTGTGTTAAAAATGCCAAATTGGATCACCATATGACATGAACATTGTTTATGAATAGGGGATGATATTCATCTTGGAAATTTATTTTGTGAGGTTAATAAGATTGAACAGATATTTATAATATCAAGTCACTCCCATGGAGCAAAACAATAAAATAAACATATAGTATTTCACGATGAAGTTCAATTGATTTTACAAATGACTCTGATTGTACCAAACTTTAGTTCTTTGGTATTACCCGAACCATACAGCAAAATAAGATAACTCTTTGTATTCTTCAATCGTCGTCCCACATAACAAACGTTTAGCTTTGTCTTCGAATAAGGTTCTCTCACTCTGTTAGATCAACCCTGTCATCTTAACCGTAACTGTGAGCCAAACAAACTCAACGAAATTGTTTTTTTAATTTTTTATAGTATGTTCAATTATCTTACTGTTTTTAAGCAATAGTTTAACAATGATATGATTAAATTTGGTGTTGAAATCATAAGACTAGTGGATAGCACTTGTTTGATGATGGAGCGAAGTGCTTGCTGATGCCAATAAGGGATCAAATCAAATTAAATCATTGGGGCCAATTGGCCATATATTGTAGGTCACTCTCAAATACCAATTAACATCACTGCCTGGTTTTGAATTTGGCGACGCGGCGAGTCTCTGCCCCATCTTATCCATCGGTACAGTGCCGCTGATAGAAACTAAACACATTATGCTTGTGTATTTTTTTCGGTTAATCTGATGGCAGGTGGCCCTCTACCATCTCTCATAAATTCGAACATAAGGTGTCTTCGTAAGCCTAACTCAGTTGGCAGTGACATGTATTGTTATATGTAGAGGTTGTGTTTGAACTCCGAAATCCAATAATTTACCGTCTTTTCGCTATTACTATAAGGGTGCGTTTGATTTGCTAAGCAGTATATACTGAACAGAACAACACAAGACATAAGAGCACAACACAAGGTAAAACAACACAAGATAAACTTTTATGGTATCGAATAAATGTTTTTCTTATACGATTTTTGGTGGACAAAAAGCTAATTTTGTATTGTATTTTAGATAACTTGTATGTTGGACAAAAAGTTGTGAAGTGGTTTAGTCAGGAGCAAAAATTTATTTTTTTTGTCTTGTCTCTTGCCTGCAGTTAATCATGTTCTAGAAACAGTTTTACAAATCAAACACTATACAACTAAAGTTGTCATGTCATGTCCTTCATTTTTTAGTATATCAAACACACTCTAAAGAATCTACCGGACTACCACCAATCATGACAAATAATTTCGGGGAAGTAATTTAAGGAAAAAAAATGGAATATATGTCATTATATTTTTGTGTCTAACTTTTATCTTTATTTTAAGGAAAGAAAGGTATGAGTCTTGCATGTATCACTTAAACTAATTTTGCACTCAAATAAAAAAAATTAAAGTTTGTCCATGAATCATGATGCATTATTATTTTAAGGGTGAGAAAGTGGAGTCCTTTGTTTGTTAATAAGTGAAGGTTAGATGCATTCGTGCTCACACCATACATTCCAATTCAGAAATCTTACCAATAAATTATGTGGCTGCTCTTTTTTACAGCCATAATTCAAGAATCTTGCTCCTTTGCTATCTTTAAAATAGTTACCAAAGTGAATTGAAACAATATTTAGTTATTCACGTTCTCACAAACAAAAATTGATCTTGATCATATAACAATATTACTAAACACAAGAGCCGTTCCTATGAAATAAGAGGCTTGACTCTCTATTTAAAATAGGCCTCTAGTAAAATAAAAATGCAATTTTTTGGTGTAGCTAAATTTCATTAAAAAATCTGAATCAGAAGAACTTCTAAACATGAAAGGAAATAAAAAAAATTAAGTGAAAGAGAGGTGAAATTTACCTAATAGTGTCGTTTGAATTTGTCACTCCTTCGTTTAGGGAAAGGAGAAAATGAATGATTTATGCAAAAAATAAATGATTTAGGTGATTCTTTCGGTGAAATAGCTTTTCAAATTGACTGATTAAGTGATTATACAAATTGAGGGTGGTTTGATAATACCAAATTTATGTCCAGAAATAAGAACTAGAATCAAGAAAAATCTCAAACGTGTACTGAAGAAAGAAAATGAAGTAATATATATATATATATATATATATATATATATATATATATATATATATTTAAGTAGGGGTGGGTATTAGACTTAAATTTATTTTTTGAAGCCTATGGCATTTGGAGGCCCGGTTTGGTTGAACACCTTGCACTCCCTAAGGTCCGGTCCTGCTAAACACAGCTGCAGAACTGATCCTCAAGTCGGATAGAACCGTAATAAGTGACAAAGTTCTCCTTCAAGAGACTAATTTCTCAGGCTGGAGTCAAATTTAAATTTGGTTGAAAAATAAATTAACCATTAAAAATTAGTGCAAATTTAAAATTAGTTCTTTACACATATTTTCTTAACTAATGTGCTCACACACTCGCACAAACATTTGAGAATAGAGGAGTGCTTAAACTGGTTATATGTTGATAGATATTTTTTCTGTTTTTTTTTCTTTTTTCTGATGACATCACCAAACTTATAGCATATGATAAAATGAATAATTGACGATTTTTTTTTTTGAAGGAAGAAATTGACGATTTAAAATTCCTTATTTCTTGATATACTGCTGCATTGATTCTTGACAAGACAATAAATGGGAATACAAATCATCCATTTCAGTCACTCTCTAAAGATATCAACACTAGCAATGTAGATGATGAGGAATTTCCCTTAATCCATAGAATATTCGTTTAATATGCAATGTGTTTTTTGGATATGGGAAAAGTTCAAGCTCAAATTTTCTGATATACTATGCTGTGTCTCAAATATTCATAAGTTTATATCAATTTGACCTATGCTCTGCCTACCACCTCTCTCTCACTTTTCTCACTTATTAATTTCCACATTTTTATATGCTTTTTCACAATATAAAAGAAAAGCGGAAAAAATATTCTCTCTTTAAAAATAAATAATCTTAATCACTGATCATAATTCCTCTGCAAGTACTTACAGATTAGTTCGATTAATGAATACTAATATAATAATTCTAGCACAAACCACAAAGTAACACTGTTAAAGAAAAATATAGCATGATAATTATTGTTTTGGGTGGAATACGCCATATCTTTTAAGCTTCAAGATCCATCTTAATCCTTTAAATTTCATGCGGATCCATTTAGTTTTTGACAAAAATAAAAATTAAATAGTCCCCGACATATTTATACCAAAAACAAATTAGTTCTTCTACTCTATTGAGTCGGGAACTAATTTGTTCCCACCGTAAAAATGTATCAACTATTTGGATTTTTTTTCAAAAAATAAATTGGCACGTATGAAAATTGTGAAGGACAAAAGTGGATCTACACTCATATTTTTATTAACTCTTTTTTTTGTTAGATATATTAACTCTTTTTTGCAGTATCCAGATTTTTTAGTCCCATCTTGTCCAAGAGAGTTTTTTTTATGTAATTTCATATTTTTCTCTCTACTAAAAATATAAAAAAAATAATCTATTTTTTTGTACAAGAATGGTCATGGATTCTCTGCATGCAGCCATCAGTGACAACAGAGAATCTGTGTTGCATATTTGCAATAGTGTACTCCATTCGATACATCAGGTTATATATAAATCAGATATATCAGTTTATTAAATAAATTGATGTATCTAGTTTATATATAAATCAGATATTTCATTTATTCAATTAAATCTACATAAAAAGTTCTCATATTTAATACTTGATCGAATTTTAAGCAAAATTAAATCACCGGTGTAATGTAAAAGAGCACTAACTATCTGTATCACATTAATTAGTTTTTGAAAGTTGTCATCGTGAGTTTAGTTTAGTTGGTTAAAACAATGCATAAAATATGCAAGGTCCGGGGTTCAAACCCTGGCCACTACAAAAAATAATTAGTTTTTGAAAGCTAGCTTAGATCCTAGGTTTCCACTTAGCTTGACAGGATTCATGCGCTTTATAGGTGAATAAAAAGATGGTAATATGCTATATTGATCTCAAAATCTTCAAATTAATTGGATTAACACCAATCTAGCTAACAGCTATATTTTCTAGAAAAGAATAGTATTCTATTTATGCAAAAATAATAAAGATATTGATTGATGAATGAATTGTATGAAGAGCTAGGACCACATACATAAGAAAAACAAACACGTTATCAGCAGAATTTCCACATAATCGCATGAAAGTGCAATGATTTAGTGGTCACTACAATTTGTCTGAATGCATGAGTACATTTATCTCTAACAAACAAACAAAACAAAAACATACTAGGATTTCTATTTTTTTTTGAAGGAGAGAATACTAGGATTTCTATAACTTGCTGCAATTGCTGGTTTCATGGAGAATCTCTAGTCTAGCTACTTGTACATTTCTAGAATTAGCTAAATTTTTTAGTCTAGTAATTTCACATGATGATTCAATTTCAATGCATGTCGGCATGGAGTACAATTTTTATTCTCCAAAACATTTGAGTACCTCATCATACTTCACAAAATCATTACATTAGTAGACTTGGGTGAACTAGATTCTACTAAACATACATATCTAGCACAGTACGACAAAACTTAGTTTTCAAAGTAAATTTTGCGTTATGTAGATTTGGAATGGTGACACTTGGCTTTTTGCATGGTCGATGACTCAATCTCGACGACATAATCGAGATCGGCCCAATAATCATCAAAAGTTAACGGGACTTAAAGTAAGTTTTACTCTCCCGTTTTAAAATAAGTGATTTAATTTGACTACGTGTACTATTCCTATAATATATTTTGACCATATTTTTTTACTATCATATAAAGATAAATTGTAGTTTATAAAATGTTGTTGGATATGTAACCAACTCATGATAAATATTTTTAAAATATCAAATTTTTATAATTTTCTCTCAGCACAAAGTTAATTATCAAAAAATTAAACTACATGATTTAAAATACCTTAAGAAATTCTCCAAGCTCTTTGAGTGACTTGAAATCATCCATAACAATAAGGATATTAAGATTCAAACCAATCCAAAATAAAATCGTAAATCAATAAAAAAAAACTCAAAAACTGCAAAAAATGAATATGTTTGGATGATATTTTGTAAAACCTGTTAGGATTGGTTGGATTTTGGATCCTTTTTTCAAAATCGAACCAACCCACACATGTATATTTTAATACTTATTAATTCTTTTTATTAGTATTATATATTGCATTAATTTATTTCTTGTTGGTTATAATATTCTATATTGCATTAATTTAATTTATATTATTATTACTTCATATATTTGGAACAAAATTGACATTTTCATTCTTTAATGTTAATTTTTTAATATATTTTATGTTTTATTTTGCATCAAATTTATTATTTTGACGTGTCTGTTTAATATTAATATTAGTAAAAGAATGACATATTGCATTTTGAATATCCAGAAACTGATCCAAATTAAACTGCATATATTTGGATAGGAACATGTTTTTTTTTAAATAGTCGTCCATACCGAACCACATGTGATTTTTATTTTGAATCGGATGACTGTTTGCCTTAAAACCGATCTAAACCGCATATGGAACACATCTACATAACGAATGCTTGAATAATTTCTACTTCAATATAAATTGTTATGCCATCTGCTAGAAACCTAGCTTCCATCTTGTTTATCATATTAGTCTTGATAATTTCCATTATATTGTTGAAAAAGTTCTCTTAGTTGTGATAATAGAAAATGAAAGATTCATGATAAGGCGGAGTATGTAGTCTATTAATCAAGAAGTAAATATTTGTCTTTTCAATTGTAAGTGAATGTGAGCATAATTCTTGAATAGTTGATAAATTCTTTAAATTTGATGCTTGCCAACATGAATGTTGACAATCTATAGCATGACGAAAAGGCGGTAAACAACATAAGTAATGATACTGTGGTTAGAAAGAAAAAAAACAGACCCGTCTATTAATTTAAAAAGGGGCTTATATTCATGAAGCGATTTTGTTATCATTTGTAATTAGGTATTGTTGTGGCAAATATGAATCAGAATTCCACAATGTTGACCTGTTAAAGATCAATGTGCAAGAGTCAGCGAATTATGAATTTATCAATTGTTTGATCAAAGAATATTTGGAACTCAAATGGAGAGCAAACAATTGAACTCCTTGTGATAGAATTGTTTTTGCAAATGTTTCATTATGTTGTAATGTGTATTTATTCAATGATGTTGTCTTGGGCTTCAAGTATCTCTAATTTAGGCATCAAGTATTTTAGATATCAAGTATCTCTAACTTAAGTCTCAATTATCTCTAACTAATATACAATATACTAATAATTTATACAATGCATATTTTATATTCCAATAGGCCTCATAGATAAAACGGGAGGTTGACGAATGTTGAGACCATCTCTTAAATCATCAAATAATTATAGTAGAAGACCCTTAGTGAAAATGTAAGCTATTTAATAGCGAGATGGGACATGATGGTATTGGGGGAGAGATACTGAGAGAGATAATCCCCTTGATAATCCCCTTTTCAATTTTTATTATGCATTTAAGCCATTTCACAAGATGATAATATCTTCTAACATAGATAATCCCCTTGACTTCCTTCATGACCCAAAAGGTACAAAGGGAGTTACATGTAGCTGTGGTGTGAGTTACTAGTGTCATACATGTAATCCAATAAGAAAACAATGTATAGTTGTTATATATTCACTAGATTTCCTTTGTCTTATTGTTACCAAATCATACATATCACGCACTATCCAATTATGCATTTGCTTGTTTCACTTTTTATCCCATCATTAAAATCCACAAAGTTTCAAACATACATGAGCGAGAGAAAATAATGAAAATCAAAAAAGACCACACAATATACTTATACTAATATACCCCATAGCCACCAATTAAATAGTTTACTTTACTTCGTCATAGCCATTATGCATAGTACATACCATTTTGTTTTCTTCTATTCTCATAATTCAACTTGGAGGAAGAAATTCTACTTGTGAAGTGGCTTAAATGCCCTTCCTCGCGTCAGCACAACAACAAACAGTTCCCAAGTGGCTGGAACATCAAATGGAAGAAAAATGGAAATCTAATCAGTAAACACATGCCAAACATCACGGCTTTTTTGTTCCTAAATGTTACATTTACACATATGTCAGGGACCAACTTGGAATGATCTACATTGATTCGTCATTCTCAAAAGGAGAATATTGATATTTTCACTTTATCTTTAGTCTAAGGTTTTAATTGCATGTTGTATCACAGTGACTTAACGAAGCCACCATATTCCGGTAAATTATTGTGATGTAAAACATACATTTAGTAAATTGTGGTCGTTGTAACTTTGTGACGGTTGATTTAGGCAAAGTTTTGAACTTTCATGAAATGGCCAAGTTTAATTAGTTAATCAATGTACTTTATTTAAAGTCTGAATGCTAGTTGAACCGTTCTTGAACAAACTTTATTTACCTTCTAGTTGAACTTTGAATTATCAAGTCTCTTTCTCTTAAAAAGTGCAGGGTTAAAACTCAAAAATAAATTTGAACCTCGTTTAAATTAGGCTTAAACACACTTTTGACCCCTTAAGTTTTAAAATGTAGCGATTTTGGCCCCCTTTTAAAAAAATGGCAAAAGATACCCCCTTTATTTAACCTATTTTGCAAAACTTCAATTTTGACTTGCTCAATCCTACATGTCATGCCACATAATTTAAAAAATTGAAATCTGTATATTAATATGGAAAATCCATGCGTGTAATTACATAATTAAAAAAATTAAAAAGAAATCATAAAAGAGAAAGCATGTTTCATATCTTCATCTCCATGCTTCATAACAATCTTCATATCTTCCAATCCAACCTAGAAAAAAAAAACTAAACCTTCATTTATTAATTGGAAAACTAAACATGCATACACTTTAACCCTCATTTCTTCATAACAGTATCAATAGTGATGAGAAAATAAAACCGTAGGTCTTTTGAAAAATAGTGTATTAGGTCAAAATCACCCAATTTCATCTCCAACTATATCTCTGGCACCAATTTATTATCCAACTGAAGATGAATTCAAAGATGCATTAGAATTTATTCACAAAATCAGACACGAAGCTGAACCGTAAGAAAATTGATTTGGAATTTCAAAATGTGATTTTGAGAGAAAAAATACTCACCCTTTTAGAACACGTTGATTGAGCCCTTTAGAGAAAAGAGGGTTTAAGTGGTGAACTGTGGATGGTTGAAGAGGGTGAATCTACTACTGTATATCTATGTTGTTAATGAGAAATGAGTGTTGTTGTTGTTGTTGTTGAAATTGAAATCCAGAATTCATTCATGTTCAATTTGCCTCCTCCGTTTTCGATATCGGAAATCCAGAAATTTAAATTGAAATCCTAGAAATTCATAAATTGGAGAGAGAGAGAGAGAGAGAGAGAGAGAGAGAGAGAGAGAGAGAGAGAGAGAGAGAGAGAGAGAGAGAGATGAAGGTGGGGGAGACAGAGGTGGTTGGTTTCTCACGTGCAACTTCCTTTTTTCTTTTCCTATTTCATTTTTTTAATTCAATCAATAAATATGTGGCTTTTTTATTTATTTTTCAATTCAAAAATTACATACATGGCGTTATGTATGCGTTGACCAAGTCAAAATTGAAGTTTCGCAAAAGGGGCTAAATATGGGGTGTCTTTTGCCATTTTTTTTAAAAGGAGGCCAAAATCGCTACATTTTAAAACTTAGGGAATCAAAAGTGTGTTTAAGCCTTTAAACTAATGGTTGTGGTTGCTTGAATTCTCTAAAATTGCAGAGAGTTGTGGAAAAATGAGAAGGATGTGTCCATAATCACAATTGAGTTGCGATCGAATAAGACTTAGTTGTAGATGCTTTTAGTATCATTGTTGCAAATAATTGTAGTGAAATACGGTTGATACAAACTATAATGTCGCATCAACAATTGTCATAGATTTTTTTATTTTTTTTGACGAACGTCATAGATTTTTTTTAAAAACTCTAGTTTAATTATCTTTTCAATTTAAAATAAAATCATGTACCATGAAGAAAAAGAAAAGGTAGAAGAAGAGACAAAGAGGTTAGGTGCCCTTTACTCAATTTGAAGGAAATGAACAAGTGGTAGTGGGAAGCATGGAGCTGTAAGGGGTCCTCTCAAGTAGCATATGTTGGAGAGTCGACTGAAGCAGTGAGAAGCCAATGAGGATCTCATTCTTCCACATTGATTTTGTGTGTCCTATTTTCACTTTCCCTTTTGATTGCGCTTATTTCTAACTTGTTGTGGTAAAGACTTATCCACTGTAGGGTATGAGAGATTCCACTAGGATAGCATAGGCCTTTCAATTGGTTTTGTGATGGGATCTAGCCTCTCAAAAGCAACCTTAATTTTTTGAAAATTGCTTCTTTTTTTTTTCCAGCAATGTCGAGAAGACTAAAATACCTTCAGCATTAACTGAGGTTCGGGAAAACTTTTTAAATCGGTTATACCGATTTATAAAGTGATTGGACACTCTTAAAAGTATCGAACGACAGATAACTACCGTTAGGGAGTCGAACGATGCTTAAGTGTTGAAATTGACTCAAAATTTGATGGATGAAGAATATTGTTGTTAAAAATATAAAGGATTTGTTTCAAATATATTTTGTGCTTCCAAAAGATTGAACGCTCTTAAAAGTATGAAGGAAGATTTGATGCAAATATATGTTTAAATGGAATATTTGATGCAAATATATTTTGCACTGAAGGAGGAAAAAGAAACGTATCTTCAGCGTGATATCCATTCCAAATTTATGAGTTATATTTCTCTATAAATATAGACCTTGTATCAGATGTAAACTTTGAGAGAGAGGCAAGTAGAGAGAAATGTATCTTCAACGTGATATTCGTTCCAAAGTTATGCGTTATATTTCTCTATAAATATAGACCTTGTATCAATGTAAACCTTGAGAGAGGCGAAGAGCCAGAAAACAAGGGCTTAGAAGCCAACATCAAAACTAGGGTTTGTAGAGAATTCTCTTGGCAACAAACACTAGGGAGGGATTGATTCACCTTGGAGAAACACTATTAGGATTGAGTCTCTTGGTCACGGGAAGAGATTCAGGAACATGATTCTTGTAACCCTTTTGGAATCTTTTGTAAAATTACTCATCATTATAGTGGAACAGAGAGCCGCTCTCTCCCGCAGACTACGTTAGTATTGGACCGAACTGAGTAAACAAATTTGCATGTGTTCTCTCTCTTTTCTCGTTGTTTTCTATCTTTTGCTTGTGTTTATAACTGTCACCCACGCTGTTTTGGTTGCTTGATTAATTTACTCCACACATCTAAGTATTTTATTGGTGTGATTTTTAACGAATTCACAACATTAAGTGTAGTTTGGGGAAGCTTTTGAGAAGTTTAAAGAGAAATTTCCTTATTTTTTATACCATGGTTTCTTACCTTTTGTGATTTTTGTTTGTTTGTTGCTATTTTGCTTCCTTAGTTTTGTCGGTTTCTCAGGTGAAGTTGGATTAGGTTGGAGATTTCTTTAGCATGGCTGGCAAGGAGAGCACTTGCACACAAGCAGACAGGCCATATACATATATAGAATATATTCCCAATCATAAAATATTAGTTGTTTTCTATTTATTTTAATGGTTTTCATTTTCTAGTTTTGTAGCTTTATACACTTCATTGTTAAATTAGTTAGTAAAGATATTTTGGTAACAACTTGTCATACAAATTTTGTAATTAGTATATATCTATCAGGTATTGGCACAACACACACGAACTCGATGCTGAAATGAACAAACGATATCGATAACAAAGAAAATGGAAATAATTGTATCTAAGTACATGTGTTAGTGTCGTGTTGATGTCTAATACCGATACATATCAAACATTAAACATATTTTCGATCTAAAATGTTGGTGTTATATATAGTTGAACCAAAGTTTGGCATCTATTGTTTTTAAGTGGATAATTGGGCAATGTTAACTCTTAAACTTGTTTTTTATTTTATTTTATCAAAGCACTAAAATAAAAAGACAACAGAGAACTGAACCAATACAATAGAGTCATAAAGTGTAAAACTTATGAAAAGAAAAATCAGATCTATTCCAAGAAGAAAATGTCCTAAGGAAAGAGGTGTCAAAAACCACCATTATACATAAAATGACGAAGAAAAAAGTCATTGAAATACGAGAAATTGGAAGCTATTGTAACCAAACACACCTCTTTTTTATGATACCAGACACACTTAACATTGTAGCTTCCCTTTGACCAAAACATATTGCAATTCCAAACATATTATTAGAAGTTGTTTAATGTTACAATAACACTAGTTAAGCAATGGAAGACAAAGACAATGATAATTTATCATTGCTACTCTCATATATGATGTCACTCAAAAATTTTCCCAAATGTAGTATTTTTTAATGACATTTTTAATGAATGTTTCAAGAATCCTAGCTAACTAATTGTAAATTAAGTAATGATACATTATCACTTTGAATTTGTAAATAATTGTCCTTCATACACTTTTTTATTGATACGGCCAATAAAAAGACAATCCAATCATATCAAATTCGTGCTATGCCAGAGTGTAAGACTTATTTAACTACTTCAATTTATGATCTCTGAGTCATGCAAGATATATAAAAGGAAAAGAAATCGTATACTCTATCTTTATGATTTTTATTGAAGACTAGGATCCACTCTCGCACTACTACCAAACTAAACCAGGTATGATACCGCTTATTAGTTTGTTTAAGGTAGTGTTAAGAGCAACAATGAGCTAATGATCCAAGACTATCAAAAGAGTGTATGATAGCTCGGATCAACTCAAGCCCAAACGTATTACCCGAGTCCCAAAGAAGCTGGAAGATTATGTCCTCATTATGGATGGAGCAACTAAGTGAAAGTGTTGGATCTTTTAAATGTCTTTTTATATTTTCCTTCAAGGGATATAAGCCCATTAGTTTATTGTACTACTGTGAGTTAGGCCTAATAGTTGTAAGCACTAGCTGCAACCCTAGCTATAAATAGTTGTAGCTATGCCTCTGAGAGGATCATGAATAAACCTATGCAGTTTTTTTTATGTTTCATCTTCTTTTGTTTTCCTTAGTTTATTGTAGCTAGAGTATTTTAAGTCTGTCAATTGGTGCTTTCATTTTTGATTTCTCACCACCAAATGCCTCCCAAACCCCCCAACCCAACCACCAAAGACCTTGAAGATGTCATACAAGGGGCACACCAACACATCGACGACGCTCTACAACAAACTAACTAAACCATTGAAACTTGTTTCATCGCCGTCAATCAAAATATGGACTCCTAGATCGGCCGCATCTACACACGATTAGACAACCAACAGAGCAATGAAGACGCACGTTTCGCTACCTTATCTTCTTAGTTTGCAACGCTCATCAGCCGTACCGCACCACGTACCGACCCCTCTTCTTCAAGTATTACCCTAAACCCTAGTGCTCCACCTGGTTATGAATCCATTGTCCTCACAACCACCCCCACAACCCCCATTTTTCATCCTTACCTCTCCACTCCCCTTCCCCACTCTTCACAAACAAAATCCCCTATTATTTCTACACCAATACTCACCACAACTATCTGTACCACTACTATCCAAACCCCCCCTTCCAACACTACCCCAATCATACTACTCTATTCCATCTTACCCTATGACCGGCCAAACTTTTCCTTCCTTTCTGACGCACAGTCAGTTTTATTCCCCATTTACACCACAACTCACTCCTTTTCCAACTTTTCAACCCTCTATATCGCCAGCAAACACACAAAACACAAATGGCCCCACCCTCAGATCTCCCAAACTAGATCTGGCTCCTTTCGACGGCTCTGAACCACATTGAATGGCTTTTCCAAGCCGACCAGTTTTTCAGTTTTTACAACATTCCCCCCAAAAACCGCCTTCACATGTCAGCTTTCTACATGAAAAGGGATGCTTTGGGCTGGTTCAAATGGATGTATCAAAATAATGAGTTAACCGATTGGCCCTCCTTTACTAAAGCCCTAGAGCTACGATTTGGCCCATCAACCTATGTCAATCACCAGGCCGAGCTATTCAAACTCCACCAAGACGGATCTGTCTCCGATTACCAAGCACAATTTGAAAAGCTTGGGAATCGAGTTTTAGGCCTTCCCCCAGAAGCTATACTCAACTGTTTTATATCTGGTCTAAACCCCGCATCCGCAATGAACTAGCCATACAAAAACCATACTCCATCTCTCAAGCCATTGGCCTTGCAAAACTTATTGAAGCCAAACACAAAGACATTAAGCCCAAACAACCAAGACACTTTCCATTTTCCTCCAATTTTAATTTCCCTCGCCCTACAACGTCTTTACCTAAATCACCCAACACAACAGCTACTGTTTCCACTCCTCCGTTTCCCACAGTCCGACCCCCTACCCCTAACTCCAACAAACTACCTGTCTGACGCCTGACTGCTACACAAATGCAAGACATAAGAGCATTGGGCCTTTGTTACAACTGTGATGAGAAATTTATCCCAGGCCACAAATGCACCTCAAATCGCTTCTTACTCTTATTAATCGAAGACGAACCCACCCAACTAGACACCGACCAACCCCCTCCTGAAGAGGAAGACTCTATTGATATTGAAAACCCAAAAACCTACTTCTAACTTTCACCTCATGCCGTCAATGGCCACTTTTCTCCACAAACCCTAAGGTTCAAGGCATTCATCTACGACTTACCCATAATGGTATTGGTTGACACAGGGAGTACACATAACATCCTTCAACCTAGAATTGCTAACCACCTCCAACTACCAGCTACACCCATTCCCCAATTCTCAGTCATGGTTGGCAATGGGTCTCACTTACATTGCCAAGGTATTTGTCAAAATGTTCCCATTACCCTTCAAAATAACCTATTTTCACTACCCTTTTACCTACTCCCCATTGAAGGCGCTGAAGTGGTACTTGGCATGGAATGGTTCTCTCGGAACCATTACTGTTGATTTCTCCATCCCTTCTATCTCCTTCGATTACAACAATAACCAAATCACACTTCAAGGTGACCCTAGAACTTCCCCTACACCAGCTGCTTTCCATCACTTGCGCCACTTACTTCACACTAATGCCATTGCTTCCCTACACCTCCTCTCCATTTTACCAACTAACCCATCCCCAACGGTTCCCCGAAAAACTCATTTAACCCAAGCTCTTACACCCTATACCGAAGTCCAACAACTGTTATCTACCTACCCTACAGTCTTTCAGGAACCTAAGGGTCTACCCCCTTTAAGACCTCATGACCACCACATTCCACTCTTACCAAACACACCACCAATCAACATTAAACCCTACAGATATCCCCATGCCCAGAAAGACACAATGACAACTATCATTCGCGAAATGTTACATGATGGTACCATTATCCCAAGTACCAATCCCTATTCATCCCCAGTCCTTTTGATCCGGAAAAAAGATGGAACTTGAAGGTTCTGCGTCCACTATCGAACCCTGAATGCGGTCACCATTAAGGATCACTTTCCCATTCCCACCATTGATGAACTCCTAGATGAATTGGGAGCAGCCTCCATTTTTACTAAGATAGACTTACGCTCCGGCTACCATCAAATTAGGGTGGCATTAGAAGATACTCATAAAACTGCATTTAGAACGTTCGATAGTCACTATGAATTTCTAGTCATGCCTTTTGGGTTGTCGAACGCTCCCTCTACCTTTCAGTCCACTATGAATGATTTACTTAGACCTTATTTACGACGGTTTGTTTTGGTTTTTTTTATGATATCCTTATTTACAGTCGTTGTTTATCTGACCATTTACTACACTTACGCTTAGTTTTGGATTTACTTAGTTCCCATCAGTTCGTTGCCAAGCTATCTAAGTGTGTTTTTGTTGTTTAGTACCTAGGTCATGTTATCTCTATGCAGGGTGTTTCTCCGGATCCAGAGAAAATTCAAGCAATAATGGATTGGCCAAAGCCACGTTCACTCACGACGCTCCGTGGATTCTTAGGTCTTACTGGTTTCTTTCATCGCTTTGTGCGCCACTATACCTTGCTCGCCGCTCCTCTCACCGATTTACGACGTTCTATTACATTTACATGGAGTGCAGCGGCTGATTCAGCTTTCACAGAATTAAAAAGCAAAATTACATCAGTGTCAGTCCTAACTCTACCAGACTTCTCCAAAGACTTCGTGATCGAAACAGACGCATCTGCTATGGCCATAGGTGATGTCCTCTCTCAAGCTAGCCATCCACCCGCCTTTTTCAGCAAGAAGATGTGTCCCAAAATGCAAGCCGCTTCCACCTATGTTCGAGAAATGTACGTAATCACAGAAGCCATCAAGAAATGGCGTCAGTATCTTATTGGTAGAAAATTTCTCATCTATACAGATCAAAAGAGTTTAAAGAACTTGTTGCAATAGACTATACAGACTCCTGAACAGCAAAAATGGGCTTGCAAATTACAAGGGTTTGATTTTCAAATCCAATACAAACCTGGTAAGAGCAATCAAGTGGCCAACGCCCTCAGCAGAAGTTTTCCAGAACCCGCTACAGCAGATACTCTTCTGACATTATCTTCTCCAATACCCTCAATCATCATTCACCTCAAGGATTTTTATGCTCAACATCAGAATGGCAAAGCATTACTTCAGAAGTGTGCTACTAATGCGCACATGGCAGAAAAATACAAATTTCAACAAGGGTTGTTATACTTCAAGGAGCGAATTTTCGTACCTGATGTTGCTGACCTACGCCAATAACTCATTCATGAATATCATGGCACCCCAGCTGCCAGTCATTCTGGCCACAAACCAACACTGGCGCGCTTATCTGCTTCCTTCACTTGGTCGGGAATCTACCAAGCAACCAAGCAGTTCATCAAGCAGTGTGCAATATGCCAACAGAACAAGTACCTGCCACAAAAAAAGAAGGGTTTGTTACAAACTCTCCTAATTCCAAACAAGGTGTGGGATGGTTTAACAATGGACTTCATCACACACCTCCCAAACTCTTTTGGACACACTACAATTTGGGTGATATGCGACAGACTCACCAAATATGCACATTTCATTGGCCTTCCCAGCAAGTATTCAACACCTGATCTAGCCGCTCGTTTTTCTGTCGAAGTCTGCAGGCTCCATGGCATGCCAAAATCCATCACATCTGACTATGATCCACTCTTCTTAAGTCGTTTATGGAAAGAACTTTTTCGCATTCAGGGAATTACTCTCCAGTACAGCTCCGCCTACCACCTAGAAACGGACGGCCAGACAGAGGTTATCAACCGATGTTTGGAGGCTTATCTCAGATGCTTCACCAGTGACAACCCCCGTCTCTGGTTCAAATATCTCCACTTGGCGGAATACTGGCATAACTCAGCCCATCACAGCTCCATCAACACGTCACCTTTCAAGGCTTTGTATGGTCATTCTCCACCATCCATCTTAGACTATGTTGCCGGCTCCACCAGTGTGGCTTCTCTGGACACCAACCTTCAACAGAGACAGGATTTATTACAAAATCTGAAAAGAACAAAACAGCTAATAGAATCACAGGCCAACAAACATAGAGACCATCTTACCTTCAAACCTGGTGACTTGGTTCTCCTCCGACTCCGCCCTTATCGCCAAACCATAGTTGCCAGAAGAGTCTCTCAGAAATTGGCGAAACGCTTATTTGGGGCATTTCCTGTCCTTCGCCGGACCGGCGCCATCGCATACGAACTAGATCTTCTGGCAGCATCACAGATCCACCCAGTTATACATGTTTCTCAACTCATGTCGTATTTTGCTTCCAACCCCTCTGAACATTTCAAACCTATTCCACCACCAGATCCTCAACCCCTCATCCGCAACAACCATGAAGATCTACCCTCACTAGAGCTGACAGACTCAGAGAACACCAACTCTACTACCATGGATGCAAGGGAGAAAGAAGTTTTTGTGGGAGAAAGCGATTTGCTAAGGAAAGGAGATGAGGAGTTACTCAGAGAGAGCGCAGACCCTGGGAAAAGTCCCAAAGAAGGAAATGAAAATGAAAAAAAATTTCACTTTCCTCCACTTGATTTTGTTGTTAGCACTCGCTCCCAAGTCCATGCGCCTCGTGATTCACGCCACGCGCACGATACTCAATCTCAACCACCCATCATGACCGGTTCCCCACACACACCATCATCACCATTCAATTTTTCCGAGATCCGCGCCTCAACATCTGACCCCTTTCCCTCTCCCACCTGTACCGCTGAAAATTTGCCACATCACCACCAGAACCTTGAGGACAAGGTTCTCTTCAAAGTATGGAGTAATGATAGCCCGGGTCAACCCAAGCCCAAACGTATTACCCAAGTCCCTAAGAAGCTGGAAGATTATGTCCTCATTATGGATGGAGCAACTAAGTGAAAATGTTGGATCTTTTAAATGTCTTTTTATATTTTCCTTCAAGGGATATAAGCCCATTAGTTTAGTGTACTACTGTGAGTTAGGCCTAATAGTTGTAAGCACTAGCTGCAACCCTAGCTATAAATAGTTGTAGCTATGCCTCTGAGAGGATCATGAATAAACCTATGCAGTTTTTTTTATGTTTCATCTTCT
>Ga0228711_1006029_pt1 | contig 18215 bp, 10 predicted proteins | sample MedpolnodulmetaG_2_FD_177996 | JGI IMG/M metagenome (GOLD analysis project Ga0228711, IMG submission 177996) | Root nodule microbial communities from Medicago polymorpha collected in Santa Monica, California, United States - brown nodules | ecosystem: Host-associated > Plants > Roots > Nodule...
TATTTTCACAATTAAATAATAAGTCATACATAATTATTTAATTACTAATAAGTCTCACTTATTATTTTATAAATAAGTCTTACTTATTTATTTCTCTCATCTATCTGTCCTTTGTGTGTGACCCTATGGGTTCCCGTAACGTTGGCAATAATATTAAATCATGTATTTAATATTATAAACAGTGAGCGGTATCTAGCAACACATCACTGCTACCCAAGTGACGAGAATTACATGTCATAAGATCATGTAATTTGTATGACTGTTTTACAAAACTACCCAAGATTTAAGGTTGAAATGTCAAAATTGTCCATGGTGTTGATATTGTGTCAAAATATTTGTGTCAAGTTATCAATTCTCATTAGATTAATGGCAAGTGCCTCATTAGATTAATGGCAAGTGTCTGGTTACTTACTTTAAGCTATCTCTATCTCTATATACATGTATTTTAAGCTACATTTTGCTTATGTGTCATCTTACCAATGCCCCATTTCTAACTATTTCTTTATATGCATTCTCTCTCATTCTAAGTTACACTTTGCTCATCTGTCACCTCACCAATGCCCCATTTCTAATAATCTCTATTTCTTATGCATTCTTCTAGCCTTTTTTAATTTTTAATTATGTTCATTATTTATTGTTTATGTCTCCTAATACTGTCAGTTACACATACACAACATATTTAGGCAAGAAAATATATTGAGGTCTATATTAAATTCTAAACTTTCATATTAGTTTCTGAGATTGGTCTATGTCTTTTTTTTGACAAGTTAAATTGGTCAATATTAAAACCCCTCATAGAGATTTTTGTATATTATATATTATATATTTATTTTATATACAATGAATCTATTATGGCAATCTATGTGTAACCCACATTTACTAAAAATCATTTACTTATTTTTTTAATAATGGTTACCAACACTGGAATGATTATGTTGTAGTAATGGTCAATTATAACTCTTACTTACTACCTTTATTATAGATGGCTGGCAATTATATGTGTAACTCCTTTTTACCAAAATTATGTACCTGTCAATTGTTTCTTATTATAACTCCTTATTTAGTCATCATGGAGGAGGGGTTAATGCAACAAAAAGAAAAGATCCCCACTGCATAATTTTTTCCAATTCTTCATTCTTATGTTACAATTTTAATATACCATGCCACACAAAAGTAATGGTCACAATGATCAAAGTTCACAAATTTTTTATTTATGTCACAAAAAATATAATAATAAATATAAAAAAATAAACAAGTAACAAACTTGCAGGGTTACATATTTAAACCCCTGACAACGTAGGTAACCAAAAAAAAACCCTGACTACGTAAAGCCTTGGAAGTAGGGATACAATTTCAATTTGGGTGTGCCTCTTTACATTCATTACCATAAAGCCTAAAAAAATATGTTACTCCCAATGATAGTATTTCCCTTACACCTATATAACCATCACTGGTGTCATTCCTTTTCTACACATTCGGTCACATCTATCTGTACAATTTCATTGATTCCACATATTCTCTTTGCTTCCCTGCCACGTCTGCCATTGATGTCATTGGAACCAAGTAAACTACTTTCCTGCACTTTTCCTCTGCCATGTTAACTAAATGTTTTGATCTAATCTTATTTCATGTTCTTTATTTTTATAGGGTCGAAGAAGTCAACGTCAGTGGTGTGCATACCTTTCTCAACGAACTCTCCAATGCTGCCCCTGATACTAGGATCAAAGTTAGGATAGCACACATGTGGGACACGCTGAATATAAAAAAAAAAAGAAGGAAATTATTAGTACATATATGGTGCTAATTGATGAGAAGGTGTTTTTCATTGCTCTTATTATATTGTTGTTCGTTTGCAAATAATCTTTGTTTGCTTCCTACTTACAATTGTTGTTCCTTAGCAAATAATCTTAGTTTTCTTCCTATTTACAAATGTTTTCTAGGCAAATTGCATTCATGCTACAATACCAAGGAGGTTCTCACCTTCATTGAGGAAAATCTTACAAGAAGGCAGGATATATGTCATTTCACGCTTTGAGGTCACAAAAAACAAGGAGAAATATGTTGTAGTTGAAAAAAATTCATCAATGCTTCATTTCTATGGTGACGCAATTGTGACTGAGGAGGGCTCGGATGACAACACAATCCCTCGCTATATCTCTGAATTTGTCAATTTCAATGATCTGCCCAAACGTTGTGGGAAAGAATTGTTAGCAGGTTGGTTAATCAAAAAATTAAATGCCATGCACATCTATTATATTATGTAAGGAATGTAACACTTTAATGCAAAATAGATGTGATTGGATTTATAGTTGATGAGGATCCAATTGAGGAGAAAACAACTGTGAACAGGAAAGTTGACATGTTGTGACTTCATTTGGCAGATGGAAAGGGTACTCACTCCTCTAAATGAAACGGTTGATGAGATCAATAATTATATTGTTCAGTTTACTGATGGAGAAACAAAACAATATAGAAGCTCAAACGAGAATGACAAGACAACTGACAACATATCAGATCAAGAGCTTATGTATCAGGTGGAATTTCTATACTCCATAAATATTAATGGATTTCCAAGTCATTGTTTGGAGCTTGAAGAAGGAATGCCTATTATGATATTGAGAAATATCAATCTGGCCTTAGGAATGTGTAATGGAACAATACTTATTATTACGCATCTAAGAGAGCGGGTAATAGAGGCTAAAATAATTATAGGATCTAACATTGGTTCAAAGGTACTAATCCCAAAAATTGTTCTGACCTTTAACGACTCTAAGTAGCCTTTTTTGTTGCGCAAGAGGCAGTTTCCAATTAAGGTGTGCTACGCAATGACAATAAACAAAAGTCAAGACCAGTGATTAAATTATGTGGGATTATATTTGCCAAGACCTGTATTTAGTCATGGACAACTATATGTTGCCTTTTCGAAAGTGACTTCCCCAAAGGGTCTGAAAATTGTAATTGTTGAGTGTGATGAGAATTATGTACAATACACAAAAAATGTAGTGTACCACGAAGTATTTAGTGGTCTTCCTCAATGTAAATATATTTGATGCACTGTTTTAAAATCTATCTATCATCTATGATAACTTCAGCTCTTTACTATCTGAGGTGCACTAATGGGAGAAATAACAAATATATTTGATGATGTCTAAACTCAACTCAATCAGATATAACCCTATAGACAAGATACAGAATGTGGAAATCAATTGTCACATGATTAATCAAGCAAGTTAATCATATGCCTTTTATCAGCTTATGAATGCATAATTTTACAACACAATTGTGTTTCCAAAGTCCTTATTTTTCTTCGTTTTGATAAAATTATTCAGAATTAAAATTTAAGCTAAACATATTAGCTCAAACAAACAAGGTTCCTTCAAGAACACAGAGAAACACAATCTTATAGATAGGCACAGACACAGTTCAAATACCAAATAGTGAATATCTTTGATACAACATACTAGCTCAAACAAACAAAGTTTATTGCTAACTAACACACTTCAATTAGTGCCATCAATTTTTTTAGAATAATAACCGTAACAAACTACAATCCTTCCAACACCACAATAACCATTTAAATAATTGCAAGGGTGAAAAAACTTAATAATGGTTAGACCCATAAATTTATGTCTACAAACCAACTTAAAGCATAAATGGTTCCAAATGAGCAGCAACCAATGTTAAACCAATAACTAAAATAACCATATCAATTGATCAATGTACCTTATATGAAGCAACCCACAGTTAATTGGCAAAAAGTGTCAATGGTTCAACTCACAGACCTAGAAAAAACAACACATTACATCAACAATGACAAAACCGAAATGGGGTTCAACAAATTAAAAATAAATCGAGAACAAAATTTACTTTAAGGAACATGTGTACAACAATAGTGGGATGATGATTGTCACCGAACCCAGCAATGGATTCAAGTGAGAGCTCAACGGAAAGTAACCCGCAAATGAAGAACAAAAGAGAAAGAAGAAGGAACTGATTCGTAAAAAAATGGATGAATTTCTAGCTCTTACCAAATGATTACATGTTGAGATCACCTTCTTCTCGGTGCTCAACAGTTCTGCACTGGAACCATGGTTTGTTCACTCGACATCAACGGAGAGCCATTTACAATAATAACACCACCGACATCGTTTATGATGGTGAATACAGATCAAGGATTAATTTAGCTGTTTAAATTATCAATGATAACATGCAGAGTTCAGGTTGGGTAGAAGGATTTTAGGATTTAAAAGATTTCACGTTTTTAGGGATTGAGTTGTATGTCTTTTTTTTCAATTCCTTTTATGTTTTTTTAATGTGAAAAACTGCCTTCTTTCTTATGTTTTTTGACAAGAAAACTGCCTTTTTTATGTCTTCGTATCTTTTGATTTTAAAAAAGTCACTATTTAAATTTGATAGAATATTTGCTATTTTTTTAGGATGGAATATATGCTATTATTATCTTTTTATATTTAAGTTAATCAACTAACAAAAGAAAAATCAAGTTTTTACCTTAAAAATATAGGTCTGCAAGGTAAAATTCAAGTTTTTACCTTAAATCTTTATTTCATTTTTCTTTATCAAGTACACCTTCGTTCTTTTCATTTGTAGCCATTCACACACATTAATCAACTTTAAATATGGTTAGTGTCTCTTTACATATGCGGTTGCAAATCACGTTTTACTTGAAATCATGACATAAAACAACTTTAACACATAATCTCTAATTCTCAGCTACTTAAAACCACGACATATTTACATCTTATAGTATGTAGATGTGTTTTTGCTTCATCAAACCCAACTCCAAAAATAAAAATAATCTTTGCAAAAATAATCATATTTTAAAAATAAAAAATGTACAACATTTTCTTTTCATTTATGTTAAAAAGTTTAATCAAACCCGTGCAACCCATGGGTTGTCTCCCTAGTGATTAGTAATATTGTGATTAGTTTCCTCTGTATGTGTACTTTTTTTGTTTGACAAAACCTATGTATGTGTACTTGATAAAATGTACGTTTTTATGCATATTTACTATGATTTAGTGATTAATATAAAATATCTATATTATATTTTTGTTTATTTATTTACAATTTTACTACTATTCTATAAAACTAATAGTATGTTAGTATGAATATTTTGGAAATAATAGTTTAGTTGTGAGTGATAAAAATAAATTGAGAATAAATGTGTGTTTTGTAACTGATATGTGTTGCTGCTTCTTAGAGTGACACAATGACAAAGTTTCTATATTCAAGAATGTAGGAATCATAATATCCTTATGTTAAGATTTTTTAACTTTCTTTTCATCTTTCTTATCCCTTTTCATAAATGAATATCCAATTTATATAAGAAAAAAATATATTTTTAGTAAATAAAGAAGTATTAAGTGTGTATAATCAATAATGCTATACTCTAACAAGTAGCAATTTCAGAGACAAAGTTATTGTTTGAACATAGAATGTGAAGTGAAAATAAAACTCTAGAGTTATACATTAGATATTAGAGTATGTTAGTGAGTATGATTTGAAAAATACAAAAATCTCGTATTTTTTAGTTTACAAACATTGATTAATTTCCAATATTATACAAAGAGACTTACTGTCTCTTTTAAAAGTATATCCAAACTCGACAGTTTTCTCTATTCTTCCTCGTCTATTTGGCGCACATATGAACAACTTTTTTCATTTCTTATCCTCTTTTCGTAATTTTTTATCACTTTGATATTTAGAGTGGTCATGATATCGTTGTTCATTTAATATTTAGAATGGTCATAGTCTCTTCACTTCAAGAGCAGTCCTAGTACCTTCTAAAAGTAGTCATAATACCATACTAGAGTGGACATAGTACCCTATTTAAGTGGTCTTAATATCATACTAGAATGGCCTTAACACCGTATTTGAGGGTGTATTTGTAGAATGGAGTTTACGATGCATCAGGTTCTGAGACAGTTCTAGCCGAATTATTTTTATTGGGAAAAATTCAAGTCCCACATTTGATAAACATGACTCTTGATATGAGTTTATAAAGAGGAGACAATCCTCACCATACAAGTCGATTTTGTAAGGATGAGTTAGACCCACATTTTAACATGGTATAATAGTTATTCAACTTCAATTAAAAGAAATAATTAATTAAGGTCTCAACACAAAATTATGGTTTAAACAAACACCATAGCAAAATAATTTTATAGTTTTCAAAAATAAATTCCAAGAAATATAATAAATGACAAAACACCACAACCCTAGTGTTACAGAATTAGAGCAACACAATCGTATACATAGTTTTCAGAAATAAATAAAGACGGAAGAGTCAACCCCACCATCTCAATACATGGCAACTAAAGCTCCTCAACTTGAGTATTTGTACTCCCACGAGTACAGACACCATAATCACACAACAACAAAACAGAGGTGATAATACATTCATTAAAAATATATATGGTATATTTAAACATTATATAATAGTAAATTTTTTAGTCATTATATATATATAAATATATAGGGTTTTGTTAGAAGCCATCCATGAAGGTGTGTTTTAGCAACCCACACCTCAAGGTGTGATTTTCACTTTTTGGTTATAATTTTGCTAAAAGACACCTTCATAAAAATTAGTTGGTGTCTTTTAACAAATGCTCATAGAATAACTTGCTAAAAGGCACATTCATAAAAGGTGTCTTCTAGCAAAACATATATATAATTCACAGCACACACCACTTCAAAACATTTACATTCACACATCATTCACAACACTCACCATTTTCGAACATCAATATTTACAACACACCATTTTTAAACATCAACATTTCTATACAAAATGCACTTCATTCATATCAACTATATGCATGTGGTACCCAATTGTATTCACCAATTTTGTATGTCAGAGTTATGTTACTGAATATACACTCACTAATATCACTAATTTTCCTAAAAATGGTATCATGCATGAGGAAAGGCTTAAGATTACGATATATAAAATAAATCATCATCATTGATACAAAGTTCAAACATATATTAAACTCACCAATATCAACACTATTATACAATATTTATTTCACCACTATTCAACACCGTTATACAATATATATTTCCCAATATCAACACGATTACACAATATATATCACCAAAATCATCAACACCGTTACACAATATATATTTCCCAATATCAACACGATTACACAATATATATCACCAAAATCATCAACACCGTTACACAATATATATTTCCCAATATCAGCACGATTACACAATATATAACACCAAAATCAATATCGTAAATAATATTTAACTAACCAATAACATCACCATAAACAACAATATTTAACTCACCAATAGCATCACCATAAACAATATTTATTCCACCAAATGACGACACCACATTTATTCATCTCATCAAAACAACATTATAACATATTATTTCATCTCATTAATAATAACTTTATAACATATTATTTTATCTCACCAAATAATACACCATAAACAAACTCATTAATCTCAACCATGATTTCGATATAACTTAATATTTTATCTCACCAATTAAAGCACCATTTACATCATCAATTATCACAATAATAACTTCATTACAACTTAAAGTTTTATCTCAGCATTATCATCACATGTAACATCATCAATTTTTATGAATAAAAACACCATAACTTCAATTATATTAGCCTGATACTCCTTGATCTAACATTTGTCTTAGACCCATCATTTACTTTATGAGAATCTCTTTTAAAACACCTAAACATACTCCCTTGCCTAAGTACATTGATGACAGTCTGTCATATCACATTTTTAGAGTCCTTTTAATTAAGTTTTTATTTTATTTTTATTAGTTTATTACTTAATTTAAAGTCCTTTTAAATAAATTGTCATGTCCTTATTTATTGAGTCGAGCAGTGAAATGTTTTAAATTAGTGTTTAGTATTATGATTATTGGTAACATGATTAAAGAAAGGCAAAACAAGAGGTGACAAAAAGTAATTAAGAATTCATATTAATGAATGTGCTTATGTTGATCAAGAGGAGAAAAACGTGACGAATTCTGCTCTTTACCAAAAATGATTTGCTCATTCTCAAGTGAAATGACGAATATACCCCTACGCAAGTTAACTCACATAGCGTGAGTTAACTCACACCAGTTATGATGTTTGGGTGACTTAAATCACGCAGCATGAGTTAACTCATGCTACGTAAGTTAAGTCATTTATCAGCAACACATCAACACACTTCCCTCATTTCCCAACTTTTTCAAACACGAAAATTTCACCCCCAAATTCAAATTTCACCGTCCTTGCGCTATTCAAAGCAAATTTCGTCCACAATATCAAGTAAGTGATTATTATCCTACTTCTTTGCAATATTTTGGTTGAAATTTTTGAATTTTTGTAGAAAATTAACATTTTTAGGTTTTTAAAAAATTGCCTTGCATGTTAAAGATTATGATTGTCAATGATGATTTAACTTAGAAATTGTTGTTTAGGGTACAATGTGGTAGTTTAGGGTTTAGAAATTGTTAGATTACATAGTTGTTTGAAAATTGCACACTACGTGTTCGGTCAAATGTCTCAGTGATATTTTTTTTGTTTTTTTGGATTGTTAATGATGTAATTAGTTAGAATTATGTTTGTTAATGTTGATTATAGTTAATTTGACTGCAATGTGGTAGTTTATGGATTCAAATTATATTGTCGACATTATAATGTTGTTGTTGCATTATTAAAGATGACACATGTGTTGTTGTCGAAATTATGTGAAAATGTGTTAAAGATTTTTTGCTAACATCATAACTGGCGTGAGTTGCGTCTTATTTTAATGTGTTTGACCAGCATCCGGTTCCACGAAGGAGGTCTACGAGTCATAGTCCACAGGAGCATCAGTTGTGTCTTATTTTATGACTTGTTTTTATGAGTTTTTTGATATTTGTAGTATTTTTTTTGACATTTTGGTTGTTTGATATTAACATTTACGCGGTTGCGCCTCTTTATGACATTTGAGTTAATTTTCGTTAAAATTGCGTTTCTAAATTATGAATGAATGAATGCATGTTCTCTAAATTATGAGTTTTTGTTGAATGAATGAATCGTTGTTCCTATGTATGAACGAACGAAGGAACAAAGCTAAATAGGAAATGAGGCAGTAACTACTGCCTGTCTGTTCTGGTGCGCACAGAACTAGCGTGAGTTAACTCACGTTGCTTTTTGCACTAGCGTAACTTAACATGCATAGGGGCATTTTGGTCATTTCACTTGGGAATGAGCAAAAACGTTTGGGTAAAGAGCAGAATTCAAACGTGACAACTAGGTTACATAGACCTATATAAAGGAAGCATCACACTTTGGCACATGATTATTCACGTTGGTGGAAGCTAGCCGCACAATGGGCATCACGTTTTGGGAAGAAAGAGCCGCACACATATCAAGAGGAAGCAGGAGGCAATAAGAAGATAAACACAAACCGTAATGACTTTTTGAGTGAAGAGCCACCACTACGGTTGATCATCTCAACCGGTTTAATTTCTTTTCTATGTGTTTATTGCTTTGATAATGTGTAGCTAATTTCCCTTGATTAAACCAAGATGAATCTATTGTATATGTGATCCCAAGTAGCTTTTGACTCTATTGATATCAATATAATTCAGTATTTATTCATAATTATTATTGCTTAATGCTTTTCTTAATATCGTGTGTTTGACTATTAACACTAGCTTCTATCGATTGCTTGAATTGAATTTAGGTTTCAATTGACTACTAAACCTAGCTATTGAACCGGACATAGTAATTCTGATTAACTCAACATATGAAACTAGAGATAGGAAGTTGAGAGTTAAGACTTAGGGTGAACGAACTAGAACACCGCTTCCAAAGTTATTCAATCGGTTTAAGAGATTAAAAGGTTATAACCTAGGAAAGGGCTTTGAGTCAAGAGATTGATAGCTTAGAGAATTTACATTGAGAACTTAGAGAATTTAGCTACCATAGGGACCAATAGAGGATTCGAAAGCTTAATCATCTGTTTTCCATATAATCTTCCAACCAGTTTATTTACTTGCAATTTATTATTTTTATGCAATCAACTCAACTGCCTAGGGCACCATTGAATTTAATACATCCTTTATTTTAACGCTTTTGCCGAGTAGAAATTGAAACAATCCTTGTGGATACGAACTTATAAATTTTATTACTTCGATATATTTTTAGTACACTTACTAAAAGTTTATCATACATTTCTACGAAACCTTTATTATTATTTTTTTACTTCCTAGACTAATTTTAAGAAGAAAAGGAAGGATTCACAATGCAGAAGGAAGTGCACGACCGTGCACCTTCCAAACGCACAAGAAAGAAAAATATGCAGATGAGACATGCACAATCATGCTTTCCACACGCACGGTCGTGCTCCTTGCACAAACTCTGCAGAAATTGAAGATTATGCGATTTTTCGCCATGGGAGCTTTCCTGGTTCCGATTTTGACCCCAAACACACTCAAATCATCCAGAAACATCACCCTAAGGTTACCCTAACATTTAAACATAAACTTTTACACAATTCACCTATTTACAACAATTTCTCATGTGTTTAATTCACCAATCAAAATACCTAATCAATTTCAAACTTCCTCTCATAACCTATACACACCAAAACCTCTCACCAACACCAATCATCTTCAATTCACTCCACAATTTTTCTATGATAATAGCATAACAACATAAGATTCATAACAACCTTAAAATTGGGAATCAATAGACCCAACAAAATGAGGGTTTGAGAATCCTCTTCCCCCTATTCAAAATTAAAACTCAAAGATGAATAATTTCTCCCCCTTACGTTGAATTCACAGAAGATTGCAGCTTTATGCTTGATTCCTTAGTTAGTGCTCTTCCCTCTTCCTTTCCTCTTTCTCCTAGGTTTTATATACTCTCTATGTTTTATCTGCATCCTTAACCCTAATTCGTTCTTTACTCCTCTCAATTTCTTTCTTTTTCTCTATTTTCTATAACTCTAATTCTCTAATGTCCTTCTCTATTTATAGCCACTATTTGGGTTTAGTTTTCTCCTATAATTCTTAGACAGACCTGTTATCTGCACCCATAGTCTGGTTACTATTCTTTCTGTAACAACATAGCTTTGTTGTTTACACCTTCCTCTGTTTAAACCACTAAAATGCTACATAACTTTGCAACTCACACCCCTTTTCTACCCAGTATACCAATGCACCTCTGTCTGCATTCTACTTTCTTATTCTTACTAAAAACGTTATTTTCTTCCTAAAAATTATTTTCTCCCATTCTTTAACTAACTAGTTAACTCCTCTACCCCCTCATTATTTATAACATCTATAACCACGAATAATTTAATTAATAACATCAAACAATCACTACTAATAATAACGATATTACTAATATTATTCAATAATAATACTAATATTAGTCAATAATAATACTAATGGATTAATATTAAAAGCCGGGGTGCTATATGGGAAAAACTCAATCCCACATCGGGCGTGAGAGCGTGTATTGGGAAAAACGCAAGTCCACATCGAGTAAGTATAACTTTTGATAAAAGTTTATAAAGAGGAGGCAATCCTCACCATACAAATCAGTTTTGTAACAATAGTGTGTTTAAGAGAGATAGAGAGTTAGGGAATGAATGAGAGGAGATTGAAGGAGTTGAGCTAAAACGGCTCTAATTAAAATTTATTTACTAGAGCATGTCGTACAATTTTTTTAGGTAAGATATATACAGGGACGAATCCATGTTACGGCTATGTGAGGCTAAAGCCCCACATCCAACATCCCTATTTTTTTTTATTATAATTAGGGTTATGTGTAACGAGTAGTCATAATAGTCTCTCATTGTATTAAAATTTTAAAATAGTCTCCGATTTTGCACTTTGTTAGTCAAAATAGTCATGAAGTGACAACTAGTAAGTATATTAAAAGATTAATATGACAATATTAACAAATTATTTTAATGTTAGGGACTATTTTGACTAGCAAAGTGCACAATCAATGACTATTTTTAAAATTTTGAACATTGAGAGACTATTATGGTTACTCCTTACACATTCAGGGACCAAAATAATTATTACCCATTATAAATAAAACACAATATGTTAAGAATAAGACCAACAAGTCAACAACCTTGTGCAAAATTTGTGGAAACAAATAAGTGCAACATATTTATTATGATTTATAAGCTTTTGAAGTTGGTTTTGCTTTTGTCGGTAGCAAGTGCAAGTGTTAACAACAACTTAGATTTTAGTCCCACATGCACCAAATGTCTGGATCCACCCCTCAATATATATTATATATATAAAAGAAAAAAAGAAGTGAGGAGGACATAAACTTTTTTTTTGGGGGGGTTTTCAGGAGAACATATACTAAACACAGGAAATAATAAAGGAAAATATATTACATTGTAGGTATTATAAACATTTGTATTCTTTGATTTCCTTTAGGAAAACAGAAAAAAAGAAAACTTCATGACAACTTCAGTAAAACCATGGTTATCCTCGTTGTATATATCAAAAGTTCTAAAAAAAAAGAGCAAATGATCATGATCGTAACAGGTGAGTTTAAAACATGAACAGAAGTGGTTTGGTGATTGTCCTCCTCGATGTATAATCCTATGGACCTACGATTCACATATCTGGAATTTCTTCAATGTTTCTGAGTAACCGAGTTAGATGGAGCCAAAGAACTCATGACTCCAAGTTTTAGAACTCTTTTCAATGTCAACACAATAATGTTTAAACCACTTTTGTTCAACAATTTGAGGACTCATATGTCTTCATGTTGCAAGATATCAACACTAACAATTTTCTCATAATAAATAATGCTTTTCAGTTTACTATAGAGTCCACAAATCTCTATTTATGATTATTATCCACACAATCATGAGCAGTAACATTATTAATAATATGTTAAACAACTCTATCAATTGTTGGATTATGTATATTACAACACCACATTTTTAACATGCAAAAATATAGCTCTTGCATTCAAAATGCGGAATATGTTGAAATATTTACTCTAAATCGCCTTTGCACAAAGAGCGTTGTGATAAGATGGCACGGGTCTCTTATAACTTACTCATGATCCTAAGCTCGAATCCAACATTGGGCATGCAACATCGTTAAAAACTCCTATACTATGAACCATTCTCACCGTTTTTTTTGACAAAATAAACCAATGGCTCATACGAGACACATGCATGCGACCTTTGTTCTTACGTAGTCATTTACCATTTATTGTCACAACCCATAATTTGGCCTAAAAATTAACCCTTGTATCTAAGAAATTAAACTATACATTCATTACTGTCATTTAAAATTTCCTTTCTCCTGCTCAAAGATATCCATTCACTACTACATAATAACATTTGAGTCAGATACAAAGTAATATTACATGACCAAGAACCAAAAATTCTTCAATGATTTATATATCGTGTCAAGATGGATTAATGTCTTGGAGTAAAGATAATGTAGATTTCTCAAAAAAACTTACCTATACATGTATATATGTAAGTATATACATATTCACCTATTCAGCTAATACACAAGCCACATTTACTGCTTGATTATTACTTTATATGACAATTATTTGGATTCTGATCCTCTCTCACGAGTCACGTTGTAGCAAATTTTTGCTGCACCACTGTACTATGAGAGAGAGGATCCGAGTCCCATATCATCTTTTTATAATTAACCACTACTCTTACTAGGTAATTGGCTTTGGTTATTAATATTTGAAGAATCTCCTTTTGTGAATGAGGACATGGCTGAAAATAATGCTTCCTTGAGAGAAGGATCTTTTTCTAGAGCTTCACTCACAACATCAACCAAAGCAAGTTTTCTCTCATTGTTTATCATATTTGGAAACACCTCAAATGATTGAGGGTAATGACCTTGGAATGGAAAAGGGAGCAATGATGATTGTTTATGATTTTTGAATTGTAAATAGTTACTTGGAGGGAGTGTAAAATCAAGTGTAATTGTAGGGCATGTTGGAGATGGAGAGAAAGTAGCTATAGCATTTGAGTTTGGTGGAGATAATGGTGAAGAGAAGAGGAATGTGTTTGTTAGATTGTTGCCATATTGTTGTAAATTTGTTGATGAGGTAGGAAGGAATGTGTTGAGTGCTGATGATGTTAAGTTTGCTATTGGTTTTGCTGCTGGTGGAAGTTGATGATTATGGTTTCCTTCATAGGTTGTGATGAACACACTCTCATCCTTAAAACACCTTTGCACCTGTTAATTACAATGTAGTTAATATCATATATTGAGTTAACTTTATGCAAGAAAATTTCATCCATATACACCACAATAATTTGATCCTTAAAATAGTCTCATATATATCCTTATAAATTATAATTGATTCATGACTTTTTATGAAGAAGTGCACTTACAATTACACCTATGTATAGTAAATTTTGTTCATTTTAAATGAGACAAGTTTTCATTATTTTGAACAAAAGTACATATTTGAGAAGTTAAATAAGTGAAAAATATTATTTTAATTCAAAATTCAAAATTTATGTTTATTTCAAGTGTTGCAAAATTCCAGAACTAACTATTGGAGATTAATTAATTTCTGCAAGTATAGGAGCTATAGAAATTCTCAGTTTCATTCTTTTAGGTTGAATGTGTAGGTATCAAAGATCAAAATAAATAAGGTTTGTTCCCTTCCCATGTTTCTGGTTTCATTTCAACTTAAACTATTAAAGATAAGAGAATACTTTCATCATCATCTTCTTTCATAATATTTGAAAACAGATGAACTACATATTAAAAAAAATTGAAAATGCTAAATACATCGTTTTTCATTAATTGTGAAAATGTATTCTTCCTGGTTCGTTTTCCACCTTTCCTTTCACAAACATTCACTACATGTGTCTTCCATTTTTTATTTATTTTTGTATTATTAGGAACTAAGAGTCTTCTATCTCTTTGATAGCAATTTAAAATGAACATATAATTTAAAAAAATAAAAACTGAAAAAGATTTTAGAAAGTAATTAGAGCCTAAATTTGAAGAGCTTGCAATGTTCCTCCCCTTTTTAATGCATTAAAATTGTTGTCATGTCTCATTGTAGTACATCAATTAAGGACGAACATCAGAACAAAGTAACCCATAACAAGATATTTGCTCAAATATCAAGATACAAAATATTGTACTTTCTCCATTTTTATTATACTTATAAAAACAAAAATATATTGAGAACATTATATATTTTTTCTTTAATTTTCCCCTCAAATAAATAGTTTGAAACAAAAATTGTTAAATTTTGGAAATAATATTTTTTAGAATTTAGGTTGGCCTTACATTTAACGATTTCCAATTGAAATTCTTATATTCTACATAAAATCCAACTCACTTCTATAAAATCGATTTATAAGATTAAAAAAAAAAACTCGAGCTTATGATAATTTTTAGGTCATATCATATCAAAATGGTACGATCTAACAAATTAATTAATAGTTTACCTGCTTACGAACTGGGCATGAAGTTCCCATACTGCAACGATAGTAAGCTCGTGGACAAGGGTTGCCCTTGGCTGTCTTTTGTCCATATTTTCTCCATTGACACCCATCAACCATCTAAACATTACAAATTAATAAATAATTAAAATACTGATCAATCATCATAAGTAGTAATTGATTAGTAGATTATTGTACTTATTAAAAAAAGAAGAGTTGCATGCATATCCTTACGAAAGCAAAATCTGATCGTGCCCTTATGGACACCCTAGCTCTCCTGCAGCCAACCTCAGATGATTGGTCCTCTATTTTGCTATTTATTTCACCTTCATTAATGTATTCACATGCAAGATTTCTTCCCATGTTGTTTTCATTGTTTTCCACTATGACAAATCCATTATTTTTGCTACAATCTGAAGGTGAAGGCTCATCAAAGAACTGCCGAGTAGGCAACACTGGTTTCTCCGCATCTTGTGGATTTCCCTTCTAATTAATTATGAAGAAAAATGTACAAAGGTTAATATATGCAATTATATTTATTACAAATTGAAAGTATCATAGGTTTAAAAAGTTTCATTGACCACATTCACCAAATCCAAAATTAAAGTTTAATTTATCACTACTAGAAAAAGCAAATTTAACGAGGAAAATTAGTGACGGAAAAAATGAAATTCTTCACAAATTCCTTGGTCACAAAATTTAATGACGGAATTAGAGAGGGATTTCACGTTTTCCCTCAATAAATATCCCTCACTAATTTTTGTTTTTTAGTAGTATATCATATTGAATGTGTCCAACCAATTGATGATCGACAACAATACAGCATCTATGCCATGTTAATTACATAAACAACAAAAAATTCTTCGTTTCTAATTTTTTATAATCATTAATTATTGTTTATTTTTTGTGTTTATCTATTTGTAACAAGACGGGAAATAATTAATTAATTGTGGCTATAAGTATTGAAAATATTAAGACGTGTTGACCAAATACATGAGATCATTTTCATATAACTAAAGAATAAAAAATTTCAACAAATATCAAATAAGCATATAGTGTGAATGTGAACCAAATTTTGAAGTCAAACTTACCAGCAGCAAGTTGTGATTATTTTGAGGCAATGAAGATGATTGATGCATATGCATAGCCAAAAGTAAACGATTCTGAAGAACATTGCATCGATCGTTGACCAGATTTAGCATACCTCTTAAATTTTCATTTTCCTTCTTTGCTTCATCAAGCTTCACTCGTATATTGCCAATCTTAAAGAAATTATCAAATCCAAAAAATTACTTTATATACTATCATAAATAAAATAAAGTAAAATTTATGTGTGAAAGTTAATTAAAAATAACTCATGCTCTTGATTCACTAATAAGATTAATTACTTACTTGGATTTGGGGATTTCCTTGAATTTGATGGGGAGGTTGTGTTGTGTTATTAAGGCTCAAACTTAATAAAAGAGTAGATCCTGGCTGCATGATTTTCCAATCAAAATGTCAAGTTTTTTAGGTTTTCTTTTTTAAAGAAAGCAAGTAATTGAGATAAAGAATGATGAGATGAAATCTTTGTCCACACCCATGATTTTCATCATAAGCCAAAAATTTCATTAAATAACAAATACTACTTTAACTTATAAAGCATTAGATAATCAAGTCTATTCACCTAAACAAAGTAAATGACTCTTTATAAACAAAAGAACATAAAAAAATGAACAAAATTGTAAATTTTATGTATGAATCGAGATCATCGAGGCTAACAATCAAATATCAAATATGGAAATTAATTGGTATACACAACATGGCATAAATGAAAACTTACGGTATTCTTATGGAAAGACGAGGGTTCATCGGTCTTGTTTTGTAGATCTTTATTGTTATCATCATATGGTAGCCTTTCATCAACTTCCAGCAATTTCATTGTTTGAACTTTTTCTTCCATTTTATGTAGCCTTAGTGTTGATTGCTGCTCTATAGTTCATGTGAGGATCTAACTTTTGATGTATAAACTATATATATAAGGGGAGTGCAGCCAGCAGATTCAGTTGATGGAACTTCTACACACCACTAGTCTTTGCTAAGTCTATTTTTCCAGCTACTTGTTTCCTTTAATTTCCATGAAAAATTAATTATACAATTGCTTTTAACTTTTAAGTCATATTTTATATAAATTATAAAAAATGACCTCAAGTACGGGTGGCTTAAAAAAAGGCTAACAAAACAAACATAGTTAAGCTATAACGGAAGGCTTAAACTCTCAAATGTGACGAACTAAGATTTAAAACTCGATCAATATCACGATAATTAGTGACAAACACACCTCAAATAAGATTATCTTAATTGAAAAAAAATTATGATAAAGTAAAAACTATCGAGAAATGTGTGGAAGAAGATAGCAATAAACATAAATGTATATAAAATGACATATTTTAATTTGAACTACTGCACTTTTATTGAAATAAAGGTTACCATAATCATGTATATATATTTATGTAAAAAAGTTAAAGAGATATGTGGCTTATTATAGATGGAAATGGTAAAAAAATATGAGAAAATTATATGCGTGGGAGGAGGAGTTGGTGAGGGAGTATGTGAAAAGATTGTCTAATTGTTTTGCGGGTTGAGGTGGAGGGCTTCATTCATCCAAACGATATACGATCAAAAGTGCTTATGAAAACATTACTTTAATAGTGGTCGAATTCAATGAGGGCTTCAACCATGTGATGTGGCTTAAAGAGATT
>Ga0228711_1006032_pt1 | contig 18212 bp, 12 predicted proteins | sample MedpolnodulmetaG_2_FD_177996 | JGI IMG/M metagenome (GOLD analysis project Ga0228711, IMG submission 177996) | Root nodule microbial communities from Medicago polymorpha collected in Santa Monica, California, United States - brown nodules | ecosystem: Host-associated > Plants > Roots > Nodule...
TATATTCTCTCTCAAAGTGTATACACTATAACGTGTCCAAACATTTTTCTTTAATTTATCTTCCACTACGGGCCGGGGCTTTTACTGTAGAATAGCCAACCCTAAAAATTGCGTTAAGCGAAATAGTCAAACATAAGAGAACGTGCTCTCACAATCAATATGGTTTTATAACAGTTGTTTTTGACACTTTTGACCATAGACTGTTGGTATTCTACACAGGGTTATGCTCACGAGGACAACAACTCTTTTTTCCCCTTAGTTATACTTCCTCCTTCTCACAATACGTGTCCTCTTTTCTAATTTTCTGTCTCAAATTATTTGTCTATTTTACAATAACAAGACAACATTTATTATTATTTTTCCACTAACATATTCTTATTTATTTCACTTCAATCATCTATAACTACTCCATTAACTACGATTAATAAAGTGTTTTAGTAAATGAAACATATTTTACCATTAAAATCAACATTATTAATCATTGAGTCATGCTATATGTAGCGAAAACTCTTTTCCCGAAATTTTCACGAACGCTTGCAGCTATTACACAAGACAAGACTCTGAAAGAAATCCACTCCCACCCAGGCACCCACCTTTGTTCACAAGTTCTTTGCCACAGACTCCCATTCCTGCAACTGATCTCAATTATGCAACAAAAAATCAGCTACAAACTTCCTTGCTTGATCTTGCCTATGGTGATTTATAGAACTTAAAAGCATAAAATTTAGTGCTAAAACTTCTTGTAAGTTATATCTCTTCCAAAGTTGAATAAAATGGACCAACAATATCAGACAATTGACCAAACAACCAACAACCACAAACAAATCAATTCATTTTACATGTACAATCTATTCAATTTGCAGAGAATTAAACTGTGATGACTTGAATACTTGAACTTACAGAAACAGAGGCGGCGAAGGCAGAGGAAAGCATGTTCTGAGAAAACAGTGAAAACACACATGATATGATGAAGATGGGAGGAACAGAGATGCGCACACAGTTGAGGGAACACTGCATGGAAAAGCACAATCAAGCAGAATGAGGGTGTGGGTGTGGCAATGCAACCATGAGACAATAAAAACTGAGGTTGCGCTTAAATTTGGTCAAGCGGTTACTTTTGGAAAGTTGAGAGAAGCAATAAATGCATGCACACGTGACAACGTCATTCGGGACACATTCGCTGTAAATTTTGTCGGGAGATTTAGCATTTTTCTTAATCATTTCTTTAATACATTGTAAAACTCAAATTGGACACCAAATATGAGACGGAAAAAGTAACTTATAAGAAGAGTAGCGCTAACAACACTCTATTTTCAACACTTTCTCAAATACTTACATCTTTATTGATTTAAATCAAGGTGAATCTCACACTTTGAAAATGACTTTCACTTAAATGACATAATTTCATCTAATAAGAGAGTGGTTACAGAGAAAGTGTTGAAAAGAGTGTCTTTAACATTCCTCGTTATAAAAATGTCTTTTTTATAAAATTAAAGTTTTTATTTAATGATATAGAGACACACATTGATATATTTTATTTTATTTTTATTTTTTTTTGGTCAAATAGCCCAGTAACTAGAGCTTACACAATTTAATTGTGGAGAAATAGAGTGTCCGGGGTTCAAACTCCGACCCCTGCATATAATATGCAATATCTCTATCAACCAAGCGAAACTCACGGGGATAAACACACATTGATATATTTTATATTGTTTTTTTATAGTGTATGATATTTGCCTCCATGACTTTTCAAAATTCCTGTATCGTATCTAGTTTGTACGTACATGGTTATAAATAAGTGCAATCCATAGATGTATTTGCCACTCAAACAAAACTCAACACTTCTTCATTTTATTTGGTTGCATCCATTTCTTTCTTTATTTGTTTTAACATGACTTCTTCATCACCATTATTGTTCACAGTGCGGAGGTCCCAACCAGAGTTGGTGCTTCCAGCCGCACCCACTCCTCGTGAAGTTAAACTCCTCTCTGACATAGATGATCAAGAAGGCCTTCGTTTCAATCTTCCTGTCATATTTGTCTTTCGTCACGAACCATCAATGAAAGAGAAAGACCCCGTTAAGGTTCTTAAACATGCACTCTCACAAACACTTGTGTATTACTATCCAGCTGCAGGAAGGATTAGGGAGGGTGCTGGGCGGAAGTTGATGGTGGATTGCACTGGCGACGGTGTCATGTTCGTTGAAGCTGAAGCTGATGTAACACTTGATCAATTTGGTGATGCTCTGCAACCTCCATTTCCTTGCTTCCAAGAAATTCTATACGATGTTCCAGGCTCAGAATTTATTATTGACCGTCCCATCCGACTCATACAGGTCTTATTATACTAATTCTCACATCCTTGAAATTTATTGTAAAAAAGAAACATCCTTGAAATTTTCTAGGTCTCTTGACTATGTGAATTTGAAAATTTAATCTCTAGCAAAATTCCAAAATGATTATAATGAGATGGAAAGATTCCATCAAGTTAATATATGATAATTTCCGAGCTTTCTAATATTGACTCGGTCCAATGGTGGCCCTTCATTTTTATTGGGATAAAAACCATTATTTACAAAAAGAGCTCTTATACATGAACCATCTTAGGTGACATACATACTTTGACACTTACAAATAATTGTGACATGTGACAAAAACATTGAAAGAAGAGATGAGAGAGGGTGATGATGTGATGTGAAATCACTAAAATATCCCTACCATATGAAGGTGTACATGAGAGATGCATAAAAAAAGGTGTTCACCTATCTTTTTCCTTGCGAAAAATGGTAAATGTCCAACTTTACACTATTTTTAAGTGATTCATTTTACATACACTCGACAACTTCAATGACTAATAGCTTGTTTGGAATAACGGTAAATTTGCATTTCTCGCATCCCGATGCATATTTAATGTGAAATTGAAGAAGCTACATTTTGTAGCTTTAGAAAAAAAACATACAGCATTCACCACTGAAACAAACAGGAGCTAAATATAACTGCCTAAAAAGACTAATGCCACTGATTTGATTTTTTTTAATAGTTTATAGCATATTAACATACATACATCTTTAGGCTACACATATGATAATTAGAATTAAAATGACAGGTTACACGTCTCAAGTGTGGTGGTTTCATATTGGCCTTAAGTTTGAACCATACAATGGGCGATGCAGCTGGTTTGAGACAATTCGTGACTGCATGGGCAGAAATGGCTCGAGGAGCAAATCAACCTTCCATTCAACCTGTATGGAATAGGGAGATTCTAATGGCAAGGGACCCTCCGCATATTACTTGCAACCATCGTGAATACGAACAAATACTCCCGCCAAATACGTACATCAAGGAAGAAGATACTACTATTGTAGTCCATCAATCTTTCTTCTTCACATCTGTTCACATAGCCGCGATTCGTCGCTTGGTTCCACTTCACCTTTCTCAATGCACTGCATACGATCTTATCACTGCATGTTATTGGTGTTGCCGCACAAAAGCGTTGCAGGTAGAGCCAGATGAAGAGGTACGAATGATGTGCATCGTTAATGCACGTTCCAGGTTTAATGCTAACCCTTTCTTGCTTGTTGGATATTACGGTAACTGTCTTGCTTTCTCGGCGGCCGTCACCACCGCAAAGGAGCTTTATGGAAACCCATTAGGTTATGCAGTGGAGTTGATAAGAAAAGCAAAAGCTCAAGTTACAGAGGAGTACATGCATTCTTTGGCAGATTTTATGGTTATTAAGGATCGATGTTTATTTACAACTGGAAGAACTTGTATGGTGTCAGATTGGAGTCGTGCTAAGTTCTCAGAAGTGAATTTCGGATGGGGTGAAGCTGTGTATGGTGGAGCAGCAAAAGGTGGAATTGGATCTTTTCTTGGGGGAACCTTTCTTGTCCCGCATAAGAATGCAAAAGGAGAAGAAGGGTTAATATTACCAGTTTGCTTGCCCCCTGAAGATATGAAGAGGTTTGTTAAAGAGTTAGATGATATGCTTGGTAGCCAAAATCATCCTACAAGGAGTGCTCCTAGTTTCATCTTGTCTACCTTATAGTTTGTAGCTTGTGATGTTCCGATTGATATATAAATAATTCAGTGTTAGTCAAGTTAAATAAAATTGTGTGCTGTGTGTGCAATAATGAAAAGGAAGGAGTTTAAAATAAATAAATAAATATGAAAAGCAAGGTCTATTTTCTTATTTGGGGTGTGGATAGGGTTGATGGGGTGTCCTCTAATCTTTTCTCATTTGTTATTGTGATAATTTAAAATATGTAATAAAAGATAGTTTGTTTTGTTGTGTCTTTGGTCATGGTTGGGTGCATTGATTTGTTTTTTTTTTCTTTTCTTTTTTCTCTTTCATTCTTTGGCATACTTTGTGTTTTTTTTTTAATGGGAAATTTATTAAAACGAAACCAACACAAGACGTGAACGGTGTGTAACAGGGCAACAATACAAAATTGTGCTAGAACCTGCTTGCACACAAAATAAGCATCACCAGGCCATACTTCGCGTCTTTGATAGTTTTTCATTAATATATTTTGTTGATCTTTAAAAAAAAAAATGTAATAACGGATAGCTAAAACAAAATTGTCTAAAAGAGTTGGTAACTTATTTGGGGCTCACACTCTTTCATAAATATTCTCTTTGTAATTATGATCGTTCTCAGAAACAATTTTACGAGACCAAAGTTGAATGAGTATGATTTTATAAAGACTACATTTTTTATTGAGGTATATATTTATTTTTTTGGTAGTGTTATTGAGGTATATATTTATTTAACTCTAAAAGAAAGCTATATAGAAATAAATAAAAAATAGGTGAGTTTTTACTCAAACTCACAAGTCACAAATTAAATCAGTGAAATTGGTTTAGCCAAGCATGAATGAATAGAAGTCTTGTAGCACCCTCCATGCTATTTGTGCGCCCTATTTCAAATTCCAAAATCTAAAAAACGGGTTTTGAACGTATTTTAATCTTTCGGTGTTTGAGAAGGGAGTAGAGGAAGATAAAAAATGATAAAAAAAAAAAGAGGCTTTAATATGTGTTTTGTCCCTACAGTTAGGGGTCATTTAAAAATTGGTCCCTCTAATCGTTAATCCTGTAATCTGCCCTCGCAAATATTAATCATTTAAAATTTCGTCCCTCATCCCAATTAATCACTGCCACGTCAGTAATTTGATGATGTGGCACTGCTTATTGATTCATATGCATGCAGAATGACCAAAATGCCCTTGGAATTTGATTCAGCTTAATCCAGAATCACAAATAACCCAGAAGAACAAACATAACAAAATCGAATGAACAAAATGGAAGAAGCTCTTCTCCCTTTCCCCTAACTTAAATGACACTAGAAGAAGCAAACTCTGAATCAAAATCTCAAAATCGAATTGAGAAAATATGGTTTCAAAGACGGAGATACTGTTAGAAACTGCACAACCGCTTGAATCGAATAACAATGGTGAAGACAAGAAAGATAAACTAATTAAAATTAGAATCTCAAATTCGAGCAAGACAAACTCGAACCCAGATTCAACAATGATAGGCAGAGGGAAAAGTTGCAATATTTACATTTGATTTGGGAATTGATTAAATGGGTTTGTACTTGTTTAGAGATTAATAAAGATGGGTTAAAGTGGTAACATGATTTACTGTTTGTGTTGTAATGGAGGATCCAAAGGTTCACTTACCTAGTGTAAAAGAGATGCTATTTGTAATTCCAGATCTGTTGGTGTTGTTGTTGAAGAAGACATGAAGAAGATGAGAAGAGGGAGAAATGTCACAAACCCAGAAAAATCAATAAAAATTGGGTTTGGATTGAAGAATAAAGGTTAAAGGTGTGGTGTTGTGGTGGATACAAGGATGAAGAAGATGAAGAGTGATAGAGGGATGAAGGCTGCCGAAGAAGAATGGGAAAATTGGAAACCCTCCCCTGCATTGGAAGAGGGGTTTTCGAAGATGATGAAGGAAGGGTATAAAGGTCATTTCGGTTTGGTCTCAAATGAAGAGGGGCATTTTTGTCCATTCCCGTGCTCTTTTGCTGAGTCAGACAAGTGGTTGGCTAATCTGGTGACGTGGTTGTCATTATGTGGGTCAAGGGACGAAATTTTAAATGATTAATATTTGCGAGGGTAGATTGCCAGGATTAACGATTACAGGGACCAATTTTGAAATGACCCCTAATTGCAGGGACGAAATAGATATTAAAGCCAAAAAAATATAAGGAGAATAACTTTTTACTTGGTGCCTTTGGCTAGTATTCCTACACAACAAATCCATTAAAAAGACAAAAACTGCAATCATCTATTGGGGGCTGACCTGTTGAACCATTAGCTCCAAACTAGAAGGAATTTCCTCGTTACTACCCAGCCGCACCAAACTAGAAAAGTGACCAACTTCCTCTGTGACATTGTTTAATACAAAGTGAAATGAGGTGCTGGCCTGAGGTAGCTGGACTTGTTGTGGGGAAGACACATGCATTATAGGGTATGGAGGTATCTCCACAATATAGCTTTTGGACACCTCAACACAGTAAGTTATGTAGGTCATTGTTGTCAACATGTGCTTCAAATGATTTAGATGTGTCATTACCAACATTCTTTGATTTTTTAACATATTGCTGAACTGTTGGCTTATTCACATGCTTCGAATTTTTACCTCGATCAACCTTGTCAAGAACTTTTTTAGGGTGCAACTAGCAACATTCTATGACATTGCGGTCATTGATTTTGCAAAATGCGTTGTGATTAATCCATATCCACTAAAACTCTATTTTGCGTGGAAGTGTATAATGTTAGCGGCGCACCGATTGCACTTGCAATTTCAAATAAGGTTTGTTTCAGCCAGCCAATACTCTTGAAGAAACTCCATGAGTCATATCCATACATGGCCATGGCGTGAGAGGTGAAGGTCGTGACAGTAGCAACTCACGTACTTGGATTCATTTAGTTGGTAAAATAATTTTGTATCGGTTTTTCTCTATTCAAGTTATAAAAAAATCTTAAAAGTAGTGTTATAAATCCATTGAAATCTTTCTTATAAATCCATTAAAATCTGTGTCATAAATCTTGAATGTAAAATGTCTTTTAAAATCTCACAGAATCAATACAATCTTACAAATCTTTTAAAATCTCATAAACTTTTTTTTACCAAAATAGTCTTTTAAAATCTTAATCGAATACACCTCTAAGTATTGCACCAAATTGCATACGTGTGTGAGGAGAGACCAATTGCAACATGTTATGGGAACAAGCAAGCAAGCAATGAATATGCCAATTGCAATTGATATGGGAAACTATAACACAAACAAACCAATCAGAAACAGGAACAAGCAAATTGAATATCAACAATAGATCGGTGGTGGATGGTGTTACGATTTGAGTAGGCGGTACTCATGTTAGAACTCTAGCAGAGCGTGTCTCCAATTGATTCAGATTTTATTGAATAGTCAATCAGTCTCTTTCAAACACTCTCTACTAAGAGCTTACTCTTTTATTTAACTAAATCAATGTCAGATTTTTTTTAATTTTTATTTTTTGAACAGGGACTAACTAGCCACGCAGCAATATAAATGAGACGGCAATGAGAATTAATAAGGATTGGAAATTCATAATAACGTGAATTCTAATGAAAAAATAAACACAAACTGAAATTGAAAATCAATAATAAATCTGTAGGTCTAATTCTTATTCGAAACTGAATTGAAAAAAAAGAAAACGTGATACTAAAAACACGTCCCCCCTTGTTCTGATCAGCAGAGCCTCTTTTTATAGCATTGAATTTGCAACCGGATTACTCAAACTTGCTCCCAAAGATGTGGGAATGGATTGGGATAAAATCTGAATTTTTAGCAGTAAAACTCGCCGGCTTTTGTTCCTTCATGCGTTCCCTTCTTTCTTGGCTGATCTGATTTGCGTGTGACATCAGCATGATGTCATTAGTTGGTGATGGGCTGACCGTAGTAGCTCAATTTTCTCTTTTCACCTTCTTCTTGATTCTTTTACTTTTGACACCCTCGTTACCTGAAACACAACGAAATACTAGTCAGAAGACATGCAAAACACAATAAACGACCTTAAAATAAATGAAAATTAAACTATTTAGACAATGTATTTTGCGTGTTATCCAACCTACACTTTAAAAATATATCATACAAAAAGTGGTGAGACTCACATGAATTTTATATAATAAAATAGGAAATGTTAGAGAATGTTGCTAACACCTAGGAGCGGACCTGAACAAGGCACAATGTGGCAAGCGCTACACCTATTTAAGTCCAAACTTTTTTTATTTTTTATTTTTATAATTTTTTGTACAATTTATACATATGTCTATATTTTTATTCATATATCAATACTACATTTTTTTATAATTTCTATGCAATTGCGACTTACTTCAAAAAAAAAAAAGAGCGCAACACGCTCACCCGTACATATGCACAAATATCCAGTTAGAGCATTTGACATCTCTTGTAACCTATAGAGAAGAGATATTCTTAGAACAATTAGTAACGATATAATTTTAGTTCATTTTCAACAAATAGAAAATATATTATTTTCTTTATAATTTTGGTTGCTACAACTTTTTTTAAAATAATTTCTTATTAAATTTAATATTATTTAATTATTTGACAAAAAATTTTTGTCTCACTGGTATTGAAAGTCCAGATCGCCCCGCTAACACTCCTCTTATTGCCCTCCAGTGAAAACTTTATGCAGTTTTCTACAGTTCAAAATGTAAACCATTAAATACATCATTTCTCTTTATTTTGACATTTAATTCCTCGCATGTACTCCCTCAGTCCCGGATTAACTGAGCCAAAAGCTCATTTCACATGTATTAAGAAAAATGTATAAATGAAGGAGAGAGAGAAATAGTTTTAAGTGCATTTCTTAAGTATTGGTGCATTCTCCACTATCATAAATGTAAAGTGGAATATATTAAATTGGAAATGATGAAAGTAGTATTAATTAGAGTTATAAATGGAAAAAAGTAATTAATATTGTATTAAAGAGAAAGTGAGGGTGAGAAAGTTACAGCTTTCTTTTGGACAAAATTGCCCCTTATATTATATGAATGGACAAAATTGCCCATGCCACATAGGGGGTGTAGAGTGGGATTTGCCACATAGGGATGTCTAAGTATAATCACTCAAAAATTAAATTCTCATGTTAATCGGGCCCACACAGTGTAAGTCTGCCTCTCAAATAAATTTTGATATCAAATTGAATAAGAAAGAAAAGAGACATATACCTCAACTTTGTTTCTGGACAGCTATACAATAAAGAACATTAGTTCCTTCAAAAAATAAAAAAATAAAGAACGTTAATTAGTGAGGAATATGCTAAGCTAAAAACATTAGAGTGGAAAATGCTTTTTATACTCTTGTCAAAAAAAAGAAAATGCTTTTTATATGCCTTTATACACTACTCTTTTCTAATAGATGATATACGTTTTCCTTGTTTTAGAGCAGTGCTGAATATCCACAGGGATTTTACCACGAAGCAATCTCGAAATGAATCATAGCCAATAAAATTATTGCTTGACCGGATATCACAGGTGGTGGGTCTAATATATTTTTTGATGAAATGGTGGTCAAATAAGTATAAAGTTTAAGGGATAATTTGTCACAGGAACCAATCGTCAATAAACATTCGTTGTACATAGCATTTCTGTTTATTTATGATGATAAAAAAAAGAAAATACACGTTTCCCTTTAATTTGCCCATACATTCAGATTTTCCCCAAAAAAGAAATGTGAGCTTGCATGAAAACGAACCAACTTGAACAAGACAAGGGATTTATTTTTTGAAAGACGAACAAGACACGGTATGTTATATCACATGTTCGCATGGTCCTAACTTCTAAGATTTTTTTATTTTATTTTTTAATTTTTGTGGCCAATAATATTTTTTTTTGGTACTAAAATAATACAAGTTCTTTTGTCTACGCCCATCTTTTCATTCCACACCACCCTCTTAAAAAAAATCTTTTGATCTCAAACCACGTTCACCTCGTTCCTACATTTATATTCGTTGATATATATAGATTCCGATACTAAATCCTGTCAAGTTAGATTCCGATACTAACTCCTTTCAAGTTAGACTTCTGTCCTATTCCACGTGTCCATGAACTCGTAATGTTTCACTGTCTATATAATTTTCCTTTAATTTCATGTGCAAATTTTCCCAATAATATTCATCACCCAAGAAAAAAATGCAAGTTGTTTGGCAACGACCCAATAAGGGGCGTGAAGTTTATATCACATGCTTACATGGTCCTTATCTTTTCAATTTCTGTATTTTTGTGGTCACCACAGACTTCAGGTTACGTACCATTTTCAAACAAGTTATTTATTAACTCATACAGCACTTCCTCAAAAAAAAACTCACACAGCACTTATTAACTCTATTTTTATTTTCTCGTATCATCATATCATGAATTCAGCATCGTTGTTGTTCACAGTGCGGAGGTGCCAACCAGAGCTGGTGCCACCAGCTGCTTCCACTCCTCGCGAAGTTAAACTATTATCTGACATAGATGATCAAGAAGGCTTACGTTTCAATATTCCTATGATGTTTATTTATCATCATGAACCGTCAATGAAAGAAAAAGATCCTGTTAAAGTTCTTAGACATGCACTCTCACAAGCACTTGTGTATTACTATCCATTTGCAGGAAGGATTAGGGAGGGTGCTGGGCGTAAGTTGATGGTTGATTGTACTGGTGAGGGTGTCATGTTCGTTGAAGCTGAGGCTGATGTAACACTTGATCAATTTGGTGACGCTTTGCATCCCCCATTCCCATGCTTCGAAGAACTTCTATACGATGTTCCAGGATCGGAACTAATTATTGACCGCCCCATTCGACTCATACAGGTAAAATTATGCTAGTAGATGATCAAGAAGGTCTACGTTTCAATTATCGCATTCCTTTAAATTTTACATACTCACTCTTTTTCATGAACAATAAACTGAATAGTTACAACATACAAACATATAATATCTTGAAATGAGATTTTATATGTTTTTTTTATTGTGGTGGTCGGGGTTTGAACTCCGAACCTTGCATATATTATGCATTGTCCCTATCAACTGAGATAAACTCAGAAGGACAGATATTTTATATATCTAAATTGTTACGTTTGAGACTTTTAAATATTAACAAACTGTATGTTTATAATTTACCAACATTATAGCATTTTAAAAATAAATTTGTTTAAGAGTCCAACCTAAATAATGATAAATTCTACCAAAAAAAATCGTAAATATACAAATAATATAAAAATAAATTTGTTTAAGAGTACAACTAAAATAATGATAAATTTTATGTTGTTATTGATGCATGGAGGAAAAAACCTAACCTTTAACAAAAGATGACCTCTAAGAGTTGCTTACAGACGAGTTGCTTAAAAAAAATGAGTACACCTTTTAAGTGGCGGAGCCACACACAACATCAGGGCTCCACAAATTTTTTGAAATGGAATACTACATTATAAAAAAATATTAACTAATTAAACCCTATTTAAAAAATTTGGATCCAAATATAATATCTTAAAATGTATAAGTGATTTAAATTTGGTGTAGTTTGTTGAGATATTTTTTCTATATAAAAATATGATTTTGTAAAAAAATTTATGAAAATTAACATGGGAGAGACTACGTGTGTAAAAAGAGAAATAAAATATAATTTTTTAAATTTGAATTAAGATTAAATAATTAAATTTATTGAAAAATATATGTTAAAATAAAATTATAAATTAAAAAATGGTTAAATATAATGAAAAGTTATGTGTATTTTGTTTAGACGTTTATGCAATTTTTTTAGAGGATGTTTAGGCTACTTAAAATTTTTAAAACAATTAAAACATCAACTGAAATACAAGCAAAATCACATCAATTTTCTAGGTTAATTATATATGCTAAACTGAATGGTTACAATATACTCCCTCTGTCCCAAACTGTACGACGTTTTGGGCATTTCACACATATTAAGAAATGTAATTAATATTGTGTGGAAAAGAGATGTTATGGGAAAGATAAATGCAAGAATTGAAAGAAGAGAGATTATTAAATAGTTAAGGTTATAATAGGAAAAGTAACATTAATGTTGCATTGGTATTGTAAAGCGACATATAATTTGGGACAAATTTTTTTCCCTAAAGCGACATATAATTTGGGACGGAGGGAGTACAAAAAATGAGAAAGCGTGTTCCGACAATTGATCAACATGCATAGCAATATTATGTTTCCTAATAAATTTTTGAAAACCTCTAATCTAAAATAAAAAAAAGGTTTACTCTTTACTCAAGTTATCAATACATTCTTCTTTGTTTCTGAATTCTTAATGCAATTCAAAATTACGACAGAAATAAAATGTAAAATTCTTGAGTACGTAGTCTACCTCTCTTCACCACACCGGTCAAGGACCTCATCATGGGAGTGGTTCAACGAGGGTATTCAAATAAGGATCTTACACCTGCCCCTACCCTTTTTGGTGGTCTGGGGCTGGGCGCACCCCCTTAAAATGAGTGCATGCACATCACACCTCTTGGAAAATGGGAGTTGTTACCCCAAACTACCTGATCCATGAATGTTGTGTTTACGATGATTAATTTTGTCATTCAAAAAGGCTTAGTGACACGGCTTGTTGTTCACTTTTCTTCCGCTTATGTGTAGTTTTTTTTGTATATATACTAGCAAAAAAGACAGGCACTCACGTGCTCGTTTTTCTGTTCTTTTTGTTGTGCTAATACATGTAAATTATGAATGGAGATTTTCATGAAATTATGATTTTGATTAATTGTGGAGATTCGATGTTTGTGAATTGTAAATTGAAACAAACTCAATAAATCATGTTTATATTTTACAATGACACCAACAGTATAGCCAATACAATATAAATTCTTATATTTTTTATGACACAAAAAAAAAAATTATAGAAAAATTTGTTCTGTTTATAACTGGATAAGCCCAAAATCCCTTATGTTTTTTATATATAGAATAAATAAATTTACTTCTATAACATATATCTTGATATTAGATTCAAAATATGACAGGTCACACGCCTCAAGTGCGGTGGTTTCATACTAGTCGTGTATTTGAACCATACAATGAGCGATGGAGCTGGTTTGAAACTATTCATGAATGCCTGGGCAGAAATGGCTCGAGGAGCACATAAACCTTCCATTCAACCTGTATGGAATAGGGAGATTCTAATGGCAAGAGACCCACCACACATTACATGTAACCATCACGAATACGAACAAATTTTTTCGTCAAATACCATCAAGGAGGAAGATACTACAAGCCTAGTTCATCAATCTTTCTTCTTTAGAACTTCTGACATAGCTGCGCTTCGTCTCTTGGTTCCATCTCACCTTCGTCACTGTACGACATTCGATCTTATCACTTCATGTTTTTGGTGTTGCCGCACAAAAGCATTGCAGTTAGAGGCAGATGAAGAGATACGAATGATGTGCATCGTCAATGCACGCTCGAGGTTTAGCGTCAACCATTCGCCACTTGTTGGATATTACGGTAACTGTTTTGCTTACCCGGCAGCTGTCACCACCGCAGGAAAGCTTTGTGGAAACTCATTAGGTTATGCTGTGGAGTTGGTAAGAAAATTAAAAGCTGAAGTTACAGAGGAATACATGCATTCTGTAGCAGATCTTATGGTTATTAAGGAACGGTGTTTATTTACAACTATAAGGTCTTGTGTTGTTTCAGATGTGACTCGTATAAAGTTCAGAGAAGTGGATTTTGGATGGGGTGAGGCGGTGTATGGTGGAGCTGCAAAAAGTGGGGCTGGGCCTTTTCCTGGAGCAGCCTATATCATCCCACATAAGAATGTAAAAGGAGAAGAAGGTTTCATATTACTAGTTTGTTTGTCCTTTGAAGATATGAAGAGGTTTGCTAAAGAGTTAGATGAGATGCTTGGTAAACAAAATTAACCTAAAGCAAGTGGTTCCTAGTTTTGTCATGTTTATCATCTCGTTTGTCGTTTGTGATGTTCCAAGTACCCATTCTTGTCTCAAATATAAATATAAGTAAAAGTTGAGTATGCAAAAGTTGAGTCAACAATAATGATTGTATTTAGTTCAAATTTTGAACCAAATACATCAACTTTTATAGACTAAACGTTTACTTAATTTTGAGGTCGGAGACCGTAAATACTTATGTGTGATCCATGTAAAATAAAGTTGTGAACTTGTTTACATTATAATAAAAACGAAAGATCTGTTTGTTGTTGTGATAATTAGCAGAATCTTTTAATAATGAAAAGCAAGAGTTAGTAACTTATGTGAATGTGCTACCACTATTTTATAAAAGTTTGTGGAAGGGCTACCACTATTTATAAAATGGGATTAAAATATTAATTTTTCTCTTTGTAAAAATATGATTGTTGAACAATTTTAAACGGTTAAGTTTTTTTTTGACCAACGGAATTTTAAAAATAGGAATAAAATGAATTTTAACAATCCTATAAATCATTACTGTCTCTATCATCACCAGCTATATGTGTTCATATTGATTGATTGCAGGACTGAGACAGTAGCAACGCGTAATGAAACTATTGGCGCTCACAAAAAAACATGGTACGAAAATGACAACTTAGACTTTTGATGCCCCATCTCATGTCCTTCATGAATGAATTCATGATGTGAAACTTGCTCAAAATGACACATTTTCCTTAGATTTTCGGTGCAGGCTTTCCCAAAACCAAAAACGTGAGCTTGCTTGAAAGCTACTAGTCAGCTGGTACAAGTACAACACAAGATATGGTACAACGTAGAATTGATGGGGTGTTGCTAATGAGTATTATCGAAACAGTCGATTCTAAATTTAAAAATTATTCATGGGTGTTGGATTACCTTCATTTTCCCCCACTTGTTTTGATTTATGTCTCACTAGTTTCACACTCCCGCAAATCCTCAACCAATCATATTATTTTTCTTCCCATAGATTCAGTCTTCTCTTCTCTCTAACTCATTATCTCTTCCTTCTCTCTATAACTTTCTTACATCAACTTTATCTATATTTTTTTAGGGGAACTTTATCTACATTTTAATAAATCATGAGAGATTACAATAATTGTTTGGGATGAGATTTGGATTATGACTTGACAAACAACATTGGTATTTTCTAATATTTTAATATTTGATGACATATTATCTTTTGATTATAAATAGCATGTTTGATTTATTATATTTGGATTTATTGTTTTTAATATTTGATGACATGTAGCATGGGCTTTTTTCCCCTAAACTCTAAGGGTATGTTTGGATCACAAAAGAAAGTTGAATGGAAAGAAGGTATACGGAAAGAAAGTGAATGGAAAGTGAAAAGATTTTGCAATTGTTCGGTATAAGAGAAAGTTAAAGGAAAGAAAGGAATAAAGAAAGATGTATATTTACACAACGACAAAAATAACCCTAGGAAGTTCTTTGATTTTTATTAAAAATGTATTTCAATTAAATAAAATAAATAATTTTTCAAATATAAGTTACAATTTTATGAAGACGAAGACGCCATTGTTGAAGCACCGCAATCAAATCGAATGTAGTGTCTCCGACTAGAATAATTAATGAAAATTAGTTTTTTTTTAGAACTCAATTTTGTATAAAAAATAATTTAGATAATAGCCGTTAAAACATATTTATTTTTTTAATTCTGAAACACGGATATGTTTAAAAATAAAATAAAAACATGGACATGTTTCCCTCAAACAAAAAAAAATAACATGGACATATTTTCACGTAAGACGATGCATATCGTTTTTATTTTTTTGAACGGGAAGCATTTAATTTTGTTTCAAAAAACACCCAACATTGCATACCATAATATTTAGAGGGCTACTTTTGTCATTTTTCAGAGAAATTTGGTCTCTCCCTCACCTTTCCGTCCAATTCAGCAGGGAAAGGTTTCTACTGTGGGTCCCAGTTAAAAACATTCTTTCCTCTTCTTTTTGTAGTATTGCCAAACGGGGGAAGTTGGATCTATCTACTCACTTTCTTTCCTTGGTCTAATCTTTCTATAGAACCAAACACACCTTAAGTCTTTGTCCGTCGCAAATCCATGTGTTTCTTGTAGTGTTTGGCGGATCACATACAATGTTGGTCCACCTTAAACATTTAAGACTAATAAAAGTGCATTTAAGGGGCCTATATACGGAACAATAAGTAATTGTATGACCAAAATAAAAATGTTAAATAAGTTAAGTAACCAAATTCCCTTAAACACTAATGAAAGTGCATTTAAGGGGCCTATATATGAAACAATAAGTAATTATATGACCAAAATAAAAATGTTAAATAAGTTAAGTAACCAAATATCTAATTTAGCCTATAAAATAAGGTGCAATTTATATCTAATGGCCCTTAGTTTCTTTTTTTTTTTATAACGTTTTTATACTCTTTGTGGCCATGACAAACTTCAAGCTCGTATATATCATTCATTTTTATGAAAAATATTTGAGGAATGGTCTTTTCACCCCTCATAGTTGGTTGTCGACATTTTACCACTTGAAATTTGGGAATAATAAAAACAAACCCTGAAATAGAATGACATCGAGCAGTTTGTCCCTTCCATTAAGTTGTGTCGTTAACGGGTATCATGTGAAATATTAACTGCATATACGACAATCCATGTGGATGATACATCGATGATGCGTTACAAGACTAACCCATCAAAACATGACTTAGAGTATCAAATATATTAGACTTAATTGCATGTTTGGTCTCTTATGTTTATTTTAGGTTTTAAGTTGGTCTCATATGTTTTAAATGTTTCATGTTGGTCCAAAACGTTATAATAAGTTTGTTTTTTTTCTGTTAGTTGGCCGTTTTAACTAGACATTTGGCAGACAGAGTGCACATGTGGACGACACTTAGGCGTTCATTTAATTAAAAATTAAAATAAATAACAACATATTATTATAATATTACATTTAAAAAAAGGAAAACTGATAGAAAATAGAAAAGCAAAAATCTGGAATTGGAATCGGGGGAAATCAGAACCTAGGAACATGCTCTCCAATCAAATTTTAGGGTTCTAACTTCTTCGTCATCCACAAATTAGAATAGGGAAGTGCTATACATCGCGAGAACTATCTTGCGAATGTATCCCGAAAATGAAATGACTTTGATAACAAACAAAAAAAACAGGTCCCGCACACCATTCAGGTTGTTGCCAACAATATAGGGCTAGTGTTATTTGTGTGTCGTGGATTTCCACGAATTTATCTTTCGCTCCATAAAGCATTTCCGATTAGAATATTGGGAACTCATCATTGGTTTGATCCATTATCAATCAATACCAATGAATGCCGGTTTTATCTCGATATGCAAAATAGATAAGACATTTTACTTGAAATTAACTACTATGCTTTGAGATCAATTAGATATTAAATGACATTTTCAAGGATCACTTTTAAAAAAAATCTTAATTTACCATCGCTCTCTATTTAACTGTATCTCTTGCTTGCAATCTTCTTATACACATTAGTTTCAGATTTCTTTATTGTCTTAGTGTGTTTGATCACAATTAACATAATAGATTTGCAATTAAAAAAAGAGATATGGGGTTGTATATTATTACATATCATTACAATTAGGTTATAGTCTCTTAACTTTATTTTAGATAACTTTATTTTATGGGTCTTTATATTTTTTCATTTCAATTTTGTCCTTTTAGTCTATTTGTGTATGAATTTTCAAGTTTGAAATTTAAGATTCATATGCAAACATAAATGAAAGACCGTATATTTAAAGATTGAGAGACCATTAGAAGAAAAAAAACATGGATTTAAAACTTGAAAATTCATACTCTCTCCGTTCCTAGTTTTAAGCAAATTTGACTTTTTAGGTTCATTCAATTAATGATATATGTGGTTCACATTATGGATCACATACATCATTAATTGAAGAAGATAAATGACAAAAATTGCAATGAAAAGAAGATAAATGACCAAACTGTTACCCGAAATTAAACTAGAGACTAAAAATGTAATTTTACCTTATCATTGTTAAAAGAGTTATAAACTTGGTGCATGTATTTTTTTTTCCTTTCCCCATTGTAATCTATAAAAACAAATTGCATTGGATTTGGGTCACTAACATTCCCGTTGTTGCCCTAGATCTTGTCTTAGACTTTTTTCCCATCTCATGTCCAGGAATTCATAATGTTTCGGTCTTAACGTGTAACATAAGTTTAACTTAGT